>Ga0335071_10000680_pt1 | contig 36836 bp, 29 predicted proteins | sample Lox_Sample_15_FD_206724 | JGI IMG/M metagenome (GOLD analysis project Ga0335071, IMG submission 206724) | Soil microbial communities from Loxahatchee National Wildlife Refuge, Florida, United States - Lox_Sample_1.5 | ecosystem: Environmental > Terrestrial > Soil > Wetlands | place: USA... | reverse complement strand
CCTTGCCCACCTCTGTTACCCTCTCCCTTGAGATTCCCTTTTCATCCACTCGCGCACATAGGGCGGACACTCTGTTAATTCGAGACCCTTTGACTGGCATACCAACAAGTAACGGACCCCGCTTAGGTCGATGATGTTCAGCTCTCGCAGATTCAACACCAACCCCCCGGGCCCCTCTCTCTCAATCTCGGACCGCAGAGTCTCGATGTCGTCCGAGCGAAGCCCCCCGATCAGGTTCAGCATCGTCTGATGCCCCACCTTTCCCTTTTCGAGTCGGAGAGTCATTCAGCGGTTAACGGTGCAATTCGCTGCCCAACAGCAAGCGATTGAATTCAAATGTGTTAAGTGAAATCAGAAATGCCGAGCTTCGGCAATTGCCGAATCTCGGCATCGGCAATTGCTCTGCTCTAGTGGAAGCGGCTTCTCTTTATCCCCAGCCGCGAGATCTTCGACTCCAGCGTCTGCCTGGGTATACCCAGTTTTGCCGCAGCGCCGGAAGGTCCGGATATCTTGCCCCCACTCTCTGTAAGCGCGGCCTCGATGAGTTCTCGTTCCTGGTCCGGCTCCAGCCGGCCAAGGCCTCTCAGTTCCACTGACACGGAGGCCGGTACGAAGGTTGAGAGCGATTCCTGCTGCTTGAACCAGGCTTCGTCCACGTAGAGCGTCTCGCCCTCGCAGACAAGGACCGCGCGCTCAACCACATTTTGGAGTTCGCGGATATTCCCCGGCCAGGAGTAAGACTCAAAAAGATCCAGGCTACTTTTTCGGATTTGCCGGAAGTTCTTTCCCGTCTTTTTCGAATGCTGGGCCACGAAATACTCAACGAGCAGCGGGATGTCCCCGGTCCGTTCTCGCAACGGCGGCAACACAATCGGAACCACATTCAGACGGTAGAAGAGATCCTGGCGAAACGTCCCGGCAGCGACCGCTGCTTTCAGGTCCCGATTCGTCGCCGCCAGAATTCGCACGTCGACCGCAATCGACTGGTTGCTTCCGACGCGTTCAAACTGCCTCTCCTGCAGAACGCGCAACAAAGAGACCTGCGTTTCCGGTGGCAATTCTCCAATCTCGTCGAGAAATATCGTGCCGCCGTTGGCGGCCTCGAACCGCCCGAGACGCCTCTGCTGCGCTCCCGTGAACGCTCCCTTTTCATGTCCGAAGAGCTCCGAGGAAACCAGTGAAGATGGGATGGCGGCGCAGTTCACCCGAATGAACGGTCGGTTATAACGATTTGACTGCCGATGGATGGCTTGCGCGATCAGTTCTTTGCCGGTTCCCGTCTCTCCCAGGATCAGAACCGTGGAATCGGTCGGTGCCACCTTGGCAACTTGGGAAAGAACCTTAACGAGATTGTCCGATGAGCCGAGAACTTCGTCCAGGATGCCGGACCGATTGACCTCCTCGCGCAAAGCCAGTTTCCGGAGTGGGCGGGAACTTGATCTTGGTTCCCGTTTCCCGCGTGAACTGCTCGAATTCTCTTTCCCGCCGGGCTATTTCATCCGGCCGCAGCCATTCTGGGTCGAGTATCGTCAGGGTCGCCGGGGCAGGCTCGGCTTTGCGGCACGCCGCAAACACCAGCGGCAAGCACAGGAGCCCGCACACGAGCACGCCGGACCATCGGGCCCTTCCAATCCGTCTTGCGTCTGATCGTTTCACAGGCGAACAATTTACAGCAGAACGTGAACTTGTACCAATCACTCACCCGCATGCTCGGCACGTTGCTTGGTACTTGCCGGTATCGCGACAGCGGGAAGCGTGGCGCGCCGTTGCCCCATCGCTCTACCGCGTAGTTACGAACGCTTCTCTCGAAAGTATGACTGTGGTGTGGTTCCCAGCATCGTCCGAAACATTTCTATGAAGGCACTCACACTATCGTAACCGACCGCGATCGCGACCTCCGTGACAGATTTCCTTTGTGCCAACATCTCCGTCTGCCGCTTAAAGGCATACGCCAGTACTGGCGTGTCGGTGTCGTACAGACGGCGCAGTTCTTCAAAATTTTTCAATGCCCTGAACATGGATTTGCGGGCTTGACCCTTTTCCGACATAATTCGCCACTTTCCCGTTAGCGGAACACCCGAAACCCAGCTAGAGTACGCGGCAGAACAACGAAAGACAACACGGGTGGTAATCTCACCATGCGTGAGATATGGTGCGCGGGGTTGATGTTCCGTGGTCGTAATATCTTTGACTCTCAAGCAATGAAACCTAAGGGAGGCCAGAACAATCCATGAGAAAGCTAATCTACGCAATCAACCTTACGCTGGATGGCTGCTGCGACCACACCAAAATGACCCCCAGTGAGGAACTCCTTGAATACTATACGCAGCTCCTGCGAGATGCCGACCTCGTCTATGGGCGCAAGACTTTTCAACTGATGGTTCCTTATTGGCCTGATGTTGCAAAAGACCCGTCTGCAAGCAGAGATGACCGCGATTTTGCTCAGGCATTCGAATCCGCCAACAAAATTGTTTTTTCGCGATCGTTAGACGACGCTGAAGCTAAGAAAGGCGACAAAAATGCCAGGGTTGTGCGCACAAATCTTCGCGACGAAATACTCAAGTTGAAGCAAGCGCCGGGCAAAAATATTGTCGCCGGCGGTGTGGATATTCCTTCACAACTTGTAACGCTTGGCCTGGTGGATGAATTCCATTTTGTCGTTCACCCAGTCCTTGCCGGAGGAGGAAGACGGTTGCTGGAGGGCGCCAGCCTGCCCGAGAAATTGCAATTGAAACTGGTGGAGTCAAAGGTTCTTAAATCAGGAGCAATAGCGCTTCGCTACTTGAAACAGTAAGAGGGGATAGCAAATTCTCGGCGGTCGTAAGCTGTTTGAAAAATATGCGGGCGAGCCTGTAAGCCGGATTCTGTTCGTCGCACCACTTTGCAGCAGTGCGCCGCGACGATCATTCCTCTAGCCCCGGCCTCGCGACCGGGATCCAGCGGCCTACCCGAGGGTTCATCCTGCCGCGCAACTTGCGTCACGCCGAAGGGAGCGCCTTCTCTCGAACGCGCTCAGCGAGCCGGGCCGGCTCTCCCCTCCTATTTGGTCTTGCACCGCGCGGGGTTTGCCTTGCCACCGCCATTGCTGGCGGCGCGGTGGGCTCTTACCCCACCTTTTCACCCTTACCTGTGTGCGTACCATGCGTCGACATCCCGAAGGTTTTCCTCCGGGCTATCACCGGGTTCCGCTCCACTGGCGGTATGTTCTCTGTGGCACTTTCCGTGACGCGATCCTCGCGAACCGCATCCCCTGGCGTTACCAGGCGCGTTGCCCTACCACGTTTCTCACGTGGTGGTGTCCGGACTTTCCTCCCGCCGCACGTAGCGCTGGGCTTTAGCCCAGCATTCCGCGCAAGCCAGCGATCATCCAGCTCACCCGCATCTCTATTATACCCCGGCACGTCCGTGCCGTTCGCTCTGAGTTCTTGCCGTGTAGCGATGGCTCTATACCAGGGAAATCAGCTCACTTAATCCCCACCAGCTTCTCAAATCCGCGCTCATCCAGGATCTCCACTCCCAATTCTTTCGCCTTGTCGTACTTCGACCCCGGATCGGTCCCCACCACCACGTAATCCGTCTTTTTGCTTACCGACCCGCTCACCTTCCCGCCATGCTCCACCACCATCGCGCCCGCCTCTTCGCGGGAACGGTTCGCCAGCCCGCCGGTGAACACGAACGACTTTCCTTCCAGCTTGTTGCTTTTCACTTCGCGCTTTTCCGCTCTCGGCCGCATACCCTTCTCATATAGCTTTTTGATCACCTTCTTGTTGGCCGCTTCGCCGAAAAATTCCGTGATGCTTGCGGCCACCTTTGGCCCCACTTCCGGCACATGTTCCAGCTCTTCGGCCGACGCCTTCGCCAAATCGTCTACCGACGAAAAATGCTCGGCCAGCAACTGTCCCGTGCGCTCGCCCACAAACTGAATCCCCAGCGCATAAATCAGCCGGTCGAGCGGCTGCTTCTTGCTCCCCTCGATCTCATCGATCAGGTTCTGCGCGGACTTCTCCGCCATGCGCTCCAGCTCCGCCACCTCGTCCACCTTCAGTGAATACAAATCCGCGACGTCTTTCACCAGCCCCTTTTCCACCAACTGGTCCACGATCTTCTCGCCCAGCCCATCAATATTCATGGCGTGCCGTCCCGCGAAGTGCTGGATCGACTCCTTCAGCTTCGCCGGGCATGCCGAATTCACGCAGCGGTACGCCACTTCTCCTTCGGCCTTGTGAATCGTGCTGCCACACACCGGGCACTTCTTCGGCATCTTGAACTCGCGCCGGTTTTTCCCCTCCTTCACCACCTTCAACACGTGCGGAATCACTTCGCCCGCGCGCTCGATCAACACCGTATCGCCGATCTGCAGGCCCAGGCGCTCGATCTCGTCCATGTTGTGCAGCGTCGAGCGGCTCACCGTCACGCCGCCCACCTGCACCGGCTCCAGCACTGCCACTGGCGTCAGCGTCCCCGTGCGCCCCACCTGCACGATGATGTCGTTCACCACCGTCTGTTCCTGCCGCGCCGGATACTTGAACGCGATCGCCCACCGCGGCGATTTCGACGTGAATCCCAGCTCATTCTGTTGCGCTGTGCCGTTCACCTTGATCACCACGCCATCGATCTCGTACGGCAGCTTTTCCCTCTTGCTGTCCCATGCCTCGCAGTACGCGATCACCTCATCAATTCCATCGCACAGCTTCCAGTCGTCCGATGCGCGGAAACGCATCTGTTTCAACGCCACCAGCGAATCGGAATGTTTCGCGAACGGCACTTTTCCATCCACGTATAGGTAATATGCGAAGAAATCCAGCTTCCGCTGCGCGGTAATCGCGGGATCGAGCACACGCACTGCGCCCGCCGCGGAATTCCGTGGATTCACAAAGATCTTCCCGCCAATTTCCTCCTGCTGCTTGTTCAGGGCCTCAAACGCCTTCTTGGTCATCATGATTTCGCCGCGCACTTCGAACGCCTGCGGCAGCTTCACCTTCTTTAGCACCGCGGCGTCAACCACCAGCGGAATGGACCGGATCGTTTTCACGTTCGGCGTCACGTCTTCGCCCGTGGTCCCGTCGCCGCGCGTCACCCCACGCACCAGCACACCCTTTTCGTATTGCAGCGAGATGCTCAACCCGTCGAATTTGTGTTCCGCGATATATTCCACCACCAGCCGCCCGGTTCCCTCGCGTACCCGCCGGTCCCAATCGCGCAACGCGTCGTAGGAAAACCCGTTGTCCAGACTGAGCATCGGCCGCGCATGCCGGACCGTTGTGAATCCTTCGCGCGGAGCGCCTCCCACGCGTACGGTGGGCGAATCGGCGGTGCGCAATTCCGGGTGTGCGGCTTCCACTTCCTTGAGCCGTTTCATCAACTTGTCGAACGCCGCGTCAGAAATCTCCGGCTCGTCCTGCACGTAGTACAAGTACTCGTGCTTGCGGATGTCCTCCCGCAGTTTCTCGACTTCTTTCTTCGTCTTTGCGTCCGTTTTCGCCATGCTCTCCTCGCCAGACACACGCCGCCCCGCAATTATAAGCGACCTTTTCCTTTCGGTTTGTTCTTGCTGAGCGTCTATAGCCCGCCATCCGGGGCCGAATCGCTTTTTGCAGCGCTGGCTTTTGTGCCAGCGTCTTCAAGAGCACAACCTACGCCCAGGTCCGCAGCCCAATCATTCCCCAGAACGCCAGATACACCAGCGCAATCAGCAGCCCCAGCGACACAATTCTCGAGAACCGCAGCACGCCTGGCCGCACACCTTCCGCTGGAGTCCGCCACGCTGCGATGCCACTCGCCAGCACCGCTAGCGCAAACACGATCGTGGTCAGGCACAATGCCACCGACGCTCCCGTTACATTTCCAAACTTTTCGATCAAGTCTTCCGAATTCAGAATAAAAATCAGCACAAACGCCGCTAGACTCAGCACCGCCACCAGTGGCCACCAACGCATCCCTCGCTCTGCCGGGCGCCGCCTCTTCGCGCTTAACGCGCCCAAAATCCAGAACGGCGCGTAAATGCCAATTGCCATCACAGACAGCACAACGAATACCGTTAACAGGATTTCCGCCCACGCAAATACCGTCGACAGCTTCTTCGCTGTGCTCATACCATCCGCGGTCTGCAGATACAGCACACCGTCCTTCGGCGCCAGCAACATCGTCGTCGCTACCGGCGCGGGCGGCGCGTTCTTCTTCGGAATGTGCCGAAATTGTGTGCCCGTCACCGGCACGAACGTTTCCGTTCCGCCCACATTGGTCACGTACATTTTGCCGTCTTTGAAAGTCACGTGTTTGAGCCCGAGCAAGCGTTCCAAGAACACCATCATCTCGACACGCGGCGAATTCGGCTCGTACCAGCCCGCATAATCCCCGGCATTCGCGGGCATCGCGCCCGGCGCCGGCACTTCCGGCTTCTGCAGCTTGTTGGTGATGTAGGCCCGAATCGCTTTCCCCACTTTGTCGAATGCGTCTCCGCTCCCGGTATTGATGCTGTAGAAATAGCCCACGGCATACTCCGGCATGTACGACATGTCCGTCAGCCCGCCCTCCACACCGCCGTCATGTCCGTGATAAACGAATCCGTCGTTGAAGCTCCAGTAATCGCTCAGCCCGTAGCCGGCTTTCAGCCCTTCTTTCGCCGCCCAGGTGCTCGCCGGACTCTCCATCCGGTCAATGTTCGCGTTGGGCAACACGGCCACGCCGCTCACCATCCCGCGATTCAGATAAAACTGCACATACGCCGCCATGTCCGCTGCGGACGCGTTAATCGCCCCGGCCGGCCGCATTATGATGTTCCAGTAACTGAACGGCGTCTTTCCATCCTCGTGATACAGCACCGTCATCGTCTTTGGATCTGCGGGCTGAAAATACGTTGCTGTCTTCATCCCGATCGGCAAAAACAGATTCTGCGACACGAAATCCTCGAACCGCTGCCCGCTCACCTTCTCCACGATGTACGCCGCCACTGCCGGACCCGCATTGCAATACGCCATTCGCGTCCCCGGAGGCCAGCGCGACGTTCGCGAGTGATGGTCGTAATCCAGCCCTTCCTTCAACGACATCCCCGGCGCGTCTTTCGCATACTCGCGCAGGTGAATGTCGTCCCACCCCGTCGTATGCTCCAGCAGATTCACCACCCGCACAGGATCGGTCGCTTCCCATTTATTCTCGAACCACACCTCCGGCGCCAACTTCTTCACCGAATCGTCCAGCGACAATTTCCCCCGATCCGCCATCAGCAGGATTGACATCGATGCAAACGCCTTCGACGTCGATCCAATCCGGAACAGCGTCTCCGCCGTCACCGGTCGATTCGCTGCCACATCCGCTAATCCCACTCCCCCCACCCATTCCGGTCCATCCTTCTTCACGATGGCCACGGACACTCCCGGAGTGTGCGTGTCTTTCAAAATCTTCTCGAGTTGCGTCTTCAACTCCTCCACCGTCTGCGCCGGCTTCGGCGGCTCTTCTTTCTTCTTGTCGTCGCCGAAACACACTACCGCACTCAACACCGCCAGGAACGCGCTCAGCGCTGCTCTTCTCATCGCCATTTGCTCCACTTACGGGGAAGTATACTGAATTGCCGATGCGTGAGCTTGCAGAAAACTTAGTCTTCCAGGCTCTCCAGTTGAGGATCGCGGTCGTATTTTGTGTGCGCCGGCACTTCATAGATGGGCGCCGGAATCAGTCTTCCCGCGACCAGGTGCATCAGGAAAATCAAAATTAATCCTCCGCCCAGCGCCAGAACGAACCACCTCATGTCTGATTGAGGATAGAACAACGCGTAAAACACCAGTACCCAGAACGTCGTCGTGAGCATCGGTATGCCCACCGCAATGAACATCGTTCCGGAGAATCCCGGCAGATACCACGGAAACTGGTCGTGGACCGACCGCCGTGCCCACCACGAAGTATGAATCTTGATCGCCAACCCCTCGGCCAGCGGTAACAGTGTCTGGTCCGCGCCGGGCTTGTGCGCCAGCCGGTAGAACTCCGACAGGTGCGAATCGATCGATGTCACCCCCGGGATCGTCTCCAGCAGCCGGAGATACGATCGCCAGAACTGGATTACCCGCACCCCGCGAAATCCCAACGAAATGTAAAGCAGCGAAAGCGCCAGGCCGAACAGGTTCACGATCATGCTGATGTTGTGCGCTTCGGTGGTCGCCGAAGTCGTGAACGCCAGCGCGGTCGCGAGAAACGCCTGCACCGTCGAGAAGTTATTCATCCGCGCATACAGGATGTGGTCCTCGTGATAGAGCCGCTCGAGTACCTTGTGCCATGCCAGTTTCGGATCCGGGAACGTTCGCTCGTCACTCATGATTGCTCTCGAACCTGTCTCTACAACTGCGCGCTCAAAAACTCTTCCACCGCCTGGAAAACAATTCCGGATTTTCCAGGGACGGGTGCGGCCGTCATGACCCAATCATATCCAAGTCCCGCTCCGTTGCAGTGACAGTTGACGAGTGTCTGGGCTCATTTGCACAACAAAAAAAGGGCACGCCCCTCGAAAAAAGCGCATGCCCGTGGGAAGAATCACATCATCAGTGAACGTCGGGGAAGATCTCGTCCGCGATCCAGTAATTTGCCAGCAACATGGCGAAGAGCGTCCCTGCCGTCCAGACCGCCCATCGCCATTGGCCAAGGAACCTTGTTGTGACATGCTGCAACAGCACATCCAACAAATAGGCCGCGCTATAACAAACGTTCGCCATCAATGCCAGGAACACCATCGGCACTAGCGTTGCCATCCTGAGCGCTGGACGGAAGTGCGGCCAGGTGGCGATCACCCATGCTACGACGATTCCTACGAGCACCAGGTTGTACCCGATGCGCAGCGGCTCCCAAAAACGCGCCGCGGAGGCAAGCTCCCTCAGAAGGGCGGGGCCGGTCGAGCTGTCGGACGTAGGCAAGTTCGCTGTGCTCATAAGTCACTCCCGTTCGGATGAGCCCGCGCGGACCAGCCTAGCAAATTTACTTTTCGATGTAAAGTACTCTGCGCGATCACGCCTTCTTCAGCAGCCGCGTGATCCACACCAGGATCACCGCTCCCACGAACGCCACGATGATCGAGCCGATCATTCCTCCGCCCTGCCAGATCCCCAGCATTCCGAACAACCAGCCACCCACCAGGCCGCCCAGCAGTCCCAGGATGATGTCCACCGCCACGCCATAGCCGCCACCTTTCATCACTTGCCCGGCCAACCATCCCGCGATCAATCCCGTCACGATCCATGCGATGAATCCCATGTTTCCTCCTCATCAAATTGGAGCGAGATTCTTGCTGCCCTCGGGCGGACGTGCCGCCACTATGCGACAGCAGTTCCCCAAATTCAAGCTCTCCCTTCTGGAACCCGGCGTGCTCTCCTCTTCGTCTGGCCTTGCTTCTCGGCTACAATGTTTCGGTCTCGCGCATCCAATCGAATGGAATGATGACATCACCCTTTCAAAACGCGCTCCTCATTCATAACCCTAACGCTGGCAATGGCGGCGATGGACGCCGCAGACTTCTCGACCAGGCCCGACGCATTCTCGCGTCCAACGGCATCGAAGCCGAACTCGCAGAGACCACCGGCCCGGGCCACGCCATTGAGATCGCCCAGCAAGCCGTCCGCGAACATCGTCAACTCGTGATTGCTTGCGGCGGCGATGGCACGCTCAACGAAGTCGTCAACGGCCTCGCTACCGCTTCGAATGGCAATCGTGTTCCCCTTGCCTTGCTTCCCGGCGGCACCGCCAACATCCTGGCGAAAGAACTCGATCTTCCTTGGGACATTCCCCGTGCCGCTCGCCGCCTGGTCAACGCCGATCTTCACGACATCGCTCTTGGGCTCGCCACTCCTCTCGAGAATCCCGACCGCCGGCGCTACTTTCTCTCGGTTTCGGGATCGGGTCCGGACGGCATGATCGTCTATTCGGTAGACCTCGGCCTCAAGGCCCGTGTCGGCATCCTCGCTTACTGGTGGCAGGGCGCGCGCGAGGTAATTCGCTACACCTTCCCCCGCTTCCGCGTGCGCGCCGGCGATCGCCAGATGGAGGCGACACTTGTCATCGTTGGCCGTACCAAGCATTACGGCGGCCCATTCAAGATCACCGATCAGGCTGACCTTTTCGAAGACCAGTTCGAGTGCATGGCACTCACTACGCAAAGCGGCCTGCGTTATCTGAGCTACTTGCCGACCCTCTGGATGGGAAATCTTCGCAAGGAAGAGGACGTCCACTTCTGGAAAGCCGATTCGCTTGTCTGCGAGCCGCTCGATGCCAATCCGGTCTACGCCCAGGTCGATGGCGAGCCGCTCGCGCGTCTTCCGGTGGAGTTCTCCATCGTTCCTCAAGCCCTCAAGCTCCTCGTCCCCCGCGACCCCACTCGTCCCGTAGTTTAACTTTGCAGTGCGGCGACTCGTTGCCGCCGTTCGGTCCTGACTGCTATAAGATAGTCCTGTCCGTGGACATCGCGACGCACGCTCTGGCCTCCTTCGCCCTCGCACGCGCATTCTTCCCGCGCCGCCGCTGGCCCCTCTTTCTCGGCATGATTCTCGCCGGCACTCTCGCCGAGATCGACTTTCTCAGCGCCCTTTTCGGGCCTGCCGCTTACTTTGCCGCGCGCCGCACCTTCACGCATTCCCTCCCCGGCCTGCTCGTCATCATCATCCTCGCGATTTTCTTTACCCGCTTTCTCTCCAAGAAACAGCCCGAACCAGTCGTAGCCCTCCTTCTTCCTTTGTCTCTCGCCGCCGTGCTCCACCTCGTGCTGGACCTGCTTCAATCGGAAGGTGTGGCGATGCTCTGGCCGTTCCGCTCCACTCGCTTCGCCGCCGACTGCCTCCCGTCGATCGATCCGTGGATTCTCACGCTTTTGATTCTTGGCTGCTTCCTTCCGGAATTTTTCCGGCTCATCACTTCCGAGATTGGCGTGAAAAACAAAGCGCCTCGCGGTCGCAACGGCGCTCTCATCGCGTTATCGTTCCTCCTGGTGTACCTCGGCGCCCGCGCACTTCTCCATTCCAGCAGTATCGCTTCGCTTGAGCCTCATTCCTACGCGCGTGAATCGGCACGAAAAGTCGGCGCCTACCCTGATGCCCTCTCGCCTTTCAAATGGCACGGCGTTGTCGAAACTCGATCGCTGCTCTGCCTTGCGGAAGTTCCCGCCGGTTTCGGCAAGCCATTCGATCCCGAGTCCGTCGAGTGCCTTCACAAACCCGAACCTTCCCCCGAACTCACCGCCGCCCAGGGCACGGATGTTGCGCAGGCCTATCTTCGGGTCGTTCCCTTCCCCCGCGCGGCGGTTGCCAAATCCCCGGACGGCGCCGAAGTCGAACTGCGCTCCATGCGCGACGTCGCCGAACATGAAGTCGCGCACCGCATCGGCGTGCGCATCACACTCGATCCAAGATTCGCAATTTCCAGTGAGGAGTACATCTGGGCGCGCGAGCTTCGTCTTCGCTAGCCGGCGAACGCAACTGTTCGATTACTTCGCCTCTTCCGCTTTGTCCCGCAGGATGATCCGTGACGCCCCGTAACTCAACAGCGCAAACGCGATCACGCCGATCGTCACCTGCAGCTTGTGTTGCGCCAGGAATGGCAGCGCCTGATCGCCATACGTGATGGCCAGGTATCCGATCCCAAAGTAGCGAATGGCTCGCGCCAGCGCGATGGCTGACACAAAACTCGCAACCGGCACTTCAAACACTCCCGCCGCGAACACGAAAACCTTGAACGGCGTCGGCGGAGGCAGCAGCGCCGCCAGCAGCATGCCGCCAAATCCGTTCTTCTCCACCCAATGCCGGATCACCTTCCCTCGTTCCCCGGCGCGTTTATGGTAGAAGGCTTCCCCGCCCTTGCGCGCAATGTAGTAGAGCAAAACGCACCCGAGCACCGAACCGATCATGGCCATCGCCGCGTACACCGGCATCCGCAGCGGGTGCTGAATCGCCAACTCAATCAACAGCAGGTCATTGATGACCGGAAACGTCAGTACCGACGAATCCAGAAACGAGATCAGAAACAGGCCGGGCGCACCCAACACTCCCGCAAACGCCACAATCTTCTGTTTCCATCCGCTTAACTGACCCGGCAATCTCGTCTCCTCGGCGTTCGTGACTCCCCAGCGATGCTGCGGCCCCTCACAGCAGCGTCTGCACGGCCTCCACCACCACATCCCAGACGCGGTGCAGTTCCTCCGGCTCGATGACGTATGGCGGCAGCACGTACACCACGTTCCCCAGCGGCCTCAGCAACACGCCGCGATCCAGAAAGAATCCGTACAATTTCGGCCGCAGCGCAGACAAATACCCCGCGTCTCCCGCCACCAGTTCCACTGCGCCGATCGTCCCAACTTGCCGCGTATCCCCCACCTGGTGCATCTCTCGCAGGTCGGCCAATCGCTCGGCATGAATCTTTGTGATCGTGGTGATGCGATCAAACACCGGCTCATCGTCAAAAATCCGCAGATTCTCGTTCGCCGCTGCGCACGCCAGCGCATTTCCCGTGTATGAATGCCCGTGATAGAACGTGTGCATCCGGCTCTCGCTTCGAAACCCGTCTTCCACCCGGTCCGTGCACAGCGTCACGCCCATGGTCATGAATCCGCCGGTAATCCCCTTTGACACACACATCAGGTCCGGTTCCACGTTTGCCAGGCCGCACGCAAACATTTTCCCTGTGCGCCCGAACCCGGTCAGCACTTCGTCTGCAATCAGCAGCACGTCGTATTTCGTGCAGAGTGCCCGTACTTTCTGCAGAAACTCCACGGGATGCACGACCATCCCGCCGGCCCCTTGCAGCAATGGTTCCACGATCACCGCCGCAATCTTCTCGCCGCGCTCCGCCAGCAGCCGCTCCAACTGCTGCACGCATTCGATATGGCAACTCTCGCGTTTCAGTCCAACCGGGCAGCGGTAGCAATACGCCGCATGCACCCGGTGTACCGGGTACCGCATCGATTCGAATGGCTCCGTGAACGGCGATTCGTCGCTCACCGACATCGCCCCGGCTGTATCCCCGTGATACCCGTGCTCCAGCGCCACGATTTCGCGTTTTTCGGGACGTTCCAGATTCACGAAATACTGCGCCGCCATCTTCAGCGCCACTTCCACCGCGGTCGATCCATCATCCGAGAAAAACAGGTGGTTCAGTTCCCCGGGCACCCACTTCTTCAGCCGCGCCGCAAGTTCTTCGGCTGCTTCGTGCGTGAATCCCGCCAGAATCACGTGTTCCAGCTTCTTCGCCTGTGCCGCGATCGCGCCGCCGATTCGCGGATTCGCGTGGCCGTGCAGGTTCACCCACCACGACGAAATCGCATCGGTGATTCGTCGGCCATCCGCGGTGTACAGATACACTCCTTCGGCGCGCGCCACCCGAATGGGCGCGGGATCAAGCGCACGATTCGTAAACGGATGCCAGATTTGCAGCGCAGTCGTCATTGCGCAAACGCAGATCGGTCGAAATGGTTCAGGAACACCTGCATCAGCGCCGTGCGGTGGAGGTTGGGTAACTTGGGAATTTCGCCGATCACTCGGACGTGACCGAATCTCTCAATAGTTTCGCGGTTTTCGCGGTTCTGATCGCCGATGAGCACCACGCCGTGTACCGGCAATTCCGCAGCGTGCAATGCCGCCAGCGTCAACAACGTGTGATTGATCGTTCCCAGCCCGCTGCGCGCCGCCAGGATCACCGGCAACTTGAATTTCACCATCATGTCCAGCATGAACTGCTTCGCGTTGATCGGCACCAACACCCCGCCCGCGCCTTCCACAATCAGCCAGTCGTTTATCAGGCTCGCGGGTGGATTGATTCTTGCCAAATCGATCTCCACGCCCGCCCAGCGCGCCGCTAAGTCGGGCGAAACCGGCGGTACAAACTTGTAAACCTCTTCCAGCGTCCGGTCCGTGCCAATCCCCGCCAGCCGCATGACCGTCACCCGGTCCGACCCTTCCAGCGTTCCCGTCTGAATGGGTTTCCAATACACCGCGTCCAGCGCGGCACACAGCAACGCCGCCAAAGTCGTCTTGCCAACGCCTGTGTCCGTGCCTGTGATAAAGAAGTGCCGTCTCATGCCGGTCGCGCCAATCTCGCGGTTCCCTTCCCCCGCCAATGTGTCAGTGAACTCACCAACCTCGTCAAATCTTCTTCCGCAATCTTCGCCGTTAGCGACAATCGCAGACGCGACTGTCCTGCCGGCACTGTCGGTGGCCGGATTCCGCGCACCGCAAACCCTTCCTTCTGCAGGTGCGCCGCCGCCTCCAGCGTGTTCTCGTTCGTTCCCAGGATGACCGGCACAATCTGACTGTTGCTGTTCGCCGTGTCAAACCCTTCCTTCCGTAACGCACGAATCATCGCGCCCGCCCGCTTCTTTAGAGTTTCGCGTTCGCGATCCATGCCCATCGCCAGTCGCAACGCGGTTCGAATCTGCTCCGCAAAATACGGCGGCAAAGCTGTACTGAAGATGAATGTTCGCGCGTGATTGATCAGGTGCTCCTTCAATGCCGCCGGGCCGCAAACAAAAGCACCCGCCGATCCCAGCGCTTTTCCGCAAGTATGAAGGGTAGCCAGCACCTGTGGCAGGATTCCCGCCTCGGCCGCCAGCCCCCGCCCCTCCGGTCCGTACACTCCGGTGGCGTGGGCCTCGTCGACAATCATCGCCGCATCGTATTTTTCCGCGAGCGCCGCCATCTCCCGCAAGGGAGTGACGTCACCGTTCATGCTGAACACACTCTCGGTGACGATGACTCTCCGCCAAGGCGCGCCGGCATCTTCCTTCAACCTGTCTTCCAGCGCGTTGAGGTTGAGGTGAGCATAGATGACTTTGCGGGCTCCCGACAAGCGCATTCCATCGATGAGACTTGCATGATTCAACATGTCGGAATAGACCACGTCATCCGGTCCGACGATGGCCGCGAGCATTCCCAGGTTCGCCGCGTACCCGCTGCCGAAAAAAAGCGCCGCTTCCGTCCCAGCAAACTCGGCAAACTCCTCTTCCAGCTCCGCCCAGCCACTCACTTGCCCGGAAAGCAGCCGCGAACCCGTCGCCCCGGCTCGTAACCCCGCCTGCAACCCTCGCTCCACCGCTTCGCGCAGTTCCGGGTGCTCGGCCAAGCCAAGGTAATCGTTCGAACAGAGATTGATTCCCTGGATCTCCGCAAGGCTCCGCCGCTGGTGCCGCTCCTCCAGGAGCCGCAGCCCTTTCTCGAGCCCCGCCGTCCAACGCTTGATTACGTCACCCTGCATGCGATTCGAGTGGCTTCATCCCCAGGCTTTCCAGCAATTGCTCATCCTCGTCTGGGACGGGATTGGGCGTCGTCAGAAGTTTCTCGCCCACGAAGATCGAATTGGCTCCGGCCAAGAAACACAGTGTCACGGCCTCGGGTGAAAGCTGTTTCCGGCCCGCCGCCAGCCTCACCCGCGAAGCTGGCATCAGGATGCGCGCCGTCGCAATCGCTCGCGCCATTTCCAGCGGATCGAGAGCCGGCACATTCGCCAGCGGTGTCCCTTCCACGCGAACCAGCATGTTGATCGGTACGCTCTCCGGATGCGGCTTCAGCGTCGCCAACTGCTGCAGCAGTCCGACCCGGTCGTTCGTTTTCTCACCCATCCCCAGGATCCCGCCGCAGCACACAGTGATTCCCGCTTTGCGCACCGCCGCCAGTGTCCGCAAGCGCTCGTCGTAAGCTCGCGTTGTGATGATTGACCCGTAGAACTCCGGCGAGGTGTCGAGGTTGTGGTTGTACGCGGTCAGCCCAGCTTCCTTCAGCCGCGCCGCCTGATCATCCGTCAGCATACCCAGCGTGCAGCACACTTCCATCCCGAGCGACGACACGCCACGCACCATCTCCAGCACTTTCTCGAATTGCCGGCCGTTGGGCGCTTCTCGCCACGCCGCCCCCATGCAGAAACGGGTCACTCCGCGCGCCACCGCGTCTTTCGCCACCCCAATCACATATTGCGGGTCCAACAAATCCTCTCGCTCTACATCCGTCTCATAATGCGCACTTTGCGGACAGTATGCGCAATCCTCGGGGCATCCCCCGGTCTTAATGGAGATCAACTGACACGTCTGCACGCGGTCCGCCTGGTGGAACTCCCGGTGTACCGTCTGCGCGCGGTACACTAACGCCGGGAGCGGTGACTCGTAAATCGCCGCCACCTCTTCCCTCTTCCAGTCGTAACGCACAACTGCGTCTACCTTGACCTGCGCCGCCGCGCTCAGTTCACTCATCGCCTTTGTTTGCCCCGTAGGATTTCCCGACAATCCAGCCACAAGCCTTTCATCCTACCATTAGCCTGCCAATTCCTTCCATTTCCTCGCTCACAACAGGGTGTATCCCCCGTCCTTCCAAATCACTCATTCCGCACAGACTTCCTCCTTTGCTTTACCGTCAAATGGTTTGACCACGGATTGAGCGAAATGTTATAAATCGACGTTTCCATTCGCTCCCCCGCGAGACAGGTGTATTCCGGGGTGGTCCTGAATCCTGACCCGCCCAGGGGTCTGAGGGGTATCGCCGGTGAGCCGAAGGATTCCCGACCTTTTGCATTCGGGGACTCTTGTTCTGTCTCGGCGAGGTGCTCCCCCGACGCTGGTGGATTTGGCGAAGGTTCAGCTCGCTCCGCTTGGCGAAGACAGTGAGTGTGTGTCGTTCTGCGGTTTCGGGGCCACGATCCGTTTTTTCTGGTCGGCGCTCTGCCCCAATATTCTGATCCGTTTCGCTTTGGAGGAATCTTCATGTGCATCTCGACGGACGCTGCCCTCTCGTTCGGCAGCCGTATTACCAAACGATTGTTTGCCTCAGCGGCCCTTTCCTTACTCACCGGCGCCGCACTCTTCGCCGAGGACGCCGGCGGGGAGGCGAGTCTTCGTCTTCCCGATCTTTCCTCCGTTTCTTTCCTCGGCACCAACGGCCACAAGCTCCTCCTTTTCGGCATCCTGATTTGTATCCTGGGCCTCGGCTTCGGCATGGCCATCTTCACCCGCCTAAAGAACCTCCCGGTTCACAAGTCCATGCGCGACATCTCCGAGCTCATCTACGAAACCTGTAAGACCTACCTCCTGACCCAGGGCAAGTTCCTCCTTTTCCTCTGGGTGTTCATCGCCATCATCATCGTCCTCTATTTCGGCGTGCTCTCCCCGGTGCCCAATAAGCCCGTCGCCGTCACCCTCCCCATCATTCTTTTCTTCAGTCTTGTCGGCATGGCCGGCAGCTACCTGGTTGCCTGGTTTGGCATCCGCGTTAACACCTTCGCCAACTCCCGCACCGCTTTTGCTTCTCTCCGCGGCAATCCGTTCCCGATTAACTCCATTCCTCTCCAGGCGGGCATGAGCGTCGGCATGATGCTCATCAGCGTCGAACTCCTGATGATGCTCATCATTCTTCTCTTCGTCCCCGGCGACTACGCCGGCCCCTGCTTCATCGGCTTTGCCATCGGCGAATCTCTCGGCGCCGCCGCCCTCCGCATCGCCGGCGGCATCTTCACCAAGATCGCGGACATCGGCTCCGACCTCATGAAGATCGTCTTCAAGATTAAGGAAGACGACGCGCGCAACCCGGGCGTCATTGCTGACTGCACCGGTGACAACGCGGGCGACTCGGTTGGCCCCACCGCCGACGGTTTCGAAACCTACGGCGTCACTGGCGTCGCGCTGATCACCTTCATCCTCCTGGCTGTGAAAGACCCGACCGTCCAGGTTCAGCTCCTCGTTTGGATCTTTGTGATGCGCATCATTATGCTCATCGCCAGCGCCGCGGCCTACTTCATCAACGGCATCATCCAGACGGCCCGCTTTAGCAACGCCAAGCAGATGAACTTTGAAACGCCTCTTACCTGGCTCGTCTGGATCACCTCCTTCGTCTCCATCGCCCTCACCTACCTGGTCTCAAAGGTGATTATCCCGACCCTCGGTGGCGATCCCACCCAGTGGTGGAAACTTGCTACGATCATTTCCTGTGGCACGCTGGCTGGCGCCGTCATCCCCGAACTCGTGAAGGTCTTCACTTCCGTGGAATCGCGTCACGTCAAGGAAGTAGTCACTTCCGCGCAGGAAGGCGGCGCGTCGCTCGGTATCCTCTCCGGCTTCGTCGCCGGCAACTTCTCGGCCTACTACCTCGGCATGGCTATGGTCTTCCTGATGTCCATCGGCTTCCTGATGAGCCGCCTCGGCCTCGGTGCCTTGATGGTCGCCGCTCCCGTCTTTGCCTTCGGTCTCGTGGCCTTCGGCTTCCTCGGCATGGGCCCCGTCACCATCGCCGTCGACTCCTACGGCCCGGTCACGGATAACGCCCAGTCGGTCTACGAGCTCTCGCTGATCGAGCAGATTCCGAACATCAAAGCGGAACTGAAGAAGGACTACAACATCGACGTCGACTTCGAATCCGCCAAACACCTCCTCGAAGCCAACGACGGCGCCGGTAACACCTTCAAAGCCACCGCCAAACCGGTGTTGATCGGCACAGCCGTCGTCGGTGCCACCACGATGATCTTCTCCATCATCATGGCCCTCACCAACGGCCTCACCACCAATGTGAACAACCTCTCGCTTCTGCACGCCCCCTTTGTGCTCGGACTCATCACCGGCGGCGCCATGATCTACTGGTTCACCGGCGCTTCCACCCAGGCCGTCACCACCGGCGCCTACCGCGCCGTCGAATTCATTAAGGCCAACATCAAGCTCGAAGGCGTCGAGAAGGCCAGCGTCACCGACTCCAAGAAAGTCGTCGCCATCTGCACCCAGTACGCGCAGAAGGGCATGCTCAACATCTTTATCGCCGTCTTCTTCGCCACTCTCGCATTCGCCTTCCTCGAACCTTTCTTCTTCATCGGCTACCTCATCTCCATCGCCACCTTCGGTCTCTATCAGGCCATCTTTATGGCCAATGCCGGCGGCGCCTGGGACAACGCCAAGAAGATCGTCGAAGTCGAACTCAAGCAGAAGGGCACGCCCCTCCACGACGCCACCGTCGTCGGCGACACCGTCGGCGATCCCTTCAAGGACACTTCCTCCGTTGCCCTCAACCCCGTCATCAAGTTCACCACGCTCTTCGGCTTGCTCGCCGTTGAACTCGCCGTGAAACTCACTTCCGAAACCGGTGGCGGACTTTCGCACATTCTTTCCGCCGCCTTTTTCATCGTCTCCCTGCTCTTCGTCTACCGTTCCTTCTACGGCATGCGCATCAAAGGCGCCGGCGCCGCGTAACCTTAGAAACGTATCCGCTGAAACAAAAAGAGGCGCCCGATCCTTGGGCGCCTCTTCTCTTTTTCCGTGTGCTAAACTTCCCTCGGTTCACCAGCGAGGGTCCTTCATGAAACGTATTCTCTCCGCACTTGCATTCCTGATTGTCTGCTCCGCCATCGCTAACGCCCAGCCCGATCCCAACTACAAAATCCACGACGAAAGCCGTCCGCTCCCGCCCATCGTCACTCCCGGCACTTTCAGCACACCAGACACTCCCGGCAAGCCTCCCTCCGATGCCATCGTCCTCTTCGACGGCGCCAATCTCAACAAATGGGTCTCTCAAGATGGCTCCCCCGCCAAATGGAAAGTCGAAAACGGCTACGCCGAGGTCGTCGCACACACCCACAACATTCACACCAAGGATTCCTTCGGTGATTGCCAACTCCACGTCGAATTCATGGAACCCACTCCGCCGCACGGGGAAAGCCAGGATCGCGGCAACAGTGGCGTCTACTTGATGAACACTTACGAAATTCAGGTCCTCGATTCCTACGACAACAAAACGTATGCCGACGGTCAGGCCGGTTCCGTCTATGGTCAATATCCGCCGCTCGTCAACGCCTCGCGTCCTCCGGGTCAGTGGCAGACCTACGATATCGTCTTCCACGGCCCGCGCTTCGATCCCAGCGGCAAGCTGCTACGCCCTGCCCGCGTCACCGTCTTCCATAACGGCGTTCTCGTTCAGGACAACGTCCAACTCACCGGTCCCACCGAACACGGCGAGCGCCCGCCCTACAAGCCCGGCCCTGACAAGGGTCCGCTCGCGCTGCAAGATCACGGCGCGCCCGTCCGCTACCGCAACATCTGGATTCGTGAACTGGGCAATTAGCATGAAGGTTCCACCGAAAGTTGCGAAGACGAAATCGTCATCTGCAGCCGCGGAAAAACAACTCGCGTCGTTTATTGCGAAGTTTGGAACAAAGCATCAGACCTTGATTCGCGCGGCGCGCAAAGCAATGCGGAAGCGCCTCCCCGCCGCGAACGAACTCGTCTACGACAACTACAACTTCTTCGTCATCGGCTACGGCCCGAGCGAGCGCCCGTCCGAGGCGATCTTGTCCATCGCCGCCGCCGCAAACGGAGTCGGTCTAGCTTTCTTGCACGGCGCAACTCTGCCCGATCCGCACAACCTTTTGGTCGGGTCCGGCAAGCAGAACCGCTTCCTGCGTTTCGAGTCCGCGAGTAAGCTGTCCGAACCTGATGTAGAAGCCCTGATCGCCGCGGCGGTCGCTCAGTCCAAAGTGCCCTTCGCCAAAACGCGCGGAAAACTCATCATTCGCTCCATCTCCGCTAAGCAGCGCCCCCGCCGTAAATAGAGTTATGTCGCGCTGGCCTTCACGCCAGCCATTTTTCTACTGCTACGCTTTGATCAGCCCGGGAAATTTCCGCGCATCATTCCCGTACCCCGGAAACACCGGCGCCAGATCCGTCACACCCTGATGCTTCACCAGAATCTCGCCCACCACCGACCGGAAATCCGTCGTCAGCGCCAAATCCCGACCGTCATTCAACTGGTGCTCATCCAGCCCGGGCCACTTTCCGTACACGTGCCCGCCCTTCACGTCGCCGCCCATCACAAACATGCAGTTCGCATGCCCGTGATCCGTCCCGCGGTTTCCGTTCTCTTTCGCGGTCCGCCCAAACTCGCTCATCGTCACCACAACAATGTCTCCCATGCGGTCGCCCATGTCCTGATGAAACGCCGCCAACGATGCGCCGAGATCCTTCAGCAGGTTCGAGAGTTGCCCCTGCACTCCGCCTTCATTCACGTGATTATCCCAGCCGCCGCTATCCAGAAACATCACTTCCACGCCGATATTCGCTTTGATCATCACGCCGATCTGCTGCAGCCGCTGCCCCACCGCCGACTTCGGATAGTCCGCGCCATTCTCCGCCGGATATTTCGCTGGATCAACCTTCCGTAGCAAATCAATCGCCTCAAACGTCTCCGCGCCGGTTCCATGCAGAGCAGAATCCACCGTCTGCGCATACATCGCCTCGAAGCCGCCCTCGGCCACTTTCGCCATTGCCGCGCTCTGCGGCTGCACTCGAAATTGCTTCAAATCCGGTATCGCAATCGCCGCCGTGCTCCCGTGCAACATCCGCGGCAGATTCGGCCCCATCGCCACCGCGCGAAACGGAGACGCATTCTCCTCCGGAATCGTCCCCAGCGCCCGGTCCAGCCAGCCATCCTCCGTGGCCTTCACTCCGGGCGTCCCCGACTCCATGTAATCCTGAGCGTCGAAGTGCGACCGCGTCGTGTCCGGCGACCCCGCCGCATGCACTATCGCCAACTGGTTGTTCATGAACAGCGGCTGCAACGGCGCCAGGCTCGGGTGCAGTCCGAAAAATCCGTCCAGGTCCAGCGCCGCATCCGCTCCACTTCGCCGGGGCTGCGGAATCGCAATCGTTGGCCGCATCCGGTAGTAATTCCGTTCGCCAAACGGCACCACAATGTTCAATCCGTCCGCCGCGCCTCGCTGGAACAGCACGATCATCTGCTTCTTTGGCCCCACCCTTGTCGATGCGGCTGCCCGCTGCAAAAATGCCGGCATCGTGCTCATGCCCACCAGCGCGATCCCGCCCTGCTTCAGGAAATACCGCCGCGAGAACTTCGCCGCCCTCGCGCCTTCGCAGCATTCGTGCTTCATAACTCCGGCTCCTTTGGAATGCGGCGTCTTGTCGCTTCTTTTCCGATCGACCCTTCCGGTCGCCTGCCGCCTCTGGCCGATTACTGATTACTGATCACTCCACTCCTATCTCCTCTGAAACTCCGGCGCTCCCAGCACCAATCCCGTCACCACTCCCAAATCCACCTGCTTCACCGGATCATCCAGCTTCGCTTGCACCACCTGCGGGTTATCCAACTGCTTCTGCAGCGTGTCCACCGTCCCCGGCGTGGCTTCCACCAAAAACACTTGTACCGCGCGATCCAGCGCTTCCTTCGCATCTGACCCGGAGTCGCTGCCCAGCACCGCATTCACGTCGCTGCGCGATCCGCGCACTTTATTCCCTGCCAGCGCCAGCGAAAAATTCAGCCGGCTCAGTAACGCGCCCGTATTCACCCACGCCTCCGCCTTATCCGAATATCCTGTCGGCGGCTGGCACTGATACAACGGCTCGCCAATCCGCCCTACCCACTGCACCAGCGGCATCGGCGTGTCCACGTCCGTTCCCAGCGCTCGCACCGACGACACCACCAGCTCGTACGGCGTCTTGATCTTCGCTCGATACGCGTCCTTCGACCAGAATTCCGGCGAATAAATCATCGTCCGCATCACTTCTTTGATGTCTCCATTGCTCTTCTGGAACGATTTGGCCATCCGCGCCACCAGCGCCTCTGGCGGCGTATCCGACACGAACCTCCTCGCCAGCTTCGTCGAAATGAACTTCGCCGTGTTCGGATTCTTCACCAGCAGCTCGATCACCTGTTCGCCGTCTTTCATCCCGCCGGCGTGAATCTTTTTCCCCAGCACCACCTTCGGATCGGGATCGTGCAGCTTCTCGTCAAACTTGAACGTGGCAATCTCCCGCGGCTTCTCGATCGTCCATCCCGTGAAGCACCGCGCCACCTCCGTCACATCTTTCTGGGTGTACCCGCCATCGACTCCCAGCGTGTGCAGTTCCATCACCTCGCGCCCATAATTCTCGTTCAGCCCGCGCTCCTGCTTTTTCTTCTGCCCTTGTTGCGGCTGTGGCCGCGGCGGATATCCGTATGGCCCGCGCCTCATCGCTTGCCGCATCGCCCGTTGCTGTGCCTGCCGTTCTGCCGCTCGCGGGTCTGCGCTCAAATAATTGTCCAGGTAAAACAGCATTGCCGGACTCTTCGCCGTCGCCGTCAGCAGATCCTTGAACTTCCCGAGCGTGTTCGGCTGAATCACGTCGCGCTCGTACGACGTCAGATACCACTTCACTTCGCCCTTCTGCGCGTACACGTTGAAGTGGTTGAACCAGAAATCGTCCATCACTTGCTGCAATTGCCTCTCGCTATAGACCGCCCGCGTCACCTTGGCCATCGCCAGCTCTTCCACCACCCGCGCCGGGCGCTTGCTGTCGTCGGCAATCGCTCTCGGCACCGCGTTCGGGTCCACGCTCAACGCTCCGCGCTGCCCCGCTCCGGGCGTTGCCGGATTCATTTTCATCGGTGAAGGAACGTCAGTATTCGAAGCGTTCGCGACCATCGTTCCGTTCGCGTCGCTCCCGTTGCCTTCGCCATTCGTCCCGCCGCTCGCATCCATCTCTCGCGACATCGCCGTGATCGCGGCGTCTGCCTGGCTCTGCGCCGCCTGCTCCCGCGTCGGCGCTAACGGCGTCCGCTCCGCTTTTTTCTCGGCCTGCTTGGGATTCGGGTACTCCGTCATCAACCGCGCGCTGCTCATCGTCAGCGTGGGGTACACGCTCAGGCGCGTTTCCACCGCGTGGTCGTCAATCGACTTCGGATTGAGCTGCTCGTCGATCCATTTCGCCAACCCCATCTGCTTGATGCGTTCCACGTCGCCCGGCCGTGGCCCGTACGCCAGCCGGTTTAGCGCGTGCTGTACCGCCTCATCCTCATTCAACTCTGTGATCGGCAGCCCTTTCAGGACCGGGTCCGTCTTTTTCTTATCGGCAGCCGGTAGTGCCGCCAACGCCGGCACATCGATCACATATGTGCACACACACGCGGCTGCTAGCAACGCCGCCAAAAATGCTCGAATGTTCAGGAAAATGTCACCGCCGGACGGCTTCCGCTTGTCCTTCCGCCTTGCCTGAGGTGCTGGGATAGAGGTCTCGCGCATGACCCCCAGATTAACCCCTCCCCACCCCAAAAGTTGCTGCCCCAAGGGTCAGGGTTCCACCGCCGCCAATTCGCCAAGCGACTAACCTTGAGGGTACCCCAGGGGCCACTTCTGCACGGTTTCTGTACCTTGCTGAGGTCGTCTCACAGGAACACTAATTTGTCATCCCGAGCTCGCCTGCAGCAAGCAGGCGAAGCGAGGGATCTGCTTTTTCCCTGCCAGCCCTGGCCCTGCGATGCCTAATTCAGCGAAAACTCCACCGGCCTCTGCGGTGCCTGCACATTCTTTCCATCTACCGCCAACAGCACTAGCCGGTAATTCCCCGCTGGCAAATCCTTGGTCTCCACCCGCAGGGCAAACGGCACCACCGCGTTCCCTTTCTCGATGAACCCTTCCATCGGGATACCGCCGGTGAAGAACACTTCCTTGTTGTTGGACTTGTCGAAAATGCGGTAACCCGTCACCACCTTTGTCGTTGGATCGCTCTTCAACAAGGGCTCATACACTTCGGAATACAACGTGATGTTGTCCGACTTCTTGAACTGGTACGCGGCCGCTGGCGTAATCTGCATTCCCTTGACGATCAGCGGCTTGCGATCCTCCAGCAGCGTCGCATCCACGTCCGTCGGTATCTCGTCCACGCGCTGGATCTCGTTCGAAAGCACCACTCCTCCCAGGGTGAACTTGTCGCCGCCATACGGATCGATCTGCAGCGGCGCTTCCAGCTTCGCGAATCCTTCCCCGCCCGAACTCAACACCACCGCCAGCTTGTAATATCCCGCCGCAGCATCGAACTGGTTCTCATATCGATACGGCTTCTTCGTGAATTCCTTCCACTCGTCTTTCTCCATTTCCAGCGTCAGCGTGTCGCTGAATTTCGCCCCGACGCTCCCATCCGGTTTGTACGCGATTCCCAATACGTTCACATTCGCGTGGTATTTGCCTTTGTCCTTGTTGAAAATCAGCGCCTCGCCGGGGATTTCCATCGCCACATTCACGCGCGCAACATTCGGCCCCGCATAAAAATACGGTGCCTGCATCGCCGCATGAATCGTTCCTGTGCCCGTTCCGCTGGCTTGCGCCTCCATGGTCTTCTCCAGCGGCTTTCCTTCCAGTGGATTCGTTGGCCGCACGTTGCAATAGCCCGAACGCGACCGTACTTCCATCCCTCCCTTGTTCATCTTTACCTTCAACGTATGGCAACTGCCCTCTTTCGATTCCTGCGGCACATATCCCAACACGTAAAACTGGTTCATCTCTTGCGCGATCTTCTGCAATCCCCCCAGCAGGTCGTTCGTGTTGTAAATCGTGAACCCGCCCGTGCCATCCGCCAGCATCTGCATCACTTGCTGGTTCGTCGTTGTCGAAGGCGGAATCTTCGGCAGTAGAATCTGCGGTTGATTCATCGGATTGTTGTAGTAATTCGAATAGATTGAAGTCGGAGTATTACTCCCACCGCCGCCGGCCCTGCCACCGCCTGTGCCACCCGTGCCTCCGGTCCCGCCTTTTCCGCCTCCACCCGTGCCTGTACCTCCGGTGCCTCCGGTTCCGCCCTTACCTCCTCCGGACCCTCCCCCGGTGCCCCCAGTTCCTCCACCCGTGCCTCCTCCCGTACCCCCGCGTCCACCTCCGGCTCCGCCGCCACCTCCGGTGCCGCCTCCACCTCCCCCTCCCCCGGGTTTCTGCGGCTCACCGAATTCCGCCACGTGGTAGCTCGAGAGAATCAGGCGCGGGCGAATCGAGTTTGGCCCGTCATGCACGGTCGATCCCGCAACCATCTTTCCGTCCTTCGTCGCCGGCATCCGCAGCGATATTCCCGCCGTCGGCGCCACCAGCCCCCTCACATCCAACGGATAAATCGCCACATTCGCCTTGTTGCACGCGTCAATGGTCGCGGTCAGTTCTGACATGCTCTCCACGGTCAAGGGAAACCCCGCCGTGAACAGGATCAACATCTTCCGGCCAGGCACCGCCCGCAAATTCTTCGCCAGGCTTCGAATCGACAGCAGCATCGATCGCGCCCCAAAATCCGCTTCCGCGTTGCTGATCGTCGGCATCCCGATCGTCGCCACCATCGTCTGTTGCGGTGCGTTCGAGTCGATATGCGGAACCGTCGATCCGCTTACCGCCGCCTTCAGCAACTCGCCGTTTGCCGTGAAATTCTGCCGGATCTGCAGCGTGCCGCCGAAGTTCACCACCGCCATCAGCGCATCTGGGCTGGTGTTGCTCTCGATGAACTTTGTCGCCGCAGACCTGGCCTGCATTTGGTCGCTCATTTCCATCGAGGACGTGTCGAAAAACAGAATCATGTAGTGCTTCTGATTCGCCGCATTCTGCACGGCGGGGTCGCTTCCGACGGAGAAGCTCGAGATCGATTGCTCCTTGCTGTCCTCGTAAACCTTGAAGTCTTCCTTCTTCAGATCCGTGATGTAGTGCCCCTTCTTGTCGGTGACGATCGCATCCACCAGCACGATCCTTGATTCCGTTCGAATCACCGTATCCACGGGCACTGGCTTCGGCTCGCTCGCCGCTCCCGAGGGCTGTTGGGCGTTCGCCGCTTCGCTGGGCTTGGCTGGCTCGGGCGTCTGCGCCCCCAGTCCGCACGCAAACCACAACGCCATTCCAGCCGCTGCCGCCCATCTCACTCCGCGCATTCTCCGTGTGTCCCCCATCTCACGACCTCCTCAGTACGGAATCACCACCGCTCCATTCCGCGCTGCCATCTGTGCCCCTTCTGAATCTCTCACCACCTGCCGCACCACATATTTCCCCGGTTTTAGGTCGAAGCTCGATTTCATCGTCAGCCCCGTCCGGCTCAACCGGTCGTACGTCGTGTCCAGCAGCCTCATCTCCAGTAATTTCTCGCCCCCCGCCACGTAATTCCCGTTTTCATCGAAGATGACCGTCGCCACCGTTAGGTTGTCCCAGTTCCTTCCGTTCTCTTTGCGGAAGTGCATGCCCTTCAGTTCAATCCGTGACACCACGCTCAACTTGGCTTCGTCCGCCTGCAGCTTGAAATACTGCGTCTGTATGTCCACGGCCAAGTCGTTTAACTCTTCCGACGAAAACACCGCCTCCGCTATTTCCTGCTTGGCCTGCTCCTGCGGGTCTTCCACTTTTTTCGGAGCGAAATAGCCGTGCCTCGCCTGAATCTCGTACTTCACCTTTCCAGCCATCGCCACTTTGATCGAATGATATCTTCCGTCCATCTTCTGCCCTTGCGGCGAGAATCCCAGCACGTAGCAGATGTCCGGTGCCGCGGCGATTTTCACCAACCCTCCCTCCAGGTCGTTCGAATTGTGGAAGTATGTGCCCCCGGTGCCCACCGCAAAGTCCATCATGACGTAGCTGTCTTCCGTCTGCTGTGCGGTCCGGTACATATTCTTGTACCCGGCGGTTACGACGGTATCCGTATTCTTCTGCGAAATGTCGCCGAAGTCCGGAGTGTACAGTCCGCGCGCATCCAGCGTATTGATCGTTATATTTGCCCTGTTCGCCCGATCGATGACCTCGCTCTCCTCCAAGTGTGACGTCGTCAGCAGGAAACCCGGCCCCGCCAGCACCATCACCTTCTCGCCCGGCAGCCCTCCCATCCTTCGCATCACATCTTCCAGTGCGCGATACGTAAAGTCGTTATCCGTGTCTCCCGCCGTCAGTTCTTCCTGCAGCGCCGATTGCGCCTCCTGCGTCGCCGCCTTCACCATCCGCTGGTCGTTGTTGAACTGGCACGCCAGAACCTCCTGCGTCACCACCGCCAGCACGTTCTCGTTTCCTTTGTTCACGTACTGATCCGCCATGTAGTGATTCACGTCGGGGCAGTTGGAAACCGCTCTGGTCTTCCCCATCTTCGGCCGCGGTATCACCTGCAGCAGTCCTTTTTCTAACGCCTCCTTGTTGTTTGTGAAATCCGTCGAGATCTGTTCCGACGTCCCATAGATGGCGATGCGGTCCGTCGGCGTCATCGTTTCAATCAACTTTTTTGCCGACGCTCGCACCGTCGTCGCATCTTCCACATTCAGGTGAATATCGTCGAAGACCAGGGCTACGAATCGTTGCGGCATCACCACCAGTGGCGGTGACTCGCCCGCGTCGGCGGACTGCTGCGTTCCGGCGGCCTGCCGGGCCCTCTCCTGCCTCGTCTTGGTCGTGTCCATTCCGAAAGTCGCAACCGCCTGCAACTTGCCGTTGTCGTACAGCAGAAAATCTTCTTTTTTCAGCCCGTCCACGAAGTTGCCCTGCTTGTCGCGCACCACAACGCGCACCTGCACCAGGTTCACTCGCAACTTGAACGTCGTTCCGGTGTCCCGGCTGGACAATTCAGTCTTGCCGTCGGTCTTCGGTTCCGTATTTGTTTTGGAATCTTGCGTCGCGGGCGTGTCCGAACCCTTCGGCGGGTTTGCCGGCGCTGTCTCCTGGCTGCGCGCTACCGCCCCCCACATAGCCAGCGCTACCAGCATGGCCGCCCGGCTCGGCCGGTGCCCCCACAACTTCCGGTAGGAAACCCCTAGGTTCATCCCTATCCCTTGCCCCACTGGTGACCTCTCGCATGTCTCCACATTGGGTGGATTTGGTCACTTCGCGCGGGTGGGACCCACCGACTATAACCCTCAGCCTTTTCGCGGTCAACGCGCCAAAATCCCCTCAATTCGCCATGCTCCGGTATGCCTCTAAGCTCCACAAGTCCTGCGCTTCCGCGTGTTTCAGCACGTACCGGTCCCCTCCCACCACCCTCACCCGAAAATACGTCTCCCCGGGCGAATACCAGCGGTCTTCCACCTCCACAACCTCCAGAACCTGTTCCCCGAGACGCACCCGCACCGGCCGCTCATCCCCCCGGTACCCCGCATAGCACTCCACTTCTACCTTCACAGACTCCTGCCTTCTCCCCGCTGCCTCGCACACTTGCGGTGAGCCTTGTGTCTCTACTTCATTTCCTCTTTACTGGTTTACCCCCTTGTTTCGTTCTCCGCATTCCAGGCCGCCCCAAAGAACACGATCACCGCGGAAATCTGCATCCAGATCAGCAACCCAATCACCGCCGCCAACCCGCCATACACGATGTTGTACGGCACTTTCCGCACGTACAGGCCAAACGCCGCATTCACCACCCACCACAGCAGCGTCGCCACCGCCGCTCCAGGCAGCACTTGGCTCAAATGTTTTTCCTGCGGCCGCGCCACAAAATAGATCACCGTCAGGGCCAGCAACGCCAGTGTCATCGCCACCAGCGGGAAGAACACCACCCACACCACATTTACCGGCGCATTCTTCCACAAGAGCCCCGTCAGCCAGTGCCGCAGCGGTCGCCCGAACACTCCCAGAATTCCCGCTGCCAGAATCGGCGCTATCGTGATCAGTAGCAACAACAATCCGCGAAGCTGCCGGTGGAAAAATCCCATCCGCTCCGGCTCCTCGTAAATCAGGTGGATTCCGCTCATCAGCAATTTCATCGCCTGCGAACCCCCCAACAGGGTTCCCGCTGCGCCCGCCAGCGATATCTTCCACACGTCCGTCCCCCGCCGCGATAAGTACTCCGCGACGATCGCGTGACTCCCCGGCGGCAACAAGTCCGTGAAATCTCGGATCGCCTCCAGCGTGTCGATCTTGCTGCCGATCCAGCTCGATGCAAATCCCACCACCAGCAGCAACGTCGGGAAAAATGACAGAAACACGTTGAACGCAATCGCCTGTGAAATCACGCTGCAGCGCGGAAATACTCTCCCGAACACTCGCCACACTCGTCTCAAGACTCTCTCCCCAAAACTCTCACCGCATTATATCTTCGGATTGCTGCCGCGCTATCCTCGCTCAAGATCGTCTTGGCTTCCATCCGTCAGTGGTATGCTCATTCCCGATTCCAAGGCCCTCGCATTGATCTTTCGTTCGCACTGTCGACCATTTCCCCCATCTTGGGTTCCCCTAACTTGGGTGCAGCTGCCGCTCCCGTTGGTTCTCAAATGCGCGACCCTTCTCCTCTTGGCGTTGCTGGCCAGCGCTTCATTCCTCTCTGCTCAATCATCGCCGCCCCTCTCTTCCACCGGCTATGTCGGCAACGACGTCTGCGCCAAATGTCATGCGCAGATCTACGCATCCTACATCCGCACGCCCATGGCCAACGCCAGCGGCCCCGCCGGCTCAAATCTCATTGCCGGTGAATTCACCCATCAGCCCTCGGGCGTCCATTACAAAATCGCCAACGACAACGGCAAGGTCCTCCTCACCTTCGATCGACCCGGCGACCCCTTCGTTCACGGCCAGCGCGAATTCCTCTACTATATCGGCCAGGGACGCCGCGGCCGCACTTACCTTTTCTCCACCGACGGTTTCGTCTTCGAATCCCCGGTGAACTGGTACGCCGACCGCCACCTTTGGGACATGGCCCCCGCCTACGGCTCTTCTTCCTTCATGCCCCTCAATCTCCCCGCCACCACCAGTTGCATGCACTGCCACGTCAGCGGCGTCCGCGCGCCCCTCAACGGCAGCGACAACCTCTATCCCGATCCGCCTTTCTTTTTCTCCGGTGTCACCTGCGAACGTTGCCACGGCCCCGGCGCGGCCCATGCGCAAAATCCCGCCGCATCCATCGTCAATCCGTCCAAGCTGTCTCCCACGCGTCGCGATCAGGTCTGCATGCAGTGTCATCTTGAGGGCAACGCCGCCATCGAACGCGCTGGCAAACACATCTACGAATTCCATCCCGGTGACGACCTTTCGAACTACGTCCGCTACTTTGTTCTCACGGGCAACGTTCCTCCCGGACTCCGCGCCACCAGCCAGTTTGAAGCCCTCGCCGAAAGCGGCTGCAAGAAAAAATCCGGCGACGCGCTCACCTGCACCACCTGCCACGATCCGCATCAATCCATCGCACTCGAAAATCGCGTCGCCTACTTCCGCGCCAAATGCATCGCCTGCCACGGCGAGAAATTTGCCTCCAGGCACCACAAGAACCAGCCTGACTGCGCCAGTTGCCACATGCCTGCTTCGCTCAGTTCCGACGTAGCCCACACGCAGGTCACCGACCACCGCATCCCGCGCAATCCGCAATCCTCCACTGTCACCACCGCGCGATCCACCCCCTCCCCCGCCCTCCCCGCCCTCATTCCCTTTCCCAACGCCCCCGACTCCGCCCGAGACACACGCGACCTCGCTCTCGCCTGGCAATCCATCGTCTCGAGCGGCATGACCATGGCCCAGCCGCAAACAGAAAAACTCCTGCAAGCAGCTCTCCGCGAATCTCCCGGCGATCCCGCTCTTCTCTCCGCTCTCGCCTATGCCGCGCAACAACGTGGCGATTTTGCCGACGCTGCTTCGCTCTACCAGAAAGCTCTCTCGCTCGACCCCAATTCTCTCGAATCCGCCACCAATCTTGGCGCCATCGAAGCCAATCAGGGTCAGTTCAACGAAGCCTTGAAGCTTTGGCAATCCGCTTTCGATCGCGCCCCTGGCCGAAGTGAGATCGGCATGAACCTCGCCCGCCTTTATTGCGCTTCCAACCAGTTCGCCGACGCCCGCTCCACTCTGCTCCGCGTCCTCCGCTTCAATCCCGACCTCCCTCCCGCCAAACAATTCCTCTCCTCACTCAACTCCCCTTCCCCCACTTGCACTTTCTGACTGCGGGTGGCCTGTGTCAGCCCGGGCTGCGCGTCCCCAGGCTGCGCTCCTATACATTCCTGTCGCGGCGTCATTGACATCCCCGTTCCCAGAAGACTACGCTCCATCTTAGAACGCACGGGAAGGGGTACTTCCCATGCCGGACCAAGCCATCCTTCAGGATTCGCTGCTCGGTCTCGACTTCGGCCACTATCGCATTCTTGAGCGAATCGGTAGCGGTGGTATGGGTGTTGTCTACCGCGCCTACGACTCGCACCTTGATCGCGACGTCGCCATCAAGCTCCTTCATCCGGGCTCGGTTGCGGATGCCAGCTCCCATCGTCGTTTCGTCAACGAAGCCCACGCGTTATCCAAACTGAATCATCCCAACATCGCCACGGTCTTCGATTTCCGCACTCACGACGGCCGCGATTTCATTGTGATGGAGTTGATCGCAGGCATTACCTTGAATCAGAAGCTCCTCGAAGGTTCTCTCCCCGAAAAAGACGTCATCGCCCTGGGCTCGCAACTCGCCGAAGGCTTGGTCGCCGCTCACGAGCACTCCATCATTCATCGCGACCTCAAGCCCGGCAATCTCCGCATCACCCCCGACGGCCGCCTCAAGATTCTCGATTTCGGCTTGGCGAAACTTCGCTTCGCATCCTCCACCAGTCCTGCCTCGGAAACCATTAGCGAGAGTCACGTCGTTGCCGGCACTCTCGCGTACATGGCCCCCGAACAGGTCCTTGGCGGTGAAATCGATGCGCGCACCGACATCCACGCCGCAGGTATCGTCCTCTATCAGATGACCACCGGACTCCCTCCCTTCTGCGCTATGGATCGTTCCGAACTCATGAATGAAGTGCTGCGCAGCGCTCCCTCGCCCGTCAGTTCTCTCAACCCGCGCGTCTCTCCCGAACTCGCCCGCATCATCGGCAAATGCCTCGAACGCGACCCCGACAGCCGCTACCAGTCCGCCAAGGAACTCTCCATCGACCTCCGCCGCCTGCATCACCAGAGTGGCACCGCGATTCCCATTTCTGGCGTCAGCTCCCGGCTTTTGCCTCCGATGCACCTCCGCCGCTTCTGGAAAGTGGCCGCGGCCGTTCTGCTTGTCGCACTGATCCTGTTTCTCGGTCTGAGATATCGGGCTGGTCGCCCTGATTTCCTCCCAGCGGAGAAGCAAGTCGCCGTGCTTCCTTTCTCATCAAATGGTGGCGACGCGGAAACCGCCGCCTTCGGCGCCGGCCTGACCGAGACGCTCACCGCGAAACTCACTCAACTTACCCGCAACCCGCATCTGCAAGTCGTCCCCGCGCCCGAATTGCAAGCCCATCGCGTCTCCACGGCCGATGAAGCCAGGCAACAGTTCGGCGTCAATCTGGTTATCGAAGGCAGTTTGCATCGGATCGGCGATCGCATTCGCATCAACTGCATCCTCGTCGATCCGCGTTCTCATCGTCAGCTCGGCGCGCAAAGCTTTACCGTCCCCGTCGGCGATGGCTTCAACGCCGAAGACACCGTGGTCCACAGCGCAATCGAATTACTTGGAATGAATTCCGGGCTGATTAAATCCGTCGCCGCCGAAAATTACGGTACCCAGGTTGCCGGCGCATACGACTACTACCTGCAGGGACTCGGCTATCTGCAGAACTACGAGCGCGAAGAGAATCTCTCCAGCGCCATTCAGGTTTTTCAGCGGGCCCTCGCTCTTGATCGCAACTATGCCTTGGCCTATGCCGGACTCGGTCAGGCCTACTGGCAGCGTTATCTGAATCAGAAACAACCCGAATCTCTCCAACAGAGTCGTAACGCCTGCCAGAAAGCCATCCAGTTGGACACCAAGCTCCCTGCCGCGCACGCATGTCTCGGCAACCTCTATCAAGGCACCGGAAATTACGCCGATGCCGCGCGTGAATTTTCCTCAGTTCTTCAGGACGAGCCTACCAATGACGCTGCCTACAGGGGTCTGGCCGACGCCTACGTACAGTTGGGCAAACTCGCCGACGCCGAAAGCACCTACAAACGTGCCATTGCTCTGCGCCCTCACTATTGGGCCACTTACAATTGGCTCGGAGCCTTCTACTACTTTCAGGCCCGTTTCCCGGAAGCCTCCACGATGTTTCGCCAGGTCGTCGCCCTCGCGCCGGATAACTACCGCGGCTTCTACAACCTCTCCGCCTCACTCACCGACGAAGGCAAGTATGACGACGCCATTTCCGCCGCCCGGCGATCCATCGACATCGTGCCTTCCGATTACGGCTATACCAATCTCGGCAACGCTTACTTCTTCCAGCGGCGCTACGACGAGACCATTCGCGCCTACGAACAGGCCTCTCAACTCTCACCGAATGACCCGCTCGTCTGGTGGGACCTCGGCGATGGATACTACTGGGCCCCGGGTCGTCGCAGCGATTCGGTTCCCGCCTATCGCAATTGCGTCAAACGTGCTTCTCAAGGATTGCAGCTCAACCCCAAGGACTCGGACCAGCTCAGCTTCGTCGCAGTCTGCAGCGCCATGCTCGGCGACAAAGACGTCGCGCTCCAAGCGCTTCAAGAAGCGTTGCGCTTCTATCCCGGCAACCCGAATCTCAGTTTCCGTGCGGCCCTCGTCTACAATCAGCTGGGCGACCGCGAACAGACACTCCACTGGCTGGCAAAATCCCACTCCGACGGCGTCTCTCTCCATCGCATCCGCGACTATCCCAATTTCGATCCTCTCCACTCCGATCCCCAATTCCAGAATCTCCTCCAGGGGCTGTAGTCCGCCTCCAGTTCACCTCTCCGTCCCAACCGTGACCAGTACTTGTGCCCTCGGTGACCGATAAGCCCATTGCCCGTCACTGCAACAGCCTCCCCTGCGTGCTACTCCACCCTCGAGCCTGCCTCGGGAAGCGTCCCGTTTGTCTTCGCATATCCGCGGCCCCTCTTGCTCCCCCGCAGACTTCACATTCCCCTCGGCCCTTCCCTGGTTGTCCTACGGATTCTCAATCGCGCCGAAAGGAGAACGACCTTATGGCTACCCCAGTCAAAGTCCCAACGTTTAGAACATACAATGCACCCTTATACGTCCTTGTCGGACTTGATCCAATTACTGGACAAATCGGAGTAAGCCCCGATCCGTTCTGGATCCATCCCGACGAAGAGGTTGTATGGATTTGCACTCTTCCTCACGCTCAACACGGCAAAGACTGCTTCACAATCGAGTTCAAGGACAAGAGTCCCTTTAAGAATCACGTGTTCCACGGCCACGGCAGTCGTTCGGAAAAGCCCATCGTCTCGCCCGACATCAACAAAGTCTATGCCTACTCCGTGACGTGGCCCAGTCAAGTAACACTGGACCCCCAAGGCGGAGTAAAGCCCTAAGACTCGGTCGATCCCTTCGAGGCAGTTCCACGGCCTTGCATTGATCGCTCGCCCTTGACGCTGCCCTCGTCGGGCTAGCCGCTTTAGGAGGTTATGTATGCCAACAGCCGATGTATGCCAAGAACCGGATGCCCAAACTACAAGACCTTCCGAAACTCCACCACAACAGCCTCGCGTGCAGCAAAGAAATATCGACCGGTACGCTAACTTCCCCGCGTCCGAGCCATCCAACGACGACGCCATCAACGCTGCCAAAACCGCTCAACAATTGGCGGAAGCTCAGAAGGCCGCCGCCGATGCCCAGAAGGCTCGCGCCGAAGCTGAACTCGCCGCCTTCAAAGCCGCGATGGGTGAAGTCCCGGCCTCTAGTTATAAAGGAAATGTCGAACTTAAAGACGGAGCCGGCAAGACTGAAGCATATCTCCTCAGCGCCAAAGCCGTGCAAGAGGCGGCGCAAAAAATCGCTACGCATCTCCCCAAGCAAACAGGAACCAAGTTCGTCCTGCTTTACCCCTCGAAAGACCTGCCGACATTTCAAGCTCTCCTGACTTTTCGCACGCAAGTGTCCACCATCAGGAATGTGCTCATCAGCGCAACGAATGCGTCGAATGCCAACAACACCCTGCCAGGTGTCCCGACGCCTCCCAGAATTGCCGCAGCTGTCGGCGGAGTCGGCATCGCGCTGCAAACTCTTGATAATCTTCTCAGTTATTTTCGGACAGATTATTCCGTCGGCGGCGTGGAGATTACTCTCGATGAGTCACTGCTCGTTCACGCTCTTGCTGGCTCTATGCAGTCATCAGGCAAGAATTTCCAGGTCATTCTGCCAGCCACCTACAACCCGCAAGCGTTCGATTTTGTCATTACATCGATTACCGATCTTGTCAACCTTGCCGGAGAGGCCCAGAAAGCAGCCGATTTACAGGCAACACTCGCGGTACAGCTCATCAATCTCGCGAATCTGGCAGCCAACCCCGCGCAGAAAGCAGACCTGCTGAGCCAGGCAGACCACCACAAAGCCTTGTCCGACCGATGCAAGGCCGCTGTGACGCTAGCCGATGGATACATTGCGAAATTGGTAGCTCCGGACGATAAGGGCATTGCGCCTCTCGCCAGCGTCCTTCGTGAGGAGGCCGTCGCGGACTTTCTCAGGAAGGCTGACAAGGGCAATATGCTTCTAATCGCCAAGCTCCAGCAAGCGGGCGGCGGCTACTACACCAAAAAGAACATGTGGACATTCTGGGGCGGCATGCCCTTCTACAATATGGGGGGCGTGGTCGTCAGCTATGTCCTCATCAACGGAGCCGACGGCGTCGTCCTCGATGCCGGCGTGGTCCCCGTCGACGGCGGATACGTCAAGGCCAACAGACTCCCAGAGGTCATCAACCAACCAGCGACCAAGCAATAGGTAACAATCCGGGGAATTTGCCTCTTCCGTCGGAACAAACCGGGGGCTTCTGCACCCGCGAAGCCCCTCCCGCCACTCCATTTGGGTGCCGGCCCCGCAGCACTTCAAAGGGTGCTGGTTTTTTCCTTTACTTTATGATTATCTTGTGATACTATTACTGTGTAAATAAGTGGCCGCTGGCCGTGCCACGGGGCCTCGCTCTTGCCCGACGCTCTTTGAAATCTCAATCTGCCTGCGCTCGCGGCCTCAAAATGCCCGCGCCGTGCTGCCCGTACCGTACGCGTTTTCTCCCATCCCTCCTGCCTTCAACCCCTAGCAGCTTGTACTACAGAAACAGGGGGGGTAGGGGGGGCCATGGTCACTCGTCACACCACCCAGTCCCATTTCGGCACCCACTCTGCCGTCCACTCTCGGCTGGAAGCGGTTGACCACCTCTCTGCTACACTTTTCCTTGCCGTCTGGAGACTTCACATGCCTCCTGTCC
>Ga0335071_10000679_pt1 | contig 36974 bp, 40 predicted proteins | sample Lox_Sample_15_FD_206724 | JGI IMG/M metagenome (GOLD analysis project Ga0335071, IMG submission 206724) | Soil microbial communities from Loxahatchee National Wildlife Refuge, Florida, United States - Lox_Sample_1.5 | ecosystem: Environmental > Terrestrial > Soil > Wetlands | place: USA... | reverse complement strand
GTCATGATGAAGATCCGATCCGGTTATATTTAATTTGTCAGACAATCACTAGAATGAGCGAAAATGCCTTTGGAACGCGTCAGGAGAAAGTTATGCCCTTTTGATAAAGCCGAGTGTGCGGGAGAATTATGTATGGCATACAGCGAAGACGGACAATGTAGTCTTGTTTGCCGGGAAAATTCCGGATCATCAGTTCACGGCGGGACGAAAAATGAAATTCCCGGGAAGAAAAAGCCTCCTGGGGGAAAAAGGGACTCCGGTGAAAAGGCGTCACGGTTCCGGGCCGAATTATTCGACTAGCCATGTCCGGGTCCGGGTGTCCCGGGACGCGGTGAGTCAGAGAAGGTCACCGATGTAGTCGGATACGGTTTGTAACGCCTTTAACCGTGCATGGTACTTGTCGTTCGATTCGATGACCGTCCACGGCGCATACGGAGTATCGGTCCTGCAGAGCATATCGGTCAGTGCTTCACGGTACTCGTCCCATTTTTCCCGGTTCCTCCAGTCTTCGGCGGTCATTTTCCATTGTTTCCTGGAATCCTGTTCGCGCTGCCTGAACCGCTTCAGCTGTTCGTCCCTGTCGATCTCGAGCCAGAATTTAATTATTCCTCCTCCATTTTTCCGGAAGATCTCTTCAGTTTCATTTATTTCGCGATATGCCCGTTTCCACTCGTCATCGCGGCAATAACCCTCAACCCTTTCTACGAGGACCCGGCCATACCAGCTCCGGTCAAAGACCGTGATATGTCCTGCTTTTGGAAATCTCATGTAGAAACGCCAGAGATAATGGTGTCCCATCTCATAATCGTTAGGCCGTGAAACCGGCACCACCTCGTACCCCCTCGGGTTCATATTCCCGATCAGGCGCAGGATATTGCCCCCCTTTCCGGCGGCGTCCCAACCCTCGTATACAATGATAAGCGGGATCTTGCGTTTGTACAAGAGATACTGGGCCTCCCGCACCTTATCCTGATATTCCTTAAGGAGAGACGTGTACTCGGTATCTGATACCACGGTTTTTGGTCCGGGGTCAGGAACGATATACTTCTTTTTTGAAACGCCCCCGTTACCGCTGCTATTGGTTTTCGGGATATCCTTCCCGTCGAGCCTTCTCTGCAGGGCCCTGGTGATTTCGGTAAGAACGGTAATCGTTGCATAACCGGGATCGGTGGATTCGACCGTCCTCCACGGTGCATGGGGAGTATCGGTCTCTTCGATAAACTGCTCGATCACGGGGAGATAACTGTCGTACTGGTTGTGGAAGTCCCAGTCTCCCCTGGTGATCATCCACGATGTAAGCTGATCTTTCTCGCGATCCAGGAGCCGTTTCCTCTGTTCCTCTTTGCTTATGTGGAGAAAAAATTTCAGGACAACGACCCCGTCGTCTGCAAGCTGCCGCTCGAAGACCCTGATCGAAGAAGTGGCGTTTTTTACAGCCTGTTTAAGGTCGAGGCCTGATATTTCTTCGGCAAGGGCGCGGCTATACCAGCTTCTGGCGAAAATTGCGATTCTTCCCTTTTCAGGCGTCTTTATAAAAAAGCGCCACAGCAGATGATGTGCAGATTCAAATTCGGAAGGTCTCCCCGTAGCGTGGAGATCGAAGCCCCTGGGATCAATCGCCCTGACGATCTCACCGGTCACGTGGGTTATTCCCGAAGCATTCCACCCCTCGATTACGATCACGACCGGGATCCCCTGGTCACGACATGAACGCTGAAGTCTGCCCAGGTTCTCACGAAGATCGGGGATCTGTTTTTCAAAGGACTTTGTATCTATTTTTCTTTCCAGGTTGCACCGTTCAAACATCCCGGTCACCAGCATATCGATTATTCCGAACACAATAGACTTGGAGCAGGTTTATATTGATGTTGTCATTCTTTTCCGCCGGAACTGACAGGTATCCGGATAACATTATTTCTCTTATGGACGCAAAAACTGGAGCATGCCGGAAATCCTGTTGTGCAGGGTTTAGATCCGGGAAGCAGCATTAAGAAAATAGCCGGCGCTGTGTCAGGACCGATGAAAAATGGAAAAGCACCAGGAAGGGTGACCATGAGTACCGGGCGAGAGAGAATTTCTTCCTTGTTGGATCGCTACCGGCGCAACCCCTCGCTGCACGGGATTTTTTTCCGCGCGTACCAAATATGGAACGAGGCAATCCGTAAAAACCAGTGGCGGTAGTGCACCATATCCCGGGCCATGCACTTTGAACAATACCCATCCGATTGACAACAAACAAGACATACCGGGGATGCCGATATTTCAATATCTAAATGTTTATCACGTCAGCCCGCTCATCCCGATGTGAGGCGATACCAGATGTGTTCTGTCGGAGGTCCTATGGACATCGATATCCCACCGGACCGGGTAAAGGCCAGGAGTTACCGGTGCAGGGAATGTGGGGAGAAATTCAAAGGCATCGGGAAGAAGCCGATCTGTCCCGGTTGCCAGTCTGAAGATGTCGAGGAGACATAATACTCCCCGCAATAATTCACTCGAATCGTAAGGCACAGCGGGATCTGAACCCGTCCTTCCGGTCGGAGTCCCCGGCCTGATCGCAGGACAGGTCCCGCCGTCCGCATCATTCATATACAGGGATGCTCTTTTAACTGCCTGAGAGAGGTGACACCATGTCCTTAAAAGAATACACCGATTTTGCCAACAATAACCAGGTATCGTACCTCGCGACGATCGACGGCATCCAGCCCCGCGTCAGGGGTATGATGCTCTGGTTCGCAAATCATGACGGGTTTTATTATCACACATCGAACACCAAGAACCTCTATCACCAGCTGGTGAAAAATCCCCATGTCGAGGCCTGTTTTTTTAATAACAATGAACAGACCGGGATGAAGATGATGCGGGTCGCAGGGATGGCCGAATTCATCGAAGACGAGCGCCTTAAAAACCAGTTGCTCGAAGAACGCCCATTTATCCGTCAAATGAGTCCCGACCCGGCCGTTCCGAACCTCGTCATTTTCAGGATCAGCCATGGTGAAGCATATTTCTGGACGATGGCTGATAATATGAAGGAAGGGACCGTTCCAAAGACCAGATTTTAAACAGCTGTTGTTCCGTCCGATCCCTGGTCATCAGGATGAGATACGGGGAGGTCCGGGAAAATTCATTTCCCCCTGCACTTATTCAGACGATCGTCTCGTTAAAGAAATCAGCTGTTCCCGGGGATGGTATTTCCCGGCCGAATACCAGTCGCCATACTGTCCCCCTGATCCCGACGGTGGTCCATACGATATGCTTCGTGACCGGTCTTCCCTGGACATCGGTAGACTCAATGAGCACATCCCCCTGCCACTCTTGAGTGATATTTCGAGCCATGCTGACGAGATCAGGGTACTTCCCCGGTCCCTGGTACACGAAGATGTTGTCACCGGCCGGTTCCCCGTCCGATGCGAAAAGTATGGTACCATCGTCCTGCACGGCCCATACATCCCAGGAGCCCGTACCATTTGCAGCCGGCGGCAGGTCCCCGCCGATCAGTGTCCCGGGGCTGATCAGGAGGGTGGTGGAGCCGATAAATGTTCCATCCGGCGAAAAAACGGGAGATGCGATATCCACCGCCGGGAACCCTTCGACCGTCACAAACAGGTTGCTCATCACCGGTATTTTCTGTTCGTATAACCGTTTTATATGAGTCTGGTTTGAGATATCGGCCCCTATGACCGATTTATACCGTTCAGGACTGACCGCAGTGATCGTCCCGTTCGGGCCCACTTTCACCGCATCGATCGCGGCAGGGCCCATATTGCTCATGCCCGAAAGGATGGCGAGGGCATGGTCTCCTTCCTGCTGGTTCTGGCCGAGTCCGGCAGCACCGTTTGTCACGGCGCTGTCCAGGTCCCACAAATCCTGCTGGATCTTCCCCTGTGCCGTACCGAGCGCATGAATCATCGCATAATCCGCACTGATTTCACCGGCACTCTCTTCTCCCGCGGCAGCCATTGCACCGATAATCAGAATCCCCACAAAAAGAATTCCGGCGATTACCCCGATGGCGATGATTGCCCTCCTGTAATCCAGACTATCCGTTTCTATCACTCACCAGAATAGTTCATTATCTGATCTCAAGAAGAGAACGGTTCCCCGGCTGAAGGGTTGATCTCGGGATGATGGAGGGTTGCCGTCGGGATGAAATAGTTTATCAAAAACAAAACTTCAGATAGTACTGCTGTGCCTGCCGATCCGCATCTTCCCGACCGATATATCCTGTATCTCTTTGCAGCGATCGCATTCGGCGCATTGATCGTGTTCTGGCAGTTCCTCGATGCCCTGGTATTTTCCATCACCATAGCAGTCGTGGTGATGCCGGTCCACCGGCGCTTATCCGGAATAACCGGGACAAAGGTCTCGGCCGCATTGATCACGGCCCTGGCAGTATTGGTCTTCGCAGGACTGATCGCTTTTGCCGGCTTTCTCCTCTATCAGAACCAGGAATTTATCGCAGGGCTCGTCTCCTCTATACTTACCTGGGTCACACCGGTCCAGGGAGGTCCCCTGACATCGATCCTCCATATCAATGCCACTCAGGTTAGCGGCTTTTTCGGAGGACGCGATGAATTTATCGCCCAATGGAGAAACGTGATCGTCCAGAACGCCCAGGCGATCGGGTTCAAACTGGTCTTCTTCTTCCTCAGTTTCTCTCTCATCATCTACAAGGGAGAAGAACTCTATCGTTCGGCGCTTTCAATACTCCCGGGAAACCTGAACCATGCAGTCCGGAAGCTCACGGCCAGTTCTGTCGACATGTTGTACGCGATCTACGTCGTCCAGGTGATCATCGTGATCATCACTGCCGTGATCGCCGTCCCTTTTTTCATGGCGCTCGGGTACGGGCACGTCCTGTTTTTCAGCTCGCTCGCCGGACTCTTAAAAATCGTCCCGGTGCTCGGTCCGTCCCTGCTCATGGCATTCCTTGGTGTCTATGCGATTTCGATCTCTGATATACGAGGCGTACTCCTCATTATCTTCATCGGGTATCCTATCGTCTGCGCCTTCCCAGACCTTTTCATACGCCCCGTGCTGATGGGGAGGCGTACCTGCATCCACCCCGTGGTCATGTGGATCGGGTTCTTCGGCGGACTTTTTACGATGGGACTGGTCGGGTTTGTCCTCGGCCCCCTGATACTGTCGTTGTTGATCAACGGTTACCACGTGATGAAAGAAGACCGTACCGTGTGCGAGATCGAATCAGGGAGATCGGCAGATGAAGCCGGTTGAGAACATCCTGACTGTGAATCAGGCCGATAATATGCAATATCCGGATACGATGCCGCCGATGATTACAGCACCTCAAAACCTTTTACCGTCCCCGAAGAATATATAATCACGCGAGGGTCGCCGAGCCAGGTCAAAGGCGATGGATTTAGGGTCCATTCTCGAAGGAGTTCAGGTGTTCGAATCACCTCCCTCGCATTATTTTGGTTCCGGTCGATCGCGGGGAAACACCGGCAGCCCCTGCACCAGGATGGCAGGATAACGGCTCCATGATGTGATCCATGACATTTTCTCAAAAGCTTTTAATGGTATAATACGTCGAATTCAATAGGGATCAGATATGGCCGCGATAAAATGGTGTATTGCACTGGCGCTTCTCATCGTCCTGACCGTCTCTTCGGTCTCGGGAGCGATTAGCGTTCATAACATCGTAATAACCCCTTCAGGGACCCTGATTGCGGGCCAGACCCCGCCGCAGAGAGTCACGGGATCGTTGCTCGTCGACTTCGTCCCTGAAGGAGGACTTACCTTCGACAGCCAGAACGACCTTAATTTCCACACCGACCTCGACAACGTGACATGGGACTATACGCTCATCCTCGACGGGAACCCGAACGTACCCCAGTACGTGAACGGGAAGACCCTCGATATTGGAGGCTGGCTGCTGTCGTATCCTTCGAGAAGAAACCTCGGATTATCCGCGAATTTTTCAGGCGATGTCCCGCAGGTGACGGCATCGGGCCAGAAAACAATCCTCGCCGTCAAGGTAGTCAATGGTGCTTTCGATGTGAACCCGGCGCTCGATGTAACCAGGGTCGCGAACGTGGTCCTCCCCGGGAGCCCGCTGAACCAGACAGGCACCGGCCAGCCTGCGGCAATACCGACCACCGCGGGAACCACGGTTGCTGCGACGGCTCCATCTGCTCCTCCAGGCCAGGCTCCCGAATCGCTTGCCGTACCGCTTGACATCCTTACGGCGATCGTCCTTCTCCTCGCCATCATTCCGCTTGCGATCCTTGTCTCCCACGACCATTTCGCGCAATCCGCGACCCGGTTCCCCCAGGCACCAGGGTTACGTGCCGGAATTGCTGTGGTCCAGATCCTGTGCGGTTTTGGGATCTTATTCGGACTCCTCATACTCCAGTCCTCGTACGTCACGCTTGCCCTGAAAGGGACCGACCTGAATTCCGTGATATTACTGGTCGTACTATTCCTGATGTCCTATTTCGCCATTTCCGCATTCATAGTTGCCGCCGGCTCCCTCATTTCGAAGGCATTCAGGTGGACGATGAAATCCCACGTCATCATTGGGATCGTCGTTCTCCTGACAGGGCCGGCTGCATTGTTCCTGTCCGGGGCACCGAATGCAGCTGGACCGGCAGCTGCAGTGATAGTCGCCGGCGTGGTCTCGGTCGTCCTCGCACTCTGGCAGGAACGGTCGGTCAGGACCGATCTCACCGAAGACTGGATATCACGCCTCTCGGGTGCGTTTCACCGGATGAAACAGGAGTCATCCACCCATCATGGCACAGGAAAGAACGGCGATTCGGCACTGGCCGTGCTAAATTTAAGGCTTGCAAAGGGCGAGATATCACTTGAAGAATACAACCGGATGAAAGAGGCCATTAAAAAATAACCAGGAAAAGCCAATACCAGATCTCCATTTTTCTAACGGCCTGGCACGGTGTACTGTCCGGGACGGACAGCCCATTAACATCACCTCTTTTAAAGAGGCCTAAGATTTTTCCCGTACCTTTTCAAATACCTCCGTCATGAAACGACGGGTTCATATCGTTGTTCACGGCCACGTCCAGGGTGTCTGGTTCCGTGCGGCAGTCAGGGATATTGCCGGACGGGAGGGCATATCGGGCTTTGTAAGAAACCTCCCGGGAGGTGCCGTCGAGGCTGTTTTCGAGGGCGATTCTTCAGCAGTCGAGAGGGTGACCGGTTTTTGCAGGGTTGGACCGCCGGGTTCCAGGGTCGATCGTGTAGACCTCGAGGAAGAGCCGTTCACCGGCGGATTTGATGCGTTCACCGTCAGATATTGATCGTGCAACAGGCCCCTCGCCATTGACGGTACGTTATCAGGGTCCGAAGTGAAATATTCTCCACCGAAAACCGGCAATTTCAGGTTATCACTTGAATTCCCGCCCCTATGAAGGCAAAAAACAATGTTCTTATATAGCTGCCTTCTATATTAAACTAAAAAGAGGTACGAATTCAATGAATGCAGACGAATATAAAAGAATCATCTCGCTTGCTATCGACCGTGAGGTCGAGTCCTATTCGTTTTACCGGACGATCTCGGACAAGGTCAAAGATGCCGGCCTGAAAAGGCTCTTCAATGAACTTGCAGGTGAGGAGACAAAACACAGGGAATTTCTTGAGGGCCTTCTTGCGAAAGGAACCACCTCGTTCCATTTCAATGCCCATATGGATTACAAAGTCACTGATTCGATGCCATCGCCGAAACTCTCGGCAGACATGAAACCCATCGACGGGCTCCTCCTTGCCATTAAAAAGGAACTCGAGGCCATGCAGATGTACAGCCAGCTGGCCAATTCGAGTACCGATGCAGACCAGAAGAAGACATTCACTGAACTCTCTGCGATGGAGAGGGGCCACAAGAACAGGCTGGAAGACATATACACCAACATGGCCTATCCCGAGGCCTGGTAAATTCCTTTTTTTATCATCTGCCACCGTTCCAGGTGAAATGAACTGCAGCCATTAATTCTTTTTATGATTATTCAGGCCTTGCTGATGCAGATTCACACTTCAATCCCGGATGATATTTATTTCTGATGCCCTTAAAACAAAATTAAGATATCTGATGCTCCCAGGCTCCGTCCCGCCGTTGTGGCGATCCTGGTTGCGACAGGGGTTGTGCGGGAACAATCAATTCTCAACCCGGATTGACCCTGTCCCCAGGCGATCCTGATGGGACGGGACAGAGAGAGGATGGAACCCCCTCCTGTCAAGGTGCAACTTAAGAATGAATGAAGATGTCAGCTGAGCAGTGATTCCGAAAGTCTACGATGACTTTTACATCGATATCCGGGCATTTGCCTGCAACATTCAACTGAAAGACAAACCATATTTCAGTCAGTGTGCCAGGACTTTTTTAGCCAGCGTTTCCCTGATGTCGGCATCCACGTCGAGAAGGACGGCATTGTCAAGCCCCCATAGCGATACTCCCGCCAGGGCGCCGATTACCCCCATCCCACCGTGAAGGGCGATGTCATATTTTCCGGCGAGCCGGACGGCGGATTCCCTGGATACGATACCCGACCTGGCCTGCCTCCCGAATTCCCTCAACTCTGAAGGGATCCGGAACCCCGTCATGAAGGCGACTCCCCATTCCGGCGAGGCCGCCTCGTCGCTGATGAATTTGATCGCCCGCTCTTCAACCGCGCCCACTTTCAGCGGATCTACGGCGATATCAATAAAACTACAGGAATTGCCCGCAGTTTTACCGGGCAGGGCAGGGTAGAGCATGGCCACGTGGTGCCCGATAGGGATAACTCCTGCGGCGCCCGAGATGTGCTGGAGCAATGCGAGTGCTATTGCGAACGTCGCACCGCCGGCAGGACTGTCGGTATCGTCGACGCCGATGACGACGTGGGTGAGGGCCCTGGTGGAGACCTCCCCCTCGACCAGCGATCCCTTCTTACTGATCCTGACCTTCTCTACTCCCTGGGCTCCCGACATCATATCAGAGAGCGAATAGGCAGGACCACCGATACAACGGATCTCCTGGACGACCATATCACCTTCGCGGCGGACTCCGGTCACCCCGACGGCCGCAGACGGGTACAGGCCTATGGCGATATCGCTCCGCCCGATCCGTGCACACTCCCTGAGAAGAGTCCCTTCTCTCTGTACATGGGTAAGCACCCCCCCTGCCCTGCGGTGGTGATACCCGCAGAATGCCGCGCAGGCACCGCTCATGCAGTCATGATAAATTTCGACCCAGTCACCGTCAACAGTAGTGAAAATTCTCCGGCATGCAGACGCAGGGACGGCACTGACGGCAACGTACCGGGCCGGGAGGCGGCCCTGTTTTTTCTCCTTTATTATAACGCAGCCTTCTGATACGAGCCGGTTTATCCAGTCCTGTGCCGTGCTCCGGGGGACAGCCGCGGCCTCCTGGATATCGGTTGTCGTGAAATGGCCCTTTTCAAGGGTAATCTGCCTCATCAGGTGCAGATATTGTCTTCTCCGTTCGATGACCCCGTACATATCATAAATCGATTGAGAGGATATCACCAATGACAGCGCTTGCAGTCTCGATTGACCCGGCCCCCTTCCCGATCAGGGTGATCTCGCCTGCCATGTCGGTCTGGATACTGATGGCATTGAGGGTCCCTTCAAACACGAGGGGATGGTCCTTCCTTATCAGCCGCGGCGATACACGGAGGAGCCCTTTTTCCGGGAGTGCTTCGGCGATCAGTCTTATCGTGCAGTCCTGTTCTTCGGCAAGGCGCAGGGCATCGGTAGTTAACAGGTCGATCCCGGTGATATCGACATCTCCGAGCGTTACCTGGTTATTCCATATGGTGTTGGCGAGGATCACCAGCTTGATGGCAGCATCAATCCCTTTCACGTCATAGGTGGGATCAGCCTCTGCATAGCCAAGTTCCCTTGCCTCGGCAAGCGCCTGCTCGTAGGTAAGGCCCTCTGCAGCCATGCGGGTAAGGATAAAATTACAGGTCCCATTCAGGACCCCATACAGTGCCGTGACATTATTGCCACGAAGCCCCTCACCAAGCATGTGCATAATCGGGATCGCTCCCCCGACCGTTGCCTCGTACCTGACCCGGACGCCTTTTCCCTGTGCCATTTTTTTCAGTCCGGCAAGGTGGCGCGAAACCGGGCCCTTGTTCGAGGTGACCACATGTTTGCCTCTTTCGATGGCAGCCTTCATGTGCGAAAAGGCGGGTTCGCCGGTATCCGCGTTCGTAGGCGTGACTTCGACGAGGATGTCATAGTCAGCCTGCAGTACTACATCTCTGGCAGTGATACCCTGGTCTCCGCAGGCACAACCGTTTTTTTTCCGTTCGAGGACCCCTTCGATATCGATTCCCTCGTTATTGACAATCCCGGATTTCGAATCGGCCACTGCCGTTATCACGATCCCGAGCCCGGGTTTCCTGCGGACCATCTCGAGGATCCCCCTGCCGACCGATCCAAGCCCGAGCACCGCGACCTTAATCTTCAAACGACTTCACCTTCAAGGGGCTCGATGATGAGCAGATTTTTAGTCCTGGCAACATCCCTGAGGATCCCGAGCGCCGCTTCCATGTCGTTTATCGAGACAGATTTTATGGTGAGCCGCGCCGATGACCTTTCATGGATCGCAGGCATTGCGAGGTCGAGTGCCGTTACTTCCGCGAACCCGGTGCAGTCTATCTTATCCACGGTGTCGGAAATATCGGTGTGCATCAGGTGACCGATGATGATCACCGTCTGCTTGTAGAGAAGCCGTTCTTTACCGATACGAAGAATGTTGACCCCTTTTTCTTTTATCTGCGAGACCAGATCGTTAAACCTTGATTCTGCAATTTCCAGAACTATCTGGACACCCAGTGTCCCCTCCCGCGATGTAAGTTCATGCTGGTGGATCACCGCAATGATATTCCCCCCTACATCTGATATGGGTTGGAGCGCAGAGACCAGCTGACCCGGGGAGTCCTTCATCTCAAGCTTCATCGATACCTGCACGGGTACACCTGCTTGATACGTAGCACGGCACGTAAGATAAGTCTTGTACCTTTGATCCCGATATGGCCGGGAAACCGGCAGGTGTTCATTCGTGATACCTGGGGACTCCGGAATCGTTTCTTTTCCGCCATTACCTGTCGGCATGGTCGTCAATAGCCGACAGACTTTTCAGGTTTACCGGTTCTGCCTCATCAGGGTTTGCGATAAGGAAATGCTTCAGAAAATAGCCAAACGACTTGTTCTTTTTTTTCGCAACAGTCAGGGAAAAACGGGTCAGGATATCGATCATGAACGCGATCCTTGACGGGTATTTCGGGGGTACCCACCGGTTAAAGACCTCCTTGGTGACGAAATCGGTCGTTTCGTGATCGCGGAGACCGAGATCCATTGCCGCAGTCCTGTCCAGTCCGGCAACGTACCAGCTCTCGATCTCCATGATGATGACCATTATCCGGTTATAATCGGCCTCAATGAACCGGGACATGATCACCTTCTTCTTTGCCGCGACACCCGGTTCCTGGTCGATATCGGCTACGATAATGTAGTCGTTGTTCATCGCGGTGATACCCCTGATGAACCGGTCTACCTTAATGGACTTCATGCAGGCGTATGTGACCAGCTCCACCGACGCGTACGCGTGAAGAAATCTCGGCCTGACGACGTGCTCGAAAAACCGGACATCGTCAGTTCCTTCGAGAAATATAAAAAGCCGCTTCTTCTCCATAGTCCCTCATTCGTAATTAAGGAGGCCCTGGATGAACAATTCGTCAATACCTAAATCGTTCTCGAGAAATGCCGCGATCTCCACCTTATCCCGCGGTCTCGATAACCGGGAAAAACCGTCCTTGTCGCGGTTGATCAGGAAAATATCATCGATCGCAACATGTTTGACCATCTCGGGGTTATGGGTGGTGACGATGATCTGTTTTCTCCCGGACGCATCTTTTAACATCGATACGAGCTTTGCGATGAGGGCAGGATGGATATTTTTTTCGGGTTCCTCGATGATCGTCACGCGGCGGTCCTCGAAATACAGTGCGATGATCAGGGCGGCTATATTGATTGTACCATCTGAGACCAGCGATGCGGGGATGTACCTGTCGGGGCCAAATACTTCTTTCAGCTTGAGAAAAAGCGACATATCGAGCAACTTCTCCACGGCCACATCCTTTACGAACGGGAGCATGTCATTCATGAGGTTGATGAAGGCTTTTTTCCTTTCAGGGTCATCGTTAATCGCTTTTATCACGATCGCGAGGTTGCTCCCGTCTTTTTCCAGTTCGGTTTTTCCTGCCATCGGTGCAGCCATTTTCAGGAGCCTTGGATCGAAATCGTATACCTTGATCCCCCGGAAGATCCATTCGAGGGGCGGTACTCCGGGAGCAGTCACCGGATTATTCGCAATAAGGCGCGTCGCCGGGATTTCCTGGCGCTGCAACAGGTGGGGGAACAGTTCCTCTTCCGGAAGGGTAAACCCTTCAGGGGGGCTGACCAGGTAGCGTGCCTTCCCGCCGACCTGCGAAAGACCGAGCGAGCCGCACCCGATTGTCTGGAATCCGTCTCTGTCACGGGTGAGGAAGTCGCCGGATATGACCAGGTGGTCCCTTACCACTTCATACCCTGCTGTCGTATCGGTGAAATGGATCGCAAATTCGTACGTGATCTCTCTGGATGCGAAATACACCGGGTTGCGGTCTTTCACCCCGATGACGTCCTGCTTCGTTTCCTCGAGGAGGTAGACGATCCGGAATGAAAAATTTTCTCCCGGTCCGATGATGGTATTCCTCATGTACTCGACCCCGCCCTGGAGGGATATCGCATTTGGAAGCCCGTATTTGGCGATATCCCTGAGAAATTTAAAGACCTGGATTAAGTTGGATTTCCCGGAAGCATTCGACCCGATGATGATGCTGAACGAAGCAGGTTCGAAGACCATCTCGCGAAAACTTTTGAAATTCGTTACGGCGATCGAGGTGATCGGCATGAAAAAAAGTCCCCTTTATGGTTGATAATAACTTCGCCGGGAAGTATAGCACAACCAACCTCCCCGGATGCGATCTCAGACCGCGGCCCCGATACCCGGTTGGGAGAGAACTGGTTTTCCCGCGAGGCCCTGGATGAACCCGGGTATGGAGACGATCGATGCGGGCATCATCAGGAGCCGCGGTCCCCGGCTCAAAGATAACGCCCGGTCCTGGACATAGCTGCCCTGCAATTCACCGCAGACAAGGCTTTTTTTTGGGAAACCATAAACCCCTGACCGTGCATACCATCACATGATGACGACATGGCCCGTCCCCCTGAGTTATTCCAGGGACATTCCTCATAATGGGGAACCGGGTTCTTTCTGGGAAGACAGGGGCGATCGGAACCACTGTGGCATTGACATCTACGCACCGGCAGGCAGCGAGGTACTCGCCATCGGGCAGGGCGACGTGATCGACGCAGGGGAGCAGACGTCTCCCGACAAGGCCCCCTACTGGAATGCGACATTTTACATCCTCGTAAAGACCCGGTCCAACCTGTATTGCCGGTACGCCGAGCTCTCGGATATCAGGGTGTCGATCGGAGACCGGGTACTCGAGGGAGAAGTCATCGGCCGTATCGGCGAGGTAATCAGGCCTCGCCTGGTCGACGGGTGTTCGCCAATCTATATCCAGCGGTTGAAAATGGCCGGACATCTTTCAATGCTCCACCTTGAATTGTACCGGGTCAGGCCGGGATACGAAAGGGCATACAGCGGGGGCAACTGGTTCGGGACCGGAAAACCAGACGGCCTCCTCGACCCTGAAAATTACCTGAACGGATCTGTCTGACGGCATTCTCACGACGCAGGGCATGTTCCATACCGGGAAAAAAACCATCTGGCGGCGTCTGCTGTCCGGGAACAGGCAGCCGTTGACAAGGCTCTGGTCTCTCCCGGTTTCCCGGGATTGCCTCTCCGGATATAACCGGAAGAGGACAATTCCAATCTGAATTAAGAATTAACCGGTTCCCGTGCAGTCCCTATCGCAACCGGGGCCGCCACAGCAGCGGGCGGAGCCCCTGAAGAGTCGGATATCTCAGTTTTTATTTTAATGACATCAGAAATGAAGAACAACAGGAAATGAAAGGGCAGGATACGTGCATGATGCCTGCAAAGTCAAAAAAACCAAATCCCCTTTCGCTCCGGCGGTAACCTTGTTCAGGCACGTTACATCGTCGTCCGTGACCTGTGCCTGGCTATCGATACGACTCTATGCCATTACCGTCCTTCCCCGTTGCGATCGGCGGGGACGTCTGGTGCGAGGGTTTCGATTGATTTTGCCTTTTTAATGAGGAAATACGCGGCCCCGAGGGAGAGGATAATCACCCCGATCCCCATCATGACGATCCCGTTCGAATAATTGTCAGGTTCGAGCAGGATCACTTTCCTCGCGATGGCAATGAGGGCGACGAGGATCACGATCTCGAAATGGATAGTATTTTCCTGGAGGTACGTTTTCAGTGTCTCGAGGAGCTCGATCCCGATGATAACGAGCAGGAAAAACCCGAACAGATTAACGAGCTCATGGTTGTCGAGCCGGTAAATAGAATCGACGAACAAACCCGAATATATCAGTCCGATGAGCTCGGAGATCGAAAACAGTATCACGATCCCGAGGAGGATGATCAGTATCAGGTAGACGAGCTTTTCGAATCTCGCGATATAGGTTTCCATGAGAATGGTACGGCTCCTGTAAAACTGGTCGTGTTCCCATTATAAGAGAGTTTTGAAATGTCGCTATCCCGGCATATCCTGGATATGTTGAACTTACGTCCGCACTTTCGCCGGGTACTCCCGGGTTCGCTATATACTATACCTGCAAACAACAGATTATGACCACCAGCCAGCAGACAAGGATCCAGGTCCAGGACACGCTGGACCGTTTCGCCCTGTATTACAACCATAAGGACAAGGATATGGTCCTTACCCTTATAGACCCGGAGATTACAGGGTTCGGGGCTGGTGCCGATGAGAAGGCGATCGGGATCGGGGACTATAAACGATTTCTCGAGAGGGATCTGGCACAATGCGATCGTGTGTCTATCGAGTTCCACGATGTTCACATCTCTGCTGAAGGCACTGTTGCATGGGTGGCATGCGAAAGTACCATCACGGCCGATCTTCCCGGAAGGACCTCAACAGCCGCCATGCGGGCTTCGTTCGTTCTCAAAGGGACCGGGCACGGATGGCTTATTGCCCATCTTCACCTCTCGGTGCCTGACCGTAACCAGCAGGCTGGAGAAGCCTTTTGCCGATAAAAGTCGATATTACCAGTCAACTGATGCAGACTCTCATCCGCTCATTAATTCCCGGACTTCAAGCTGGTGCCTGATATGAATGCGAATTCCCTGCTATACCTGGTCCTGATCGGTACGATTCTTGCGGCCGGATTCCCTGCCCTCGGCGATTCCCCGGCCCCGGCCGGGCCGATCGGTTATTACCGGATCATTTCCAATGCCGAAGGTTCAGACGTGTATTTTGATTCGATCTTCCAGGGCCAGATCAGGAATGGAGAAATAACGGTGCCTGTCGACATTTCAGCGACTCCATTCCAGACATATACGCTCAGGACCCCGGGAGGAAACGAAATTCACGGGTACATACCTGAAATTCCACTCCCCGGAAAGACCGTGGTGCTCCTTGCCGATATCGCACCGGTAAAATCAGCTGAGTCACCCGGCAGCCTCACTATTCTTGCAGATCCACCGGGGGCGATGGTGTACATAAACGGTGCATTTGCCGGTACGATCCCGGTATCGGGAGTGCTGCAATTCCAACGATATCAACCCGGGAATTACAGCATAGAGCTCAGGCTCGCCGGGTATCAGACATATGCGGAAAACAGCATCGTGAGTCCGGGTTCGGAAACCAGGATTAACATCGTCCTCAACCGGAGCACGACGGGAGGAATTGATTTTATATCGTTCCCCAGGGGCGCGCTCGTATATCTCGACGATACCTATGTCGGCATAACTCCGCTTCACCTTGGAAACGTTTCATATGGTGCGCACGAGGCCAGAATTACCCTCGAAGGTTACCAGGACTGGTCCGCATTGGTACTGGCCAAACCCGACGTCACTATCCCGGTGACCGCGAGGCTTTTCCCCCTCTCCGTCGAGACTGAGACACCAACCCCCACCCGCACGAAACTCGCGTTCCCTGTTTTCGGTCTGGTGATCGCCCTCCTCATTGCAGCGTTCGGGATATCGGGAAGACATATCTGAACCCTCAAAAGCCGTACTGTGGCAGATAATCAAATAGTACGCATAATCGGGTGGACGGTCCCAAAAACCTGTAATCTGGACCGCCCCGGCTTTGCAGACGCATGGACTACGAAGGAGGATGTGCCGCAGGAAAGACCAGTCCTGAACGCTCCCGGGACTGGAAGATACCGGCGTTTTTTCGTCCACTGTTCTTCTCTTATGGTGAACTTGCGGAACCTGGCCGGAAATCCATCAGGATTCACCTGACCGGCCCGGCACGGGGATGTCCTGGGACGCTGGCACTTCCCTTACCGCCGTTTTGGGTATGCCGCTCATCTTCGTGCCGCATGGTGGTCCGGAATGAAATTATCCGTCCCTTGTCGAGGCACACATCTCCTGAGAACTCCGGATTTTCCGATGCTCACGAGGGGCCTGCAACATTCGGGCATTCCATTGATGCTCCTCCCTGGGGCATACCGGTATTATTACGTATCCTATTTATAAGTTTAGTTAGATCACCCAGAATACTCGGGTCACGCATCCTATGGAATTGCGATGCGCGCGCATTTGACATTGTCCTGTGATTTTTTATCGATCAGGAACGGTCTGACCGGGACACAGGACAGCAGCCGACGATAAACTGGAGTTTCCCCCGCTGTCTTGATCCCCCGGATCATCGCAGCAGACCGGCACGGGCTTCATCGACCCATTTCCTGACTGTCAGGTAATGGCCCTCACAGAGAAAATTTCCGCCTCGTGAATCCTCCCAGGCAATAGGCTCGGTACATCCGCGGAACATACAGGTGCCGGCTTTCGGTACTGCGATCCTGCGGTAACGATCGATATCGGGAACCGCGGTAAAGAACGTGTATCTGTTCAGGAGCTGGTGAAGATGTGCGGTGGAATTTCCCCGCGTGCCAGAGAAGCCCGGTGATTTTTGTTCCTTTGTCAATCAGATCCCCCGGAGTGTTTCCTTAAGGACCGAAAGATTACCCAGGAACCGTGCCTGACCTGACAGGGACATTGCCCTGTTGGTCCGGGTCAGGTCAGGTTGAATGCCAAGCAACGTCACCCCAGCTCCCATATCGTACCTGATAAAATCCATGACGACCGATAACGGGATTACATGGGAAGCTACGAGGGTGGCACGGGTTTCTTCCGGTTTTACCACCTGAACAGATCCCGGGAGGGCACCCATATCTGCAGAATCGATGACGACGACATGATCAGGTTTATATTTACGGATAGGTCCGGTTATGTTCTCGGGAACGGTGCCTGCAAAAAAAACCTTCACCCCCTCAAGATGCATTTTCTCAATCTCCCTTGCAGCCACCATGCCAAGGCAGTCCACCGGGGATAATTCGTCCCCGACACCGACAACAGCAATCCGGTGGGCACCTGCGATCCTCTCCCGGAACATACCGGGAAAGTCGTTACCGGCCTCCTGAATCATGTTACCACGACCTCCTTATCGGTCCCCGATTCAGAAAGTTCATCCTTCAGATACATTGCGCCGGTCGGGCAGTGCCGTTCGCAGAGACCGCAACGGATGCACTGGTACAGTTTTACCTGGGGTTTTTTCTTCCTGACGAGGATCTTCCCCTTGAATTCGACCTCAGCGGGACTATCTACCATCGCGATACATTGCACCGGACATACTACTGAACATTTGGAACACCCGATGCACGTCCGATCGTCGATGGTGACCCGGCCGCGGAAGGTTTCCGGGACCGGGACTTTTTCCTTCGGGTAAAGGATAGTAAAGGGCTTCGCAAACAGGTTTTCAAGCATCTCGAGCAGTACACTCATACAGCCACCCCGAAGTAATCCACGATCAGCACGAGGGCGACCTGGACCACGGCGGCACCCGCGATATACTTCCAGCCGATGGCATTCAACTGGTCGATACGTATGCGTCCCGTGGCAACTTTCATCGATGACAGGATGAGGAGCACTGCCAGGGTCTTTGCGAGGAACAGGAGAAACCCTGCGATCCAGTTCAGCCAGACCGGTGAGACCGTCCATGGCAATGCAGGGCCTCCAAGGAATAGTGCTGCAATAAGCGAACTCCCTACCACGAGGGAAACGTCGCTCGTGAGGTGCATCAGCGCAAGCCTCCTGCCGGTAAGCTCGGTCCACGGCCCTGCAACAATCTCTGTTTCGGCTTCGGGAATATCGAACGGGGTCCTCTCGAGCTTCGCCTGGAGTCCGATCAATCCGACGACAAACCCTATCGGCTGGATGACCATAAACCAGAGGTGCTCCTGCTGCCAGAGGACGATATCCGATATCGACCATGAACCCGCCATGAGGGCCGGTGTCAGCAGAGCAAGGAAAAACGGGACTTCATAGATGAACATCTGGGTAACGGCGCGGATCCCTCCTACCGCCGAAAATACATTCCGGGAGAGCCATCCGATGAGAAAGAGGGCAACTGTCGGGAGCATGAGCAGGTACAGCACCACCACGAGATCGCCCTGGAACGCAAGCGGGCTGGCCCCTGTCACCGGTATGTAGAGAAATGCCGTCATAACCGCGGCAAGAGCAACCAGCGGGGCTGTGTCGAATACGTGCCGGTCAACACCGTCCGGGTCGATCACTTCCTTGCCGAGCATCTTGATCAGATCGGCAAACGGCTGGAACAAGGGAGGGCCGACCCGGTGCTGCATCCGGGCGGAAATTTTCCGGTCAAGGAACTCGAAAAACAGCGCATATGCCAGGAGGAAGATAAACCCGGGAAAGACGATAATGTATACCAGGAGCAGAAGCGTATCGGTCATGGTTCCTCATCTGTGACCCGGCGGCCGCGATGCGTTTTCCGGTGCCTGTTCATCCTGATCGCCCCGGTTTTCCATTCTTATGGTTCACAATGGTGATCCTCGATGTACAAGACAGGCAGGGGTCTATTGCCGCCACGATTACCGGTATATCGGCAAGGTTCTGGTTGACGAGGCACATCGCAACCGACGTCCAGTTGGCGAGGGTCGGAGTGCGTATATCGACCCGTTCGACCTTGTCGGTGCCGTTCGTCCGGATAAAATGTACCAGTTCCCCGCGGGGGGCTTCGTAACGGGATAAAATTTCTCCCTCAGGGGCATTTTTTGGCGGATTATTTACACGGATCTGACCTCCCGGGAGATTTTCCAGGCAATACCGGACGATTTTTATACTTTCGAACAATTCTCCGATACGGACACGGGTCCTCCCGTACACGTCGCCGGCGGTATCGGTTACGACATTCCAGGGGACTTCCTGATACGCAAGATAGGGATCGTCCCTCCTCGTGTCGATATCCACGCCGCTTGCCCGGGCTGTCGGTCCCACGGCCCCGAATTTTAATGCCTCTTCCCGGGACATTTTTCCAATACCCTTGAACCTGATCAGCATCGTCTCCTGGTCGTTCACCATATCGACGTACTTCCTGACCCTCTCTTCCAGATTGGGAAGGCGTGAAAGGGCCTTGTTCACCTGGACCGGGGTCAGGTCGCACCGGACACCCCCGATCTCGTTCATGCCGTAATGGACCCTGTTTCCGGTCATCTCCTCCAGGGTGTCCTGGACAACTTCACGGTCCCGCCATGTCCACATAAACAGCGTGTTAAAGCCAATTTCATGTGCGGCGACACCGAGCCATAACATGTGACTGTGCATCCGCTCGAGTTCTGCAATAATGGTCCGGATATACAGGGCACGGGGAGGGATCTCGAGCTGCATGATCTCCTCGATACCCTTCGAGAAGGCTGTCGAGTGTGAATGGGAACATATCCCGCAGACCCGCTCAAGGAGGGGCAGGACCCTGATGAAGTTACGGCTCTCTGCTGCCTTTTCAACACCCCGGTGGCTGTACGAGAGGTCAAGTTCGAGACGGATAATTTTTTCACCGTCGGCAATTACCCTGAAATTAACCGGTTCCTTCAGTGCGGGGTGCTGGGGACCGATGGGAATAACGACTTCGGGCATTTCAGATCTTCTCCTCTTTTATACCCCCGTAGAAGGTATCGGGGCCTCGTTTCCAGTCTTTTCTCAAGGGGAATTCATCTGCCGGCCAGTCCTCGTTGAGGATAATTCTCTTAAGTCCCGGGTGTCCGAGGAATTCAATGCCGAAGAGGTCATGGATCTGGCGCTCGTAGATTCCGGCCGACAGGAGGATATCGGACACCGACGCGATTTTGGGCATCTCCCTCGAAAGTTTTGTGCCGAGTGAGATGATGGTGCGATGGGGGCCGGTGAGGTGGTAGAAGAGCTCGAACGCGGTGCCATTGTCGGCGGTGCTTATCGTGATCAGGCGGTCGCAGCCAAGCGAACCCATTATTACTGTCAATGCCTCATGGATCGTCTCCGGTCCGGTCGTGACCCTGATCCGGTTGGACCTGGCCATTTCTGCAGTTCCCATTCCCTTCATCGCTTCATTTATGGTCTCAATGGAGATCGGCTGGTTCATCAGGTCACTTCCCTTTCGTTACCGACAATTTCCTGTGACGTGCTCCCTGTTCGTACGCGCCATTCTTTCCCGCCATGCAGGGCATCTTCATTCATGAGGTTTAGGCAGGTCACGACTGCATTAATGATTTCATCGGGGCGCGGAGGGCACCCGGCGACATACACATCGACGGGAAGAACGCTCTCTACACGTTCGACCATGTGATAAAGGCCGTGAAATACACCGGCCGACGCACCGCAGGCTCCCATGGCGATGACGTATTTGGGTTCCGGGATCTGTTCCCAGACCCGGCGGAGCCGGGATGCCTGCTTCAGGCTGATGTGCCCTGTGACGATCAGAATATCTGCATGCCGTGGGGATCCCTTCACAAGGATTCCAAACCGTTCGATGTCAAAGCGGGGCATCAGGCAGGCAATTATCTCAATATCACACGCATTGCATGCTCCGCTGTTGAAGATTGTGATCCAGGGGGACTTTATCCGGGCCCAGTTGACCAGACGCCCGCTTAACGTGCCTGAACCTGTCGTCATAATACAGGATTGCCTCCGTGACCGCCTGTCAGGCTGTTCTTTCGGGTACGCTCCCCGTTGTTCTGCCTGTAACGTGAATATATCTTGTTATACCTGTTTTTTCTTCCAGTCTCCTCTGCAAGTGTCACATCTCCCACCTCAACACGGTAATTGCCACCCCGACAATGGCCAGGTACCCGAGTGTCGCCCACAGGGGTGCATCCGGGGGGGCGATCACGAGAAACAGCGCCGCCACGTGTACGACGGTAAAGAACAAGGCGACATAGAAGAACTGGTAACCAGGTCTGAATGCCTGTGCTTCGGCAACTTCGCCCCCCACGTACGGCATGGATTTATTGACCAACCTCCTGAAGGGCGGTGCAATTTTTCCGGACCATAGATAAAGGAGATATCCTCCGGCGAGAGCAAAAATCATAACGATAAACGGGGATATCAGGACTTCATCAGGCGTCATAATCGACTCCCCCAGGTAAATAATTGTGACGACGCATGCGAGATCCAGTCGAATGACTCGGGGAAGAGTCCGAAATAAACGGTGACTATTGCCAGGAATACAATTGCCGACATGATCGTTACCGGAATTTTTTGGGAATTTTGTAACCCCGTATCTCCTGGATCGGTTCCTTTTCCCTTAAAGATGAGGGTCGACAGTATCGGAACGTAGTAACCGAGTGATATCGCACTGTTCGCACCAAGGATGAGGGCGAGGATAAACCCGCTCAGAAGCGATGTCGCCATCCCGGCCTGTTCGAGGAGCAGCTTGCCGAGGAACCCGCAGGTAAAAGGAACGCCGATTAACCCGAACACAAAGACCACGAGCGAAAGCCCGAGAAGGGGGTACCGGGCACCGAGCCCCTTCATTTTCGACGTCTCGTAAGACCCGGCACTGGTGGCGAATGCATCTGCCGAAAGGAAAGCCCCGCTTTTTGTCAGCGAATAGGCAATCGCATAATAGAGCCCTGCTGTATAGCCCAATGCCAGGTTATAGATCATACCGATACCGAAACCCAGGAAGATATAGCCCATCTGGGCAATGCTCGAATATGCGAGGGCATAGCGGAGTTCTGACTGGCCCAGGGCGAGCAGGTTTCCGACGGTCATCGTGACGATCGCAATGAACGTGACCACGATACCGAGGTTGACGGGGAGGTCTGAACCGGCAGGTAATGCCGAAAGGGACAGGAACAATGCAATAAGCACACCGATTTTTGTCGCGCCCACCATGATGGCCGTGATCCCAGACGGTGCCCTGGCATATGCTTCAGGCAGCCAGGTGTGCAGGGGAATAATGGCAAGTTTTACACCATACCCGAGGATGATGAAGATGGCTGCGATCAGGACGAGCGACGGGTTTACACCGGCAAGCGCAGCAGGGAGCCCGGTTATCGAGAGGGTATGGCCGAAGAAGAAGAGGATAGCGATACCAAAGAGGGCGGTGATAGTCCCGGCAACCCCCTGTATGAGGTATTTTATCGCCGATGAAAGTGCGGCCTTTTCCTGCCGGTACCGGTACGCCACAAGTGCATATACGGGAATTGCCGAGAGTTCGACCATGACGAAGATAGTGAAGAGATCTGTCGCGAACCCGACGGCAGTCGCACCCGCCAGGGCAAACAGGAATAGCGGGTAATACAGGTGGACCGGACCTTCCGGGTCGAGATTACCCTGGGATGCCCAGGCAGCTACTGCACCGATACCGGTAATGAGGAGCCCCCCGGTAATGCCGATAAAAGAGATGTCAGTAAAGATTGCATGTCTCGTTATCACCGAGAAGAGAAGGGTAAAAGCAAAAATCAGCCATACCGCAGTGAGGGTTCCACTGATATACCGAAGTCTTCGGGGAAGCGAACGGGTCGCAAAATAGATTACACAACCGCCTATTGCAATATACAGGGGGACATAGAGGGTAAGATCTGACAGGATCATATGCCCACCCCGATGAGAATAACGGCGATAAATGCGATCAGCACCCCGCCGAATACTGCGATGTTCCAGTTCACGTCCCGGTTTTCCATGCCCGTGCACCATTTCCCTGCAATAAACAGGCCGTTTGCAACCGAGACCGCATAACCGTAAACCCCGGTAAAGAGTCTCATCAGGGCGGCTGCACCCATCACGAGGCCATCCGCGATCATGCGATATGCCGTATCAAAGTCTCTGATGCCGGCATCGTGAGGCTTCAGCCACCGTATCCCCACGGTCACGAAAAATAATAGCGCTGCACCGAGCACGAGTCCTGCACTTAACAAGGGTACCGGGGCATATGCCTGGTACGTTGTCGGGTAAGGGAGGATCGCGTAGAGTATACCCGGAAATATCCCAATCAGGATGCATAAGATGGCGGCACCAAGCATTCCTGCCTGCATCAGCAGGGGAGGGTCGGATGCCCTGGTATCGCCGGGCCTGATAAAAGCAAAATAACCGAGTTTTAAGAACGACAGGAATGTACCGAAGGAGGCAATCTCAAGGAGGACCCACAACCAGATGTTCGCCCCTTCGGCTGCCATCAGGACCATTCCCTTCGACACGAAGCCATTGAAGAGCGGGACACCGGAGATGGAGAACGCAGCGACCCAGAATACAAAGGCTGTTACGGGCATTTTTTTCTGCAGGCCCCCGACGCGGCTCAATGCATTTTCACCCGTCTTCCATATGACGACGCCGATCGCCATGAAAAGAAGCGCCTTATAGAGGATATGATTAAACACGTGGGCCATTCCTCCATCAAGGCCAAGTTGCCCGATTTCCGATGCCGCTCCAAGCCATCCAAGGATCCCCACGCCAGCCACCATGAAACCGACCTGCGATACGATGTGATAGGAGAGGAGACGGCGCATGTCGTTCTGAAATAACGCAAAAGCCACACCATAAACCGCCATCAGGGCACCCATGAAGGCGATGTATTCGGTCCCGGGTTGCGCCCGGGCAAGAAGATAGACAGCTGCTTTTGTTGTATATACGCTCAAAAAGACGCTTGCCACAAAATTAGCCCTTGGATAGGCATCCGGAAGCCAGGTATGGAGGGGAATGAACGCAACATTCACCCCGATACCAAGGACAATAAGAACCGATGCCCAAACCAGGTAGGCAGACGCCGGGATCCCTGCCAGGGGACCGACGATCGGAGATCCCCCTCCCATAAAAAGAAGGGCAATCCCTGCGGCAAGAAGCGCACCCCCGAGCCCATGGAACAAGAGATACCGGTACCCTGCCCCGATCGCCTCCCCATGTTCCTGCCAGATCAGGAATGTCGAGACGATCGCCATTGCCTCCCAGAATAAAAGGAGTGTGATCCAGTCGCCCGCAAAGACTACACCGAGCGAGGCGGCGGCATAAAGGAGGGCGAAAAGGTGGAGGCGGGGCATGGCTACCGCTGCAGCATAAAGAATTGCGAGAAAGGTGATAATCGCGAAGATCAACCCGGTGAGGTACGACAGGCTGTCAACGCGGAGGAGGACTAAGGTATAGCCCATGTAGGGGACTGTCCACTGCAGTGCACCGGTGGCGGCCTGCCCTGAAAAATAACCTCCCGGCAGGAGCAGGACGTCGACGAGCGCAAGTGCGCCAAGGCCAATCAGCCCTGCCTGCCGTGCCCGTCCCTTCAGCACCAGCACGAGCGGTGTGCCGATGAGAAATACCAAAAACGGAGGAATTGCAGTACCAATTGTTACCGGTCCCGAAACGAGAACTGCAGTACGGGTTATCTGAGCTGCAGCCTGGGCACAAAGGGCGAACGGACTGAACGGTATGACGGTCCAGAGTCCCATAACCAGGCCTATTCCAACCGTAACCAGGGTTGGCCCGAGCAGGGTCCACCTGACCTCGGGCACATTATATTCTGAAGGCCGGAAAAATGCCCGGATAATGACAGGGACAAAATATGCGAGGTTCAGGACGCTTGAAAGGATGAGGACCAGGAGGATCCACCAGTCACCCGGGCTTCCCGCACCGATGCCAAGGGAGAGGTAGTATTTGGCAATGAAACCTGCCATCGGGGGAAGCCCGGCCATACTAAGTGCCGCGAGAGTAAATGCTGCAAATTCCCAGGGCATTTTCCTGCCGATCCCGTCGAGCTCCGAGATCTTCGTTTTTCCGGTTTCGACAGCCACAGACCCGGCGACGAAAAACATGGTCAGTTTACCGAAGGCATGCGCTGAGAATGCAAATGTTGCACCGATCACTGCTGCTGCCCTTCCCGTGTCAGAGATCCCGGAGATCCCGGGCGGCAGGAGAACTGCGGCACCGAGGACCATATAACTGAGCTGGCTCACTGTCGAGTACGCAAGTCTCAGTTTGAAATCGTCCTGGACCAGGGCGAGGAAGGACCCGACTATGATGGTGACCACGGCCACAGCGATGACCAGGTACTGAAGACCGAGGGAGACCATCAGGTCTGGACCATAAAGGTACATGATCAGCCTGAAAAGTCCGAAAACACCGGTATTTACCACGGCAACAGCGTGGAGGAGCCCGCTGACCGGAGTCGGCGCGATCATGGCACTCGGAAGCCATCCGTGGAGGGGGACCAGTGCCGCCTTTACCCCGAACCCGGCCATGAGCAGGAGAAATCCAAGACGGGCGAATTCCGGCGCCATTGACGCGATGCCCGGGTTTCCACCCGGAATAAATTCGAGGGTATTTCCCATGGCGAGGAGGCTCATCATCCCGGCCAGGATGGCTACTCCTCCGGACTGCGTATAAATCAGGTATTTCCGGCCCGCGGCAAGGGCCTCCGGGGTTTCGGTATGGGCAACAAGCGGGTACGCAGCGATCGCAAGGATTTCATAAAACAGGAAAAGTGCAAAAAGATTTGATGATAGTGCCACTCCCATTGTTGCCCCGATACAAATTGCAAATGCAGCATAGTACCGGGTCTGGGCATGTTCCCGAAGGCCCCGCATATATCCGATATTATAGACGGTCGTCAATATCCAGAGAAAAGAGGCGATACCGGCGAAAAGGAGGGCAAGGGCATCTGCCGTGAACTGAAGTGCGAGTCCCGGGAGGACGATAAGCGGCGGAGTCGTGACTGGTTGCGGTGCAAATGCAGAGGGAAGGGCCAGCAGGCAGAACGCAAACGTAATGACTGCGGAAATCAATGAGGCGGCTTCCCGTGCATTGGGCCTGCCGTGAAGAGCCATGATCGCGAAGGACCCGAGGAACGGCGCTACTACGATAACGACAAGCATCCAAGGCTGCGCGATCATCAGTTCCCACCTCCCCTGAGGATGTCGGTAAGCCGTGAATAGTCAAAGGTATTCCAGAATTGCCTGATAACGATCACAAGTGCAAGTGCAACCGCAGTTACTACTGCCTCGATGGCGATGATAATGAAGACTACTGTCTGCGAGATGCCCGGGATCCCGGAAAGATATCCTCCGAGGATAAAAACCAGGCAGGCTGATTTTTCGATGAACTGCAGGCCCATTACCAGTTTGATCAGGTGGCTGCGGGAGACGAGACCTATCAGGCCCAATGAAAAAAGTGCTGCCGCAACACCGAGGATAACAAAAGTTCCTGAGGCGATCACGGGTGTCTCCCCCTGACAGATCCAGGCCCCAGAAGCAGGAGGATGGAGAAAACACCTGCCAGAAGGATAAAACCCTGAAGGATCGCTTCAAGGGTGCGGTCTTTCCACATCACCGTTCCGACCGGGATCGCCTGTGGGGGCATTTGCGACAAACCCGGGCCGGTGCGGGCCATTGCAGCTATAAACAGGATGAAAAAAGCCGTTCCGAGAATTGATGCATAAAAGGCCTTCCGGTTCATACCGGTACCTCCTCCTCTTCGCCCCCTCCAAGGATGAGTGCGACAAGAAAGAGGACGGCCACCAGCCCTGCTCCGACGGTCAGTTCCAGGGCACCGGCATAGGGAGATTCGAGTACGAAGAACAACGCTGCGAGGCTCGCACTGCTGATTGCATAGGAAACAATCGCACGGATAAGATTTTTCTGGATAACTGCAACTGCTGCCATAGCCACGGTTACCATGCCGAGCACGGTTATCATGATAAAATCGGCGTCAGGCACCGGGCATCATCCTCCTGTGACTTCCTGCCCAGCCGTTCTTGATAATGCCCGGCAGCCGGAGCTCCTGTTTTGGAACTGGCAAAAGAATTACAGGATAATGAAATTGGGGGAACTCCCCTCGCCATAGCATGGACGGAAATGGAAGGGTTTTCATGTGAGCTTCCAGGTTTACGAGGTATCCCGGACAGCACAGGCATTATTTACTGCTGTTCAGGCATTATCCACTATTTCCCAATGCATATCGGCTGGTTCCTGTATTCATTTCAAATAGTTCCATAATATTGCGAATGAGAAAATAAATCTTTTTAATTCTTTTTTCAAATCATACCGCCTATCCTGCGATAAGAGAGATGTGTTATGAAGAAATGAGAGCAGATTGGGATGTAATGACAGGAAAACCCGGGACCAACACATTTCGTACCAATATATCCGATGCCGGAAAAAAAGAGAACTCACTACGCCCGGTAACAAAAAAGAGATTACTTTTTGATATCGAGTTCTATTTCAATGCCGTTCGTCGGGCCAAGGGCAAAATTATAGATGCCTGCAACTATTGCACCACATATCAACCCAAAAACCCCGCCAAGGAGAACCAAGGCAATGAATATTCCAACACCTGCGGTCGCACCAACACCGATTGAACCGCTAATCGATTTGGCTATGGTCGCCGCGGCTCCTCCAGCTACAGCACCGATCAGGGCCATAACAATTCCCACTACAAGACCAATGACTGCCCCAACCCATGCGACACTCATTACGCCTAGCTTTTTCACTGTATATGCAGTAGTTGCCATAATTTCACCTAACAGATAACAGGACAGTTCGGATCGTTCCATTTTGGATATGGGCCTGAATGAAATGTCCCTGCCTCTCTGTTTCCCTGCAACAAGTAAAAGATTGTTATATCGTTTCTGAACCGTTACGTAAAACAACTGCAGAGAATACGGTTTCTGCCAGGCCTCCGTCCTCCTGGATATCATTAATAATCGCCTTTATGCCAGGTATCACTGTTTGTGCCTTTTCCATCGGCCGCATTTCTATCCTGTGATTAAAAGGAGATCCGGGGCTATGTGATAGGAAATCAATTCCGAAAGCACCTGAAGGAAATAACTCAAATGCATCGCTGCCCTGTTGATCTATTCCCAAAACGAAGAGAGGGTGTTATGCCGGGCCCGGATGTTGACAATGAAAAAAAGGCTCTGTTTTGACATCCTATATTCACGCTGCCTTTTCATTTTCCGATGAACTCATTTTTATTGACTTATACAGGAGGATTGAGCTATTTGACGCTCCAGGGGCTCCGCCCCGCCGCTGTGGCGACCCCGGTTACGATAAGGACTGTATATAAACCGATTATTTCTTAATCCAGGTTGACCCTGTCCTCTGGCTATCCTGATTGGGGGTGGAACAGGGGGGTAAAACCCCCCTATTGTCGAGGTGACAACTAAGAATGAACGAGAATGTCGACCAGGGAAAAAATGAAAAAATCGGACTCACGTCTGACCTTCACCGGTTGCAGAGGGTTTTTCCGGCTTTGGCGGTTTCACATAGGTGATGGTTATGGTGTCAATACTGCGGGCCGTCATCGGGGCCGTATACTGGGTATCCATAAACAGGCACGTCACCGGGCAGACATCGACACATGCCCGGCAGACAACGCACCGCAGCCTGTCGATCTGCCAGGTCTTCTCCTCTTTATTGACGACAATTGCCTGTGCCGGGCATCTCTTCTCGCACAGCCTGCAAGAGATACATCTGCTTTCATCGATGACGACATGCCCCCTTGAAATATCGGTTTTTTTGGCAGGTTCGACAGGGTACAGGATCGTCGCCGGCCTGCGGACTACGGTCCTCAGCGCGGTTTTTGCCATTTCAAAGAATGCCATTTCAGGTCACCTCTCCGCACACCCGATGCAGGGATCGATCGAGAGCACGATTACCGGGACATCAGCAAGCTCGCACCCCTGAAGCATTTTCACGAGCGGGGGGATATTGGTGAGCGTCGGTGTCCTGATCCGGGATCTTACGAGGAATTTTGTACCATTGCCCTTCACATAATGGACGAGTTCTCCCCTGGGCTGTTCTGAACGGGAGAAATATTCTCCATTCGGGGCGCCCGTCACCTTGACGTCGACAGGCCCCTCAGGGATCGCCTTGACTGCCTGCTTGATCAGGTCGATCGAGGTGAACAATTCACAGGCCCTGACCACGCACCGTGCATAACTGTCTCCTTCGCATTCAGTAGCGATTTCGAGGTCGAGTTTCCCGTACGCAGCATAGCCGGTTTTCCTGATATCGATTGCCACGCCACTGGCGCGTGCAACGGGACCTACGGCACCCATCTGATAAGCATCGGTCTTCCCGAGGACCCCTGCACCCTGCAGGCGGTGCTTAATGGAATTATCCCGCAGAAAAACCGACGTAAGCTCGTCGATCTCTTTACGGATGCTCCCGAGGTCGTTGCTCATCTGTGAAAGCTTTGCATTGTCGATGTCCCTTCTGACCCCTCCAATCTTGCATGCCCCCTGGATCACACGACCCCCGGTGGTCTGCTCCATCACGTCGAGGATGCGTTCCCTGATCCTCCAGGCATTCATAAACAGGTTTTCGAACCCGAATGAATCGGCAAAACAACCGAGCCAGAGGAGATGGGAATGGAGCCTTGAATATTCAGACCAGATCGTCCGCAGGAACAGGGCCCGTTCAGGCACCTCGATATTCATGATCTGTTCTATTCCCTGACAATAGGTCAATCCATGAATGAAACTGCAGATACCGCACGTCCTCTCAGCGATATACACGTAATCCGGAAATTCCCGTTTTTCCACGAGCTTCTCAAATCCACGGTGGATATACCCGATCGAGGGGATTACATCCACTACCTTCTCGTCTTCCAGGACAAGGTCGAGATGGATAGGCTCAGGGAGTACCGGGTGTTGGGGCCCGAACGGGACGATGATCTGTCTCGTCATTGCTCCTCTCCTTTCGGTGCCGGGTTGCCGAAGGGATATTTTACCGTCGTTCTGATGAGTGTCCCTTTGAAATCGACATTCATCCCTCTTACCTGGATGCCGAAGAGGTCATGCATTTCGTTCTCGTAAATGAATGCCCCGGGATACATTCCGGAAATGCTCGGGACTTCGGTACCCTCTCGTATTGTTATCCTGATATTTTCGAACCGGTAGTCCTTGTCAAAGGAATAATTGATCTCGTAGCCCTCCCCCAGTGCTGTGCAGCTGATCTGCACGAGCCTGTATCCCTCGTTTTTAAATTGTTCCACTGTTCCGAAGAGATTCCCTATGTCGATGGATGTTGTGAGCTGTTCTTCGATCGTCAAACGGTTTCACCTGCCTTGTTATTCTTCCTCTCAGATCTCCCGACCATCGCAAGTCTCTTTGTTTCAAGAATGCCCAGTGCCGTCACAACGCCGTCGATAATCGACTCGGGACGGGCGGCACACCCCGGGACGTATACGTCAACCGGGATGATCTTGTCGATACCACCGGAAACATTGTAACATTCCCTGAATACTCCGCCTGAAGTCGCGCAAATGCCCACCGCTACAACAACCTTCGGGTCAGGGATCTGATCGTAGGTGTTTTTGAGGATCTCTCTGTTCTGTTCGTTGACTGAACCGGTGACGAGAAAAACATCTGCATGCTTCGGGTTACCTGTATTCACGATCCCAAACCTCTCCACGTCGTAGAGTGGAGTAAGGGCCGCCAGGACCTCGATATCGCACCCGTTGCACGACGAAGCATCGTAGTGAATGATCCAGGGGGATTTTTTCAGATATGTCATGGAACGACCGCCTTCAGATAGTATAGAACTCCCAGGTTCACAATACCGAGGGTTCCTGCAACAATCCATGCGCTTCTCAGGGTAAGCTGCCACTTCACGCGGGCCGTGGTATTATCGATAAGTATCTCGAGGAAATACGCGATAATTATCGCCGCGATCGCCAGCAGAGGGTTCCAGCCGAAGAACAGGTATACCACACCGATCAGGAAGACATACTCGAACCAGTGGGCGATCTCGATCTTTCCGAGGTTCGGACCCGAGAAATCCGTCGTGATGCCCTTTACGATCTCCTGGTGTGCATGATGCGAGGTCGAGAGATCGAACGGCGATTTTCTGAGTTTTATTGTCAGGACAATCAGGTACCCGAAAAACACCCCGGGGAGGTAGAGGATAATTGGAATACCCGAACTGACAATCGAACTGACGAAAAAGCTCCTGGTGACCATGTACATCCCCACCGCAGTGAAGATGATCATGGGTTCGTAGGCAATAATCTGGATAAGTTCACGCTCGGCTCCAATGTGGCTGTATGGTGAAAACGACGCATATGCACCAAGCACGAGGAATATGTGCGACAGGGTGAAGGCGAAGATGACCAGCAGCATATCTCCGCCAGAGAAAAATAACGCTCCCGCAACGACCATGAAAACCAGGTAGGACAGTACGTAGAAGTTCTGCGTAGTCGTTACCACGACGTCCTCCTTCTCGAAGAGCTTGCCGACATCGTAAAACGGCTGGAGTATCGGCGGTCCGACTCTCCCCTGCATCCGTGCCGTTACCTTCCGGTCGATCCCTGCGATAAGACCTCCGACAACAGGTGCGAGAAGGATGTAAACGATCGCATTGATGATCGGTTCAAACGGTCCGGCTGTCATAAGACCGCCCCCACGAGGAGTATCCCGGCAATAAGCAAAAGGGCCCAGCATAACAGGGTCCCGATCATAAAGAGCCTGTCCTCGCCGAAAAGGTTCCTGAGATAATAATTCGACAGGACCAGTTCACGCGTGGTGCCGATCGAACCGGCAAATCTCATTTCTCCTTCGGTTGTCCTGCCGCCCATATACGGTGCAATGTGTTTTGAATTTTTTCCATAGAACAACATGGATAACGGCATGATCATCAGCAGACAGAGCATCATGAGCATAATTGCGACATTGGCCTGGGACAGACGCGTCGTCTGACCATAGATATTCATTACGAATGGTTCGATGAGATAGGTCGAGATCAGGGGGAAGATCAGCGCAACGACGACAACGAGCGCGGTCAGTGTCGAAAGAACGGCCCATTTTTCCCATTTTATACCGTTCTCAACATTTTCCTGGTTTCTCATCACCGAGATAATCTTGCCCATCCATTTGCTCCAGAAGAACAGGCTGACCGAACCTCCGAACGCAAGGATTACGATGAAGATCAGGCCCATCGGTGCAGTAATAAACGCCTCGATCGCAGCCCATTTTGAAATGATCATACCGAACGGTGCCAGGAACATCCCTGCCATCCCGATGAACATCATCACCGCGACCTTGGGCATTCTCACGATGAGTCCGCCCATATCCTCGATATCCCTGCTGCCAATCTTGTGCTCCACGGTCCCCACACAGAGGAAGAGGAGGGACTTCGCGACCGCGTGGAATATGATCAGGAGTATTGCGACCCACATCAGGTTGTAGGTCCCAACCCCGGCACATGCGACGATCAGCCCAAGGTTCGCGATAGTTGAATATGCCAGCACTTTCTTCGCATTACTCTGGGATACCGCGATACACGAGGCCAGCAGGAATGTGATGCCGCCGACAAGGGCTATCATGAGGCCTTCCGTTGTCCCTGACAACACCGGTGCGAACCGCACGATGATATAGACCCCGGCCTTCACCATGGTGCTTGAGTGGAGCAGGGCGGACACCGGAGTGGGAGCGACCATTGCGCCAACGAGCCACGATGAAAAGGGCATTATCGCAGCTTTTGTAATGCCCGCAAAACTGATCAACACAGCAGGGACGAGAACGAGGGCATACCCGGAATTGACCAGGGAACTGAGTTCGAACATCTGGCCAGACGGGAATATGACAGCGATATAAATCAGTGCTGCAATGAATGCCACGCCACCGAGTAGGTTCATCGAGAGGGCAAGAAATGCATTATTTGTCGCTTCGTCGGTCCGGGAATATCCTATCAGGATGAAAGAACAGAGCGTGGTGATCTCCCAGAAGAACAGGATCCAGATGAGATTGTTCGAGAAGACCAGCCCGAACATTGCCGACAAAAAGGCAAACATGATAAAAAAAAACAGTTTCCTTCTGTCTTTTATTCCCGGGTGGAGCTGGTGGTACGTTTCCATGTAACTGACGGCATAGACACATATCAGGCTCCCGATGATCCCGATGATCATCGCCATGATGATCGACAGCTGGTCGATGAACAGGTTATTTCCGATATCCATTCCCGGCAGCAGCCCGGCCTCGAGAAAAACCAGTAATCCTGCCTGCAGGAGGACAAGCAGCACGGTGAACGTTTTCCTGTATCGTATACCCATGTACAGGATGTATATGGCAACGATCATCTCGATAAAAAACATGACGTGAGCGATCGGTTCGAAGGATATATTGAAAAGGACGGTGTTTTTGTCAAAATACGTCAGGAGTACATACAATGAGGCAAGACAGAGCACCAGTGCCGAACAGATAACGACGATATTCCTTATTTTCTCTTTCGAAATCAATAGCATCGAAAGGGCAATTATCAGGGGAAATCCTATCAGGAATAGCAGATCATTCATTCATCAGTCCTCATCACCGTTTTAAGTTTATCATAATTAATCATTTTGAATTATTATTGCAATCCGTCGGTTAACCTAAAAAGCCATATTTCCTTGATTTTTTACCGATGAAGTCAGGGAAATTATCTGAGAGAGGATAAATCAATGGATCACCCGTGAAAAGGTGCCACGCAGGCGGGAAATAGCGATTTCACCGGGCTCTGTACATTAATTTTCACCGGAATAATTTCATCCGAAGGGGACATGGGCCCGGGACCGCTCTTCCGCGGGCCATTACCCCGATTTGAGGAAAGGTCTTTTCTGCTTACTTGTGCTTACCGATCTGTTTGGTGGTTGGTGAGCGGGTGGTCAGACTGGGGTTTCCTGTGATACATCAGGCTTTGGACGGTAATGGTGCCAGCTGGGACTGGCATGAGAGGAGAGACCAGCATCTAACTCGTCGAATTCCATTTCGAGGAGGGCCACTCTCATTTTCATCAACCAGATGAAATCGTCGGCCTTACTCTGTGTTATCTCCCCGGAAGCGGCGAGATCATGCAGGAGGGTGCTGATATCCGAGATGTCAAACTCTGCATTCATCGCAATCTCCCAGTTTTCGACTTCACTTCTTTTTCTTCTTCCTCTTCATCCACCGTCCCGTACAGATCATTGTACATGCTCATGATCACATCGGAGAAAGTCATCTTACCCCGTTTGATGGAGACAAGGGCATCATACGCCTCATCTGTCACCGAGACAGTCTTTGCCACAAATGTAAATATTATATTATATATGATAAATGTATCTACAATAAAAATTATTTTGATTATTTAAAATACTTTTTTTAGATAAAATAAAGTAACTATAAGAAATATTCTGGATCACGTACTTCCTTTTAACAATGAAAATTTTACTCGCGAATTGCGAAAAAAAGACGAAATGAGAGTACATTATTCTGGTTCCTGCCAGGTCCGGCCCAGGCACTTCTCTTTTTCAGAAAACCGGCTTTACGGAGCGCGCGATATTGCCCACAGACCCGCACCGTTTCAGGGAACAGGGGGGGCGCAGGCACCGGGGCGGGTACCTTGATCGATGTTTTCGATCACACCCGGGGAGGTCATGTGGCAGTCAGGGGGAGGATATCCGAGGATGAGTGCTTTCCCGCCAGGCGAAAACGAGTTTAAACCCGGTTGTGATTTGACAGGGCCGGTCGTCCCGGCTTCCCCATACCCGGTCCCTTTATCAGGTCTGCCGGAAATTGCCTGTGAGAGTTATTCCATGAAAACGGTGGCTGCCGTATCCTGTATAGTCCTGCTCCTCCTCTTCGCCACACCTGCGCTTGACATCCCGGCAGCCGCAGCGGACCTGTTCCAGCCGAACCCGGCCGTGTCGGGAGATTATGGGTATTATCAGGTCGGTTCCGACCCGTCCGGTGCTGACGTCGTTTTCGACGGGACATTTGTCGGTGAATCCCCGGTGACGATCCCGGTTTTTTCCGGAGCGAGCCCGGGTCACAGTATCGAGGTCTCGAAGATCGGATATATCACGTGGATGCAGTCCTATTCGCTCAACCCCGAACCCGGCCAGACAATCCAGGTATTCGCACCGCTCCAGAAGTCTAAACTTACAGGTTCGATCAGGGTCTCGTCTGTCCCGAACGGGGCCCTGGTCAGTCTTGACGGGCAGAACGGCCAGATGGCCCCCTGGATATACGGGGATGTCCCGGTCGGAATCCATATGGTCCAGGCATATCTTTCAGGTTATAGTCCGTACACGACCCAGGTCGGCGTGGATCCAGGGCAGACCTCGTACGTCGAGGCGGGCTTAATCCCATTGGGAAGCGTCGGTACGCTCCAGGTGATCAGTTCGCCAGGTGGCGCCGATCTCTATGTCGACGATGTCTATAAAGGGAAGACTTCGTTGACCGTAGGAAACCTTGCATCGGGAAATCATACTATTGACTTGAAATTAACAGGATACCAGGATCTTTCAGGAAAAGCAACCGTTGAGCAAGGTCAGACGACGATATTGTCCCTTACATTGACCCAGAGCGAAGCGCCCCTGACGGGGACAGTAACCGTTTCTTCCTCTCCCGCGGGTGCCGGGATCTTTCTTGACAATGAATACAAGGGGCTTACGCGATACGATGGCCCGGTTGTATTCACCGGGATCCTTCCCGGTGAGCACGGTGTAACGGTCAAACTCGCCAATTACCAGGAATATACAAAGCAATTCGAGATTGTTGCAGGTCAGACCGTGGCGGTCTCGGCAGTTCTAACTCCCGCACCCATGTATCCGCCCGATGCAACGATAGACATTGGTTCGTCTCCTTCAGGGGCATCGGCATTTGTTGACAATGTCTTTTCCGGGCAGACTCCGGCAACCGTAAGGGCTGTTCCCCCGGGGCACCACACGGTCCTGATCAGACTGGACGGTTATCAGGATTACAACACGAGTTTCAACCTTAATCCAGGTCAGAGTGCCCTGATTTCGGCGGCCCTCGCACCCGCCCCGACACCTGTTCCCAACCCGACCGGTACCCCGTTTCCTGACACCGGGCTGGTCGTGACGATCCTTTTCCTTGCCGGTGCAACCATATATCTCATACGTGTGATCAGACCAGGCGCTGGTATGTAACAGGAACCGGAAGAAACGTATCGTGATAACACCGGTTACCTGACCGGTGCCTGCGGGAATCAGACAGTTCCCCGGGCATCACCTGAATATATCCCCGATCGGTCAGATCAGGTGTTTGGGACAATGGACCGTGCTTCTGCCCGCACCCTATTTCGTCCCATTCAAAGGTGATAAGATGACAATGTACAAACCATGGCAGGACCAACACCTGGCTGTGGGGATCAATGGAGTAAGGCGAATGAAACGGGCGATGATCGCTGCATTCAGCCTCCATATCTTCACGCCACTGGTTGTTTTTCTCTGCCTCGCAGCCGTTCTCATGTTCCATGTCCGCTCATAACGTTCGTGGATCTCCATCGGTCTCAAAATACATTCTTTTTTGCGATTGCCCGATTTATGCCATGATCATGGCGGCCGGTTCCCTGAGAGAGCCCCGGTCCGGCGCAATGATAACCTTTATGATCCTGCCATTTGATCAGCTACGTACACGCAGATCGGGGCTTGATCATGACAGACGACATTTACCACTCGATTTACCATAAACTTGAAATAGTAGGCATCTTATCGGTTTCCCGGTACGATATCATAAAAAATGA
>Ga0335071_10000678_pt1 | contig 37004 bp, 35 predicted proteins | sample Lox_Sample_15_FD_206724 | JGI IMG/M metagenome (GOLD analysis project Ga0335071, IMG submission 206724) | Soil microbial communities from Loxahatchee National Wildlife Refuge, Florida, United States - Lox_Sample_1.5 | ecosystem: Environmental > Terrestrial > Soil > Wetlands | place: USA... | reverse complement strand
CTTTGGCCAGATCGCGGACCACGCCGCGCACGTTGTGACCGGCCGCGAGCAGTTGGCGCGCCACCTCGCCGCCGACGTTGCCGGTGATTCCCAGTACAGTGAACACAGTAGGCTCCTTGCCGACTCTTCCTCAGATGAGGAAACAGGGTAAAGAATTATACGAAATTAGGTGGTTCGCCGGAGACGCGAGGGCGTTTACAAAAATTAATACTCGAAAGCGCGGGCGCGTCCGTCTCACTATGCAGCTCGGCAAGATAAGGAGCGAAGGCACGGACCATGAATGCGATACGGCTACAAGCAAATGATGTGACAGTGATCGACTTGAGCGGGCGGATGACACGGGTAGAAGAAGCGCTGGGGCTGCGAAGCATGCTGCAGCCATTGCTGGAGCGGGGATACAAGCGGATTGTACTGAACTTCGCGGAAGTCAATTCTGTCGACAGCTTCGGGATGGGGGAGCTAGTGCACGCGTACCACGGGGCGCGGGCTTGCGAAGGGGAGATCAAGCTGGCGCATGTGAACGAAAGGATTCAGGAGCTGCTGCAAATCACGAAGCTGTACGCGGTGTTCGACGTGTATGACGACGAGGTGGAGGCCGTGGCTGCATTCGGACGCGACGAAGATGACGAAATCCGTACGGCAGCTTAGGCTGCGTTTGGGATGACAGGGAGTTCCACGTGGGAAATGAGGCACCGCGGGAACCTAAGGGACAGAAGATCTGAAGTCTTGCCGATTCAACAACCGGAACATACACTGGGATCACGCACATCGCTCCGGGCTCCAACGGAGAACCTGGAGCAGCGCGCTCGTACCAACTGAGCCTTGTTGACAGTGCACAGGGGGCGCATCGATGTACGCGGATTCCCACCGAAGATATGTCGTGGCTGGCGTGATCGCAGCCAGTCTCCTAACAGGCAGCAGCATTCCGATAAGAGGGCAAACCCCAGCAGGCACGAATCCGCCGCTGGAGTTGCGATTGGTTCGGACCATCGATCCGGCCGACCTGCGGTTGTCGGATCGGGACCGGCTGTCCGGGGGATTGCCACTGGGAGTGCCCTTTCGAATGGCGACGGATTCGCAGGGCAGGATTCTGATCACGGATCCGCACCTGTCGCTGATTCAGGTTCTGGACATCGAAGGCGGGAAGCGTTACCAACTAAAAGGCGATCGCATCCAGAAGACGGTGTTCCCAACGTATATCGCGGTGGATGCAGACGACTACATCTATGTGAGCGCGCCGGTACTTGGCGGGGTGCTGGAGTTCTTTCCCGACGGGCGATTCATGAGGATCATCGGCGGCGATGAGTTGGCGTTGCCGTTTGGGTTGGCGATCGACAAGGCCGGCCACCGGCTGTTTGTGGTGGATCACAAGCAGGCCGACGTGGTGGTGTATTCGGAAGAGGGAAAGTTCCTGAAGCGCATCGGGGGATTCGGAGCCGGTGCGGGAGAGTTTAACCGGCCGACGGAGATCGCGTACGAAAACGGGATGCTGTACGTGTTGGACTCCGGGAACGCGCGGTTTGAAGCCTTCGATTCCGACGGACAGTACGAAGCGATGCTGCCCTTTGGAGACAGCCGGCTACCGATGGCGTTTACAGTGGATACGGCGGGCCGACTGTACTGCGTGGACGGATTCTCGCTGGGAGTGCTGGTGTTGGATGCGACAGGCGACACGCTGACAACGTATGGGGTGCGACGGCCGTATGGACAGCCAGCGCCGGCGGACCAAAGCCCGACGTACAAGAGCCTGATCCGTCGCGCCGACGGAGCGGTGCTGGGATTGCGAGCGGACCTGACCGTCGATGTTCTGGAGCTCAATGTAAGCGATGTCAAAGTGACAGCCGAGGAATCGGGCAATCGATAAAAGCGGGACGCGGGTCAGGACTTGCCGAGGATGGAGTCGAAATAGGCGGTCATTTCCGGGGAATTCCAGTCTTGAGGGCCGATGATTTTGCGAAGGATCCTGCCATCGCGGCCGATGACATAGGTTTCGGGATACATCGAAGTGCCGTAGTCGATGGCGGACTTTTTCGAAGCGTCACGAGAGGTGGGGTAGTTGATGCCGTGCTGCTGCAGAAAGGCGCGGTAAGCGGCTTCGTCTTCGTCGACGGATACGCCAAGGACAACACCGTTGCGAGGGGCGATGCGCTGCTGGAGCTGGATGAGGCTGGGCGTTTCTTCGACGCAGGGAGGACACCAGGTCGCCCAGAAATTGAGGACGACGACTTTGCCTTTGTAGTTGGCGAGGCTGGTGGATTGACCGTCGGCGAGGGCAAGTTGGATGTTCTCGGCCGATTTGCCGGCGAGGGAGGATTCGCCCTGGCGGTAATGGGGAAAAGTGAAGAAATAGATGACGGCGAAGGCGCCAATCATGCTGCCCCAGGCGAAGAGTTTGCGCAGGATGAGATTCATATAGAAATATTCTAGCGCAAAAGGAAAAGCGAAACGTGACGCGGAGCACGGACAGAGCCGGGAGAGAACAGGCGTGACGGAAATCACTGTGATTCCAGGGAGGTTTCGGCTCCTCAGGATGACAAGTGTTTTAGTTTGGTGGATGAGGTAAGGAGCTAGCGGGGACGAGCCCACGTGCAAAGTCGGCCCGTGGGGCACCCACGAGAGGCACCCTACGCATGGAGAATAGAGGCAAGACGCAAAGACCCGTCAGAGGCGAAGAGTGATGCGGGCGTCGGAGTAAGATAATCTGGAAAAATCATGACTGAATCCGAGGCAAGGGCGATACGGGTGTCGGCGATTGTGCCGGCACGGAATGAGGAAGCGGTGATCGCGGCGTGTGTGGAGTCGCTGGCGGACCAAGAGGAAATTGGGGAAGTGATCGTGGTGAATGACGAGTCGACGGACAAGACCGGAGAGATTGTTCGCGAGTTGATGAGGCGGCACGCGGGAGTGCGGCTGGTGGAATCGAAGAAGCTGCCCGCGGGATGGGTGGGAAAGAACCATGCGGTGTGGCTGGGGGCGGAGGAGGCCCGGGGGGAGTGGCTGCTGTTTACGGATGCAGACGCCGTGCATGAAAGGGGTTCGGCGGCGCAGGCGCTGAGGATCGCGGGGGAAAGTTGCGCGGAGATGGTGTCGTTTTCGCCGGAACAAGTGATGGAGACGTGGTACGAAAAGGCGTTGATTCCGTATGTGTATTGCCGGCTGGCGAGCCGTTTTTCGTACGGGGAGGTGAATGACCCGGGCAGCGCAGCAGCGGCGGCGAACGGACAGTTTTTGATGATTCGTCGCGAGGCGTACGATGCCGTTGGGGGGCATGCGAGCGTCGCAGGAGAGGTGCTGGAAGACGTAGCGTTGGCAAAACGGGTGAAGAGCGCGGGCCGGCGAATCTGGTTCGGGAATGGGAAAGGCATTGTGCGCGTGAGGATGTACCGCTCGTTCGGGGCGATGTGGGAGGGTTGGAAGAAGAATCTGTATCCGCTGATGGGCGGCACGCGGGAGGCGATGGTTCGAGAATTTGTGCGGGCGGTGGTGCCCGCGGCGGCGACGGTGATCGCGGCGATCACGGCGTGGGCATGGACGGGGAAATGGATGAACGCCCTAGTGGTGTTGCTGCTGGGCATGGTGGGGATACTGGTAGCGTATGACGGCGAGCTTCGGGGGAGCGGATTTACGCACAAGTTGGCGTGGTATGGGATTCCGGGACGGGTGCTGTTTGGGGCGGTATTGCTGGCTTCGAATTGGGGGTACCAGCGGGGTAAGCTAGGGTGGAAGGGCCGGGAGTATCCAGTGGGCGGGGCTCAGGCATCGAATAGGAAGCCGTAAATATGGTCTATCTGACGAGAAAAATTGAGTTTTCGGCGTCGCACCTGTATCACAATCCGGCGTTGAGCGCGGAAGAGAACAAACGGATATTTGGAAAGTGCAATAACCCACACGGCCACGGCCATAACTACACGTTGGAGGTGACGGTGGCCGGGGAGCCAGACCCAGTGACGGGGATGGTGCTGGACCTGAAGGAGCTGAAGGAGATTCTGGAGCGAGAGATCATGGTGCGGATGGATCACCGCTTCCTGAACTATGAAGTGCCGGAATTGAAGGGGCAGATACCGACGTGCGAGAACATCGCTCGGGTGATCTGGAACCTGCTGGAGCCGAAGATCATGCAAGGGAAGCTGCACAAGGTGCGGCTTTATGAGACGCCGGACTTGTTCGCGGAATGCTACCGGAACGGAAGTGGCGGGCAATGAGGGACGGGCTGAAAATCGAGTTGGGGCGGCGATACCGATTCTCCGCGTCGCACCGATTGCACAGCGCGCACATGAGCGAAGAAGAGAATTGCCGAGTCTATGGGAAATGCAACAACCCCTACGGGCACGGACACAATTACGTGGTGGAAGTCAGCGTGTCAGGGACGGTGGACCCGGCCACAGGCATGATCGTGAATCTGGCCGACCTGGACGGCTTCGTGGAGCGAGAGGTGATTGAAGCGTTCGATCACAAATCGCTGAACGAAGAGGTGGAGGCGTTTCGCGAGCGAGTGCCGACGACGGAATACGTTTGCATGGAGATTTACAAGCGCCTGAAAGGCTTCCCGCTGGCCAAGCTGGAGCGCGTAAGGGTGGAAGAGACATCGAACAACGCGTTTGAGTACGCCGGGGAAGAAAACCAGGATCGCGCGGCGGTCCAGTAAGAAGGGAAAACCACAGTGAACAAGCCAACGGAAATCATGCTGCACGACGCGAAGGTGGAACGACCGCAGGAGAGCATTGCGGACCTGGTGCGAAAGATGATCGCGCTGGTGGGCGAAGATCCGAACCGCGAAGGGCTGCGGAAGACACCGGAACGGTTTGAGAAGGCGCTGAAGTTCCTGACCAGCGGGTACAACCAGAATCTGGACACGGTGCTGAATGGAGCGACGTTCAGCGTGCATTACGACGAGATGGTGGTGGTGAAGGACATCGAGTTTTTCAGCCTGTGCGAGCACCACTTGCTGCCGTTTTTCGGGAAGGCGCACGTGGCGTATCTGCCAAGCAAGCGGGTGCTGGGATTGAGCAAGATCGCGCGGCTGGTGAACATGTACGCGCGGCGGCTGCAGATTCAGGAACGCATGACAAGCCAGATTGCACAGGCGATTGAAGAGAAGATCAGTCCAGAGGGAGTGGGCGTGATCATCGAGGCGCGGCATCTGTGCATGCAGATGCGAGGGGTGGAGAAGCAGCACGGGCAGGCGGTGACCAGCGCGATGCTAGGGTCATTCCGTCACAACAAGCAGACGCGGGACGAGTTTTTGTCGCTGGTGCGGCAGAGGAAAGACTAAGAAGTAAAGAATTGTGTAAGGCGCGGGGTTGAGATTTTTTGTCGCCCGCCGCGGCGGGCTCCTCAGGAAAACAAAGATATGGCAAATAGAGAGCGCAGCACGCAGAGGCGGCTTCTGGTCGCGGTGTTTTTGGCAGCGGTGTTTGCACTGGCGTCGGCTTCGCCCGAGGAGATTGCGCGACTGCAAAAATTGATGGGGTGGAAGGCCGGGCAAACGATCGCGGATGTGGGAGCCGGCGCCGGGGAGATTGGGTTTGCGGCGGCGAAAGCGGCGGGCGAGCGAGGGCGAGTCTATTTGACGGAATTGGATGAGAAAAAAACGAAGGAGCTGGAAGAAGAGGTTCGTATACGAGGGTTAAAGAACGTGACCGTAGTGCAGGCAGCGGTGAAGGAGACGAAGCTGCCGGAGGGGTGCTGCGACGCAATTGTGCTGCGACGGGTTTACCACCATTTGACGGCGCCGGCGGATATGGACGCGAGCCTGTTGCGGTCGCTGAAGCCGGGAGGGGAATTGGCGGTGATCGATTTTCCGCCGCGGAAGTGGCTGAGCGAGACGGAGCCAGTGGAGGGAGTGCCGGCGAATCGCGGCGGGCACGGAATCCCCGAGAAGATCGTTGTGGACGAGTTGAAGGCGGCGGGATTCCGGATCGAGAAGGTGGTGGAAGACTGGCCGGAGGAGAGTTATTGCGTGGTGGCGAGGCGGGGCGAATAAGCGGACCGCGGGCTCCAAATTGGCGCTGGAGCGGGTGGCCACGGTGGAATAGATTAACGCATGGCGCTGAGTTCCTCGAATGAAGCGTTCGCGACAGCGAGCGTGCAGAGCAAACCCGAAGCGAATCGACTGCTGGTGATTTTCTGCTTCGCGGCAATTTATTTGATCTGGGGATCGACCTTCCTGGCGATCCGATACGCGGTTGAAAACCTACCGGCGTTGTACGTGGTGAGCTTCCGGCATATGTGCGCGGGATTGATCCTGCTGGCGTGGGCGCTGGCCAAAGGGGCGCGGCCGACGTGGGTGCAGATTCGCGCGAGTGCGGTGATCGGATTTTTGTTTTTCGTGGTGGGACACGGAACACTGCACTGGGCGGAGAAGTTCGTGCCGAGCGGGCTGGCGGCGTTGCTGATCGCGGTGGAGCCGATTTGCGTATTCCTGATGTCGTCGGCGGTTGCACGAGTGTGGCGGTTGAACGGGATGCTGGTGGCGGGAATTCTGATGGGGCTCGGCGGAGTCGGGCTGTTGGTGCGCGACTCGACCGCGGATGGCGAGCCGAGGCTAATAACGGGTGTGATTGCGATTCTGATCGGAACAATTTCGTGGGCGGCAGGGATCATTTATTCGAGGAAGTCGAAGTTATCGGGTAGCCCGCTGCTGCTGTCGGCGCTGTCGTTGTTGTCCGGAGCGGTGATGCTGTTGGTGGCCGGGACAGTTTTGGGAGAGTGGAAGGGATTCATGCTGGAGGGTGTGGGAACACGAAGCTGGGTAGCGATCGTCTATCTGATCGTGTTCGGGTCGGTGATTACGTTCACGGCTTACAACTGGTTACTGGAGCATTTTTCGCCGACGCTGGTGGCGACGCATACGTATGTGAATCCGGTGGTGGCGGTGCTGCTGGGGTGGGCGTACGCTGGGGAAGCGCTGACGACGCGAGTGGGCGTGGCGGCGGCAATGGTGATTGCGGCGGTGGTGCTGGTGGACCGGGGGACGAACCGGTTGCGCGGACTTTCCTGAAAAATCCTCTAACTTACTGGATATAAACAGACTTTTGCTTGCCAGTTCCAGGCGGGTGTGATGAACTGCCGATACTGAACATGCCATGTTAGGGCAGAGATTTAGCCACTATGTGATTGAACAGAAGCTTGGCGAAGGTGGCATGGGAGTGGTGTATCGCGCGAGGGACGAAAAGCTGCAGCGCGATGTAGCCCTGAAATTTCTGGGGACGTTGGGGTCGGCCAGCACCGCGAACCATGAACGAGCGCTCGAAGAAGCACGCGCAATTTCCGCACTGAATCATCCCAACATCTGCACGGTGTACGAAGTGGATGAAGTGGACGGGAAGCCGTTCATCGCGATGGAGTACGTCGAAGGTAGGCCGTTGAGCCTGGAGATTCCTTCGACAGGAATGGCGCTCGACCAAGTGGAGCGTTACGGGATGCAATTGGCGGATGCGCTGCAACACGCGCACAGCCGTGGGATTATCCATCGCGACCTGAAAGCGGCAAACGTGATTCTGACACCGAGTGGCCGGCTGAAGGTGCTGGACTTCGGAATTTCCCGGAGGATCGAAGCGGGCGGGGGAGACGACACAACGCGATTCGACGAGTCCTGGGAATCGCAGCACAAGTTCACGGGGACGCTGCCGTACATGGCGCCGGAAGTGTTGAAAGGGGAAGAAGCGGATGTGCGGAGCGACATCTGGTCGCTGGGAGTGTTGCTGTACGAAATGGGGGCAGGGCGAAGACCGTTTACGGGCGGAACGTCGTATGAGCTGACGGCCGGAATCCTGCGAGAACGGCTGCCGGAAATCACCCCGCCGCTTCCACCGGTGCTGCAGTCCGTGATTGAGAAGTGCCTCGATAAGGACCCGGGGCAGAGGTACCAGAGCGCAGGAGAGGTGCGGGCCGCGCTGGAAGCGGCGAGCACAGCTTCGAAGACGCACGAGATCTACCGCACAGGGACGCAGTCGCACGCGGCGGAGCCGGGGCTGTTTTCGGCGAGAAATATGGTGCTGTTGTTGGCGCTCGCTGTGATCGCCGGCGGCGTGTTGTATTGGGCCAGGGGGAGGCAGAAAGAGAATCGCAGGCCGTTGCCGGGGGCGATCCAGTCCGTGGCGGTATTGCCGCTGGCGAATCTTTCGGGCGACCCATCGCAAGATTACTTTGCCGATGGGATGACGGACGCAATTATCACGGAGTTGTCGCAGATTCGGAAGTTGCGGGTGATTTCGCGGACGTCGGTGATGCAGTACAAGCACACGCAAAAGTCGCTGGATCAGATCGCGCAGGACCTGAACGTGGACGCGATCGTGGAAGGATCGGTAGTGCACGCGGGCGACAAGGTGCGGATTTCCGCGAAGCTGTTTCAGACGAATATCGAGGGAGCGCTGTGGGGTGAGAACTTCGAGCGGAACTTCACGGATGTGCTGGCGCTGCAAAGCGATGTGGCGACGGAGATCGCGCGAAGCATCCAGGTGGAATTGTCGGGAACAGAACAGAGCCAATTAGCGTGGAGCCGGAGCGTGGTGCCGGAAGCCTATGAGGCTTACCTGAAGGGGAAGTTCGAGTTCGAGAAGCGGACGCCGGAAGGATTCCGAGATGCAGCCGTATATCTGGAGAAAGCCATCGAGAGGGATCCGACCTTCGCGGCCGCGTACGCGCTGCTGGGCGACACATATTTAAGCATGGGGAATTACCAGATGGCGCCGATGGAGGCGATGACGCAGAAGGCGAAACAGGCGGTGGAGAAGGCGCTGCAACTGGACAACCGGCTGGCGCAGGCACACACGTCGCTGGCAGCCATTCGAATGTATCACCTGGAAGGCGGAGACATCGAAGCGGAGTTCCAGCAGGCGATCAAGCTCGATCCCGGTTACGCGCAGGGGATTCATTGGTATGCGCTGTATCTGGCGGCGGTAGGGAGAAAGGAGGAATCGATCCGGGAAATCAAGTTGGCGCGGGAGATTGACCCGAAATCGCTGATCATCAATGCGAACGTCGGCTTTGTGTACTACCTGGGATGGGAATTCGACCGCGCGGAAGAGGCGGAAAAGGCTACGCTACGGATGGACGCGAGCTTTGTGTCGGCGCACAGCTACCTTGGGCAGATTTACGTGGCGAAAAGGAAATATGAGGACGCGATTCATGAGTTTCAAACCGCGGCTTCGCTCGCGCCCGGAGACATCGCCGGACAGGCGGACCTGGCGCACGGGTATGCAGCGGCGGGAAGAAAGAGCGACGCCGACGAAGTCTTGCGGGAGATGCAAGACGAGCAAGGGAAACAATTCGTGTCGGGGTATGACTTCGCGACGGCTTACGCAGGATTCCAGGATGTGAAGAAGACACTCGAATGGCTGGAGAAGGCGTATGTGGAACGGAACGGCCGGTTGGCGAATCTGGCGGTGCATCCACAGTACGCATTTTTGAGGAGCGAGGCACGGTTTCAGAATCTGTTGGAGAAGATCTGGGGAACGAAGATGATTCGAGAGATCAAGTAGGCCGTTGGCTCAGCGAGTTCACGGTAAGAATTGTTGACGCGGCAGGGGGTGTGGACTAGACTGCGCACTCGCGACGGTTACTTTCTCAACCGCCGGAAGAACCGCTCGGGAAACGCAGGAAGTCCCCAGAGGCAGTGGAGGAACAACGATGCCAAAAACCGTGAAAGTGTCGATCAGCGCGATCGTGAAGGATGTGGACAAGGCGCTGAAAGAGTTGGAGAAGGGCGAAGCGCTGGCGGTGAGTCCAAGAGAGAAGAGCTCGATCAACGCCAGAATCAAAAAGATCCAGAAAGCAAAGAAGGAATTGCGGGCAAGCTGTCCGAAGGGGAGCCGCTCGATGACGATTGTGGTGCCCGGAGCCTAAAAAGGGCGAAGGCGTTGGAGAGAGACTGAGGACAAGAGTTTGCGGGGAGGGTCTCGCGATGGAGTCCGTGCGGCAAGCGCGAGGTATCGTCGAAGCGCGTCGCTGGTGGTGTACTGGAGAGATGGCGAGCTCATTTTTGAGAATTACGCGTTACAGAAGACAGTAAGCGCCGCGCCGCTGGTTTGTTCCATTTTGGACTTCTGTGACAAATGGCGGTCGGTGAGAAGTGTGTGTTCCCACCTGAAGGTATCCAACCAAAAAGCGATACAGCGCGCTCTGGAGCAGTTATACGCGCATGGGATGCTGGAAAGATTCGGGAAGAAGGCGGATCCGCGCGTGGAGGCAATCAAGGAATGGAGCGCGTGGAATCCGGCGGCAGGTTTTTTCCACTTCTCGACAAAAGATACGGCGTTTGCGATGAACCAGGCCAAGGCATTTGAGGACTGGTGGCGGCGAGCGGGCGCGACACGAATACCTGAACCGTTGAAGTCGATACGCGGAGCGCGACGAACGAAATTACCCGCGGTGGAGGCCGCCGGGGAGTTTCCCGAGGTGCTGCGGGAGCGGCGGACGTGGCGGAAATACGGGGCGGGAGCGGTGCCGTTAGAGAGCCTTTCGCAAATCCTGAAATTGACATTTGGAATCCAGGGATGGGTAGAAGTGGCGGGCGTGGGACGCGCTGCGATAAAGACTTCGCCGTCGGGTGGGGACTTGCACCCGACGGAAGCGTATGTGCTGGTGCAGCGAGTCGACGGAGTGAAGCCAGGAATCTATCACTATCAGGCAGCCCGGCACGAAGTGGAGTGGCTGAGAGGCGGCGTTTCCCGGCGGACGCTAGAGCGGAATCTTGGGGGACAAAGGTGGTTCTCGCGCGCGGCGTTTCTTGTAGCTATGACGACGGTCAGCGGCCGAACCCGATGGAAGTATGACTACCCGCGGGCGTACCGGGCATTGCTGTTGGAAGCGGGCCACCTGGCGCAGACATTCTGTTTGACGGCGACGTGGCTTGGGCTTGCGCCCTTCAGCACGATTGCGATGAAGGACACGAAGTGGGAGGAGTGGCTCGGGATTGATGGAGTGAAGGAGTCTGTGCTGTACATCGTGGGAGCGGGCACACGACCAGAAGACGTGGCGGGCGCGCATCTTGGAACGCTCGGAAGGAAAACGCTGTTGAAGTGAGGAACTCTCCCGAACGTAGCGGAGAGTTCCTCGGGTGCCGAGACCGGCTACTTTTTGGCGACAGAGACAGAGGCGCGAGTCGTGCCCCAATCGAGGTTCATGGCGCCGGAGGCGAAGGAGATGGTGAAGTTCTCGACGGGGGAGGGGAGGGTGGAGACCTTCATATCGACGCGGGCGAGGTCATTAGAAGGCCCGGGGTAATCGGTGCCCCATTCGCCGGTCTTCTTGCTAACGATGAGCACCCACTTATCCTTGTTGGGGATCGTGAAGAGGGTGTAGTTGCCAGCCGGGACCGTGGCCCCACCGACAATGACGTCGGCGGTGTTCACGAAAGTGGTGGCTTCGTTGGCGCCGGTACGCCAGACCTGACCGAAAGCAGCCACTTCGCCGCCAACCTGACGGCCTTTCAGACGCGGGCTGGAGTAGTCGACGGTGATGGACTTGCCGCCACCAAGGTCCATGGTGGCCTGGGCCGGGGGACTCGGACGTTTGGACTTATCTTGTTGAGCATGAAGAACAAGGGCGGCAACGACAAGGGCCAGACCGGCAAGGGAAACGATTGAGATGGCTTTGCGCATGTGGATTCTCCTATGAGACGGGTGGGCTCTGGGAAACGCCCCTGGGATAGCCGAAGGGGCCACCGGAGTATTGAACCGAATTTCGAGGCCGGATGCAAGGCGGGAGAGGTGAGCGTGGTCCGGGAGAAGGGTGGTGGGCGTCCTTTACAGGTGAAATAGGAGTGTGTTAGTTTAGATGAGTCGAAGAAACGAGGAAATTTCAAGGGACGACGGTGAGGGGCACTTGAGCGACGGAAAATTAATGTTGATCGAACAATTCCGCACACACGTAAAGGATACGGGATCGCCAGAGGTGCAGATTGCACTGCTGAGCGAGCGCATCAACTATTTGACGACGCACCTCAAGAGCCACGTGAAAGACCACGCATCGCGCCGCGGGCTGATCATGATGGTGAACAAGCGGCGGCGACTGCTGGATTATCTGAACCGGCGGGACCCGGATCGGTATCACCAGATTGTGGAACGCCTTAGCCTGCGCAAGTAAGCAACCGCGAAACGCCGAGCGGAACTTGCGCCATCACGAACGCACAAATTCCAAAAGAATTCTGTACGCCAACGGTGTCTCCGTTGGATGTGGTGTGGATTGGTTCGTCCCCGCGGACCAAACAGCTGTGGCATTGGTGTAACTGAACAGCGGACAGGGTGTTCCGCGCAACCCGCCTTTTCTCTTCGACAAGAGCAACAAGACGATGACTCCTCAGGAGAGGAGCTAAAGGAAAAAGCTTATGGCTGAAAACAATCATGTTCCAGCGCCACACCAGGTGACGATCGAGGTGGGGGGAAGACCGCTCACTCTGGAGACCGGGAAAATCGCGAAACAGGCGAACGGCGCGGTGACGGCGCGGTACGGCGACACGATCGTACTGGTCAGCGCGTGCATGGCGAACAAACCGAGTGACCGGGACTTTCTGCCGCTGACGGTAGACTACCGGGAAAACACGTATTCCGCGGGAAAGATACCGGGGGGATTCTTCAAGCGAGAAGGTCGGCCGACGGAAAAAGAGATTCTGGTATCGCGATTGATAGACCGGCCGATGCGGCCGCTGTTCCCCGATTCCTGGCGGAACGAGACACAAATTATCGCGATGGTACTGAGCGCGGACAGCGCGAATGATCCGGACGTGATCGCGGTGACCGCGGCGTCGGCGGCAGCGTACATTTCGGACCTGCCGTTCACTGACCCGATCGCCGCAGTAAGGGTGGGATTGCTGGACGGAAAGCTGGTGGCGAACCCCACAGTGGCGGACCAGAAAGTCAGCAAATTCAACATCGTGATTGCCGCGACGGAAAAGGGCATCGTCATGGTGGAAGCGGGCGCCTTCGAGGTTCCCGAAGAAACGGTGACGGAAGCCCTGGAATTCGGCCACAACGAGATCAAGAAGATCGTGGGCGCGATCAAGGAACTGCATGCGCAGCTCAAGCCGGCGAAGGTGACCGTGGAGCCGCTGCCGTTCGATCAGAGCATCTACGACAGCATGAAGAAGACCCAGGGAGCGCGGCTGAAGGATGCGTTGAACACCGAGAAGCATCCGAAGAAGGAAAGCTATCACATGGTAGACGCGCTGCTCGAGGAGATCGTCGCGACGATCCCCGAGGAGGAGGAAGAGAAGCTGGCGCTGACCAAGAGGGCGTTCGAGCGGATGCGCGAGGACTTCTTCCGCGAGGAAGTGCTGAAGGCGAAGCGGCGTCCGGATGGACGAGCGTTCGATCAGATCCGGCCCATCACGTGCGAAGTGGGGTTGTTGCCCCGCGTACACGGATCGGCGCTGTTCACCCGCGGCGAAACTCAGGCATTGGCAACTCTGACGCTGGGAACCAAGGAAGACATGCAGCGGCTGGACCTGCTGTTCGAGCAGGACACGTTCAAGCGGTTCATGCTGCACTACAACTTCCCGCCGTTCAGCGTTGGGGAAGTGAAGCCGTTGCGCGGGGCGGGCCGCCGGGAAATCGGGCACGGCGCTCTGGCGGAACGAGCCTTGGCGAACCTGTTGCCGCCGGAAGTGGACTTTCCCTACGCCATGCGCGTGGTGAGCGACATTCTGGAGTCGAACGGGTCGTCGTCGATGGCGACGGTTTGCGGAGGGTCGCTGGCGCTGATGGATGCGGGCGTGCCGATGAAAGCTCCTTGCGCGGGTATCGCGATGGGGCTGGTGGTCGGCGATAAGGGCGAATATTCGATCCTGACCGACATTGCGGGTGCCGAAGATCACTATGGCGACATGGACTTCAAGGTTGCGGGAACAAGCGAAGGCATCACCGCGCTGCAGATGGACATCAAGGTGACCAGTATCAGCATCGGCATGATGCGGGAAGCTCTGGCGCAGGCCAAGAAGGCGCGCCTGGAGATCCTTGCGACCATGGAAAAGACGCTGACCACACACCGCGAGACGATTTCAGCGTATGCGCCACGGTTGTACAAGCTGAGCATTCCGACGGACAAGATCCGGGACCTGATCGGGCCGGGCGGAAAGAAGATCAAATCCATCATCGAGCAGACCGGCGTGAAGATCGACGTAATGGAAGACGGCACGGTGCATATCTTCTCGACGAGCGGAGCGGGCGGCGACCAGGCACTGCAGATGGTGCGGGACGTGACGGCGAGCGCGGAAGTGGGGAAGACGTACCTGGGCAAAGTGGTGCGGTTGGCGGAATTCGGCGCGTTCGTGGAACTGTTCCCGGGCACCGACGGCTTGCTGCACATCAGCGAAATCTCGGAGCACCGCATTCGCGACGTGCGCGATGAGTTGAAACTCGGCGACCAGGTGCTGGTGAAGGTGCTGGCGATCGAGGGCAACAAGATCCGGCTATCGCGCAAGGCGCTGATCCGGGAAGCGCGCGAGAAGCAGGCACAGAAGAAAGACCAGCAATCGGCTCCAGCACCAGCGGGACCGAGCGAAGGCAACTAAGAACAAACACGACATTTGTGGGAAAAGGCCTCCGAGATTCGGAGGCCTTTTTGTTTGGGATGGGCGCCTTGCGTGCAGACGGCGCTCGACGCGCATGTGCAAAAGCGGCCCGCGGGGCACCCGGGGAAGGACCTCAAGCACCGGAGAACGTTTCGTCCGGAATGACGGAATGGGACTGCAGGGATATATTGGGGGGGAGTAAAGCAGCTTTAAAATTTGGAGACGGAACACATGAACAGATGGCGGGGCGTGGTGTGCGCGGTTGCGTTTATGCTGATGGGCGTCGAGACGTGCGGACAGCAACGGGTCATTATCGACACGGACCCAGGGACGGACGATGCGCTGGCGATATACCTTGCTCTAAATTCGCCGGAGTTGAAAGTGGAGGCGTTCACGGTGGTGCCGGGGAACGTCATCGCCGAGCAGGGACTGGAAAATGCGTTGAAGCTGGTCAGCGTCGCGGGACGCTGCGATGTGCCGATCGCAGCCGGAGCGAAGCAGCCGCTGCTGCAGAAGGTGTACACGGCGGGATACTGGCACGGAAAGAACGGAATTGCGGACATCGAGCTGCCACCGTCGAAGTGCAAGGTAGATCCGCGGTTCGCGCCGGATCTGATCATTGAGATGATCCACAAGTATCCGCACGAGATCACGCTGGTTCCCGTGGGACCGCTGACGAATATAGCGCTGGCGGTGTCGAAGGACCGGTCGATCGTAGGACTGACGAAGAACATTGTGATCATGGGCGGATCGATTTCAGGCGGAAATGTGACCGGCGTGGCCGAGGCCAATATATTCGGCGATCCGGAAGCAGCGGAAATTGTGTTCAAGGCCGGGTGGACGGTGACCATGGTGGGGTCGGACGTGGGCGAGCAAACGCTGATGCGGCGGAAAGAACTGACAGAGTTGGAGAAGGGGCACGGGCCAGTAAACGATGTGGTTACGAAGATCGCGCGGTTCTACATCGAGCGGTCGGAGAAAAATGGCTGGGATGGCGCGGCAATGTACGACCCGCTGGCAGTGGCGGTTGCGTTTGATCCTTCACTGGTGAGGCTGAAAGACATGCATATTGATGTGGAGACGCGAGGAGAGTACACGCGCGGCGAGACGGTGGCGAATCGAAATCTGGAGAACGAGAAGAATGTGCTGCACGGGGACCACTACGAGATCGAGGGGTACGACAAGTTGGCGGTGAACGCGAAGGTGGCGGTGGCATCAGATGCGCCACGATTTCTGGCGATGTTCGTGAGCCGGGTGAAGGGGAAGTAGCACGTCGGCCGGTCGCGACCATCGGATCGGTCCTACGAGGGGCGCGAGCGTTAAAAAGGTCCGCCTTGGGAGGCGGACCTTTTTAAATGCGATCGGATCAGGAGCGTGCTACACGTGGGCGCAGTGGACGGCGTCCAGAGCGCCCCAGAGGGCATCGAGTGCTTCGTTGGTGGTGGCCAGAATTTCTTCTTCGTCGCCATGGGCGTGCTGCTCAAGCCAGGAGCGCCACGCCGCGCGGTGAGCCTTGTCGGCTTCTTCGTGCACGGTGAAATAGGCGAGGCCCTTCGCTGAATTGACGCCGTAAAACTGCTTGAGTCCTTCGATTTTTGTGGTGGCGATTTCGGGCACCTGCGCTTCGTAGGCGTAGAGAGCCGCAACCGCTTCGGCGACGGAGCGGTCGCCGACAATCTCGCGGAAAGTTTCGACGACGGCTTGTGTGCCGGGGAGCGAGGGGCAGCAGGTGATGTCCTCTTCGTTGACGCCGAGGCTGGCAGCAAAATCACGCCAGAGTTTGGGATGCGGGCGGGTGGGATTTTCTTCTTCGGCAAGATTCTCGAGAACAATATCGCGAATAGGGCCTTCAGTGCGGGCAGCGAGAACGCGCAGGTGCTTGGGGAAGGCTTCAACGTGACGGTAATACTGGGCGGCGTAGAGTTGGAGAGATTCGCGGGAGAGCTTGCCCATCTGCCAATCCTGATAAAACGGATGCTTGAGTAGATTTTTTTCTGCAATCGCGGCGTCGATCTTCTGCAAGAGAGCGGTGCTCTGCATAGTCTGGTTCCCTCCGGTTCGGTCTTCCGCGGCATGACCTAAGCCAGCCGCCGGTCTGCAGTTGAGGGAAGGGATTGTATCAGAATTTTCGCGGAAAACAGTGTGAGAAGTGAAGAGGAGAAACAAAATTGTTTGCGGTGCGGGGGTGTTTTTCAGAGCAAAGAACGCATTGCAAATGAAGGAGTTAGGATGGCGAGGCGCGAAGTCGAGAGATGTCTGCGCCAAGCGCAGAAAGTTTTTCGACGATGCGCTCGTAACCACGATCAATGTGATAGACGCGATCGATGATGGTTTCGCCGGAAGCGATGAGTCCAGCGAGAACGAGGCCCGCGCTGGCGCGGAGATCGGAGGCTTGGACGATGGAGCCGGAGAGAGGGGAGGGGCCGCGGACGATGGCGCGGCGGCCGTCGATGGAAATGTGCGCGCCCATGCGCATCATTTCGCTGGCGTGGAGGAAGCGGTTTTCGAAGATGGTTTCGGTGATGACGGAGGTGCCGCTGGCCTGTGTGGCGAGCGCCATGTATTGCGCCTGCATATCGGTGGCGAAGCCGGGGTATTCCTCAGTGGTCACGTCGGCGGCAACGAGCTTGTGGCCGTCGTGCACGCGGATGGTGGTGGAGTCGAGAATCTGGACGGGGACTCCGGCGGATTGCAGCTTGGCGATGACGGCACCGATGTGAGACGGGTTGCAGTTGGCGAGGGTGACGTCGCCATTGGTGATGGCGCCGGCGATGAGGAAAGTGCCGGCTTCGATGCGGTCGGGAATTATGGAATGCGTGGCGCCGTGCAGTTTTTCTACGCCGTGAATCCTGAGTGTGGAAGTGTCGTCGCCCTCGATCCGGGCGCCCATTTTTCCAAGTAGATGAACGAGGTCCGTGACTTCGGGTTCGCGGGCGGCGTTTTCGAGGATGGTGGTGCCCTCGGCGAGAGTGGCGGCCATCAGCAGATTTTCCGTGCCGGTGACGGTGATCTTCTCGAAGACGATATGCGCGCCGTGGAGCCTGCCGCTGTTGGGGACCTTCGCCTCGATATAGCCGTGCTCCGTGGTGATGACGGCGCCCATTTTTTCGAGCGCGGCGAGGTGCAGATCGACGGGACGAGCACCGATGGCGCAGCCGCCGGGGAGGGAGACGTGGGCTTGGCCGGAACGCGCGATGACCGGGCCGAGAGTGAGAATGGAAGCGCGCATGGTCTTGACGAGTTCGTAGGGCGCCACCGCGTGATTGAGCGATTCCGATTCGATGGTGTAGGTGGAGGAAGGAAAAGTGGGCGAGACGACGTGGGCGGACATGAAGGCGAGGAGCTTGCCCATGGTGATGATGTCGCGAACCTGGGGGACATTGTGAAGCGTGACGGGTTCGCGGGTGAGCAGAGCGGCGGCCATCAGGGGAAGAGTGGAGTTTTTTGCACCGCCGATTTCGACCCGGCCGTGAAGAGGCTTGCCACCACGAATGCAGAATTTATCCATTTCGTTGGGGATCCATCTATTCCGCGAGCGCCCGGCGGAGATTGCCACCGGCTTCGTAGAGGGCTTTGCGGGCCAACTCCGCAGAAAATCCGCGTTTGAGCATAACGAGTGCGACACGGAGGTTGTGTTCGGACTGACGCAAAGCGTGTTCTACAGCCGACAGTTCCTTTCCGCTGGCTTCGATGAGGATGCGGCCAGCGCGATCCTTAAGTTTCTTGTTCGTACGGGTCAGATCGATCATGAGGTTGTCGTACGCATGACCGAGCCGAACCATCGATGCGGTGGAGAGCATGTTGAGGACCATCTTTTGCGCGGTGCCGGCCTTGAGGCGTGTGGAGCCTGTCAGGACTTCGGGGCCCAGGTTGGGCGCAATGGCAATGCTAGCGGCACGGGCGAGTGGAGAATGCGGGTTGGCAGTGACGGCGATGGTAAGAGCGCCCTTCTGTTTCGCATAGGCGATGGCGGAAAGAACGTAGGGTGTGGTGCCGCTGGCGGCGAGGCCAACGAGGACGTCGTTCTTGCTGAAGTGGATCTTGCGGAGGTCGCGCAAAGCCTGTGAGCGATTGTCTTCGGCGCCTTCGACAGGGAGGCGGATTGCGTTGGGACCGCCAGCAATGAGGGCGCGGACGAGCTTGGGAGAGACGCCGAAGGTGGGCGGACACTCGGACGCGTCGAGGACGCCGAGACGGCCGCTGGTGCCCGCGCCGATGTAGAGGAGGCGTCCACCTCTGCGGATGCGATCGACGATGCCGTCGACGGCGCGGGAAATCACGGGAAGCTTGCGGGCGATGGCCGGAGCGATGCGGCGGTCTTCGCGGTTCATGAGGCGCACGATTTCGAGTGACGACATGTGGTCGAGATCGCGTGAGGCACGGTTGCGCAGCTCGGTGCGGCGCCGTTCACGCGGCGGAGATTTCTTCGCTGAGGGCATCACTAAATTATAGCGAGTGCGAGCGGGTGTTAGGAAATCGGCGGCGAATAGGACAACTTGCGCGCGAGGAGGTGGGTGGCGCGTAGGGAGGTGTGATAGAAAGGAAGTGGTTCGTGATTGGCGAATATTCATGGAAGTTCTAAAGAAACTGTTTGAGCAGCACTTTCAACGGCCAGCGGAACAGGTTACGCCGCTGCAGGGGGATTTGAGTGCGTCCGGGCGAAAAATCATCCGGTTGAAGGCGGGGGCGATCAGCGCAATTGGCGTGTTGTATGGCGTGCGGGAAGAGAACGTGGCGTTCCTGGAGTTTTCGAGACACTTCCGGCGTCACAAATTGCCGGTACCGGAGATTTATGGTGAGGACTTAAGCCAGGGCGCGTATCTGGAAGAGGATTTGGGCGATACGACGTTGTTCGATTTGCTGTCGAGGAATCGAAACGGGGACAGCGTCGCGCCGGAAGTAGTGGAAGCGTACCGGAAAGTAGTAGCGATACTGCCACGGTTTCAGGTGGAAGCGGGCAAGAACCTTAATTACAAGGTGTGTTACCCGCGGGCGAGCTTCGACCGGCAATCGATTTCCTGGGACTTGAACTACTTCAAATATTACTTCTTGCGGCTGGCGGGGATTCCGTTCAACGAACAGGAACTGGAAGATGATTTCGGGCGCTTGACGGAGTATCTCCTGACCGCGCCAAGCGATTACTTTTTGTATCGGGATTTTCAGTCGCGGAACGTGATGATGCGCGACGGGAAGCCCTGGTTCGTCGATTACCAAGGCGGGCGCAAAGGCGCGTTGCAGTACGACATCGCTTCGCTGCTGTACGACGCGAAGGCGGACTTGCCTCCGGATTTGCGGCTGCGGCTGCTAGATGAGTACCTGGTGGCGCTCGGGAACTACGTGAAGGTCGACCGGGAAGACTTCCTGCAACACTACTACGCTTTCGTGTATGTACGGATCCTGCAGGCGCTGGGAGCGTACGGATACCGGGGATTCTTTGAGCGCAAGGCCCATTTTCTTCAGAGCGTGCCATACGCGCTCAAGAATCTGCGGTGGCTGCTGCACAACGTGAAACTGCCGATCGCGTTGCCCACGCTGATTGAAGCGTTTCAGAGCATGCTGGGGTCCGAGAAGCTGCTGGGCTTGGCGTCCGATGCGCAGAACCTGGTGGTGCGCATTTTCAGTTTTTCGTTTCATCGGGGAATGCCACAGGACGAAACCGGAAATGGGGGCGGGTTCGTGTTCGACGGGCGGAGCTTGCCGAACCCGGGACGCGAAGAGCGCTTCAAGCCGATCACGGGAAGAGACGCTCCGGTGATTGAGTATTTGAATCAACAGGAAAGCGTGCACCAGTTTCTGGCGAGTGTATTCAGCCTGGTGGATGCGACGATCGAGAATTACAAGCAGCGCGGGTTCAAGAGCCTGATGGTGTCGTTCGGATGCACGGGCGGGCAGCACCGGTCGGTGTATCTGGCGGAACAACTGGCGAAGCGTTTGCGCGCACGGGGCGGCGTGGACGTGGCGCTGCGGCACATTGAGTTGGAGAAGATGGCGGGATGAGAGCCATGGTGCTGGCGGCCGGGTTGGGGACGCGGCTGCGGCCGTTGACGGATCACCAGCCAAAGGCACTCGTGGAAATTGGGGGAAGGACACTGCTGGACATTACGCTGGCGCGGCTGCGCGCGGCGGGCGTCAACGAAGTGATCATCAACGTGCATCATTTTGCAGAGATGATCCTGCACTACCTGCGGACCAACAACAATTTCGGGATGCGAATTGAGATCTCGCGGGAAGACGTGCTGCTCGATACGGGCGGTGGGTTAAAGAAAGCCGGGTGGTTCTTTAGCGAAGGTGGGAGCGACGCGCCGTTTATCCTGCACAACGTGGACGTGATCAGCACGATCGATCTGGGACGGATGGTGGAACGGCACCGGCAGCGCGGAGCGTTGAGCACGCTGGCTGTACAGGAACGAGAGACTTCACGGTATTTGCTGTTTGATGAACGGATGCAGTTGTGTGGCAGACGGATGGGGCTCGACGGAAAGCCTGAGATGGTGCGGCACGCGCCGGAGGTGAATGCGCTCGCGTTTACGGGGATTCATGTGATCTCGCCGCGGATGATCGGGATGATGACAGAAGAGGGCGTGTTTTCGATTATTCCGACGTATTTGCGGCTGGCCGGAGCGGGAGAGAAGATTTTTGGTTTCCGCACAGATGAATATTATTGGCGGGATTTGGGGAAGTTGAGTGAATTGCAGCAGGCGGAAGAGGATTGGCGGAAGAAGCTGTTCGCGTAGGCCCTCCGCTGCGAGCCAGCAAACTGCGCTGGCTCTCCGGTCGGGATGACAAGTTGGCCTTGTTGGGCGGCAAGACGCCACGGTTGAGGTCCCTTCGCCGAGAACGCTCAGGGTAAACCTTCGTCACGTAAGACGCTCATCAGGATGACAACACTTCGGAAATGTAATCACGCAATGACGGCGTGAAGCCGCTGCTACAAGCCGCACGATCAATCAGGGTGGGTGACTTCGGTGGCGAGGCCGAGGGCCTTCATGATGGCGTCGTGGACGGCGGGACGGACCTGGGCGATCTTCATGTTTTCGCGTGTGGGGTTCACGCGATTCGTCAGTAGAATCACAAACAATTGACGGTCTGGGTCAATCCAGATGGTCGTGCCGGTAAAGCCGGTGTGGCCGTAGCTGTGCACGGAGAAATAGTGGCCGCTGGAGCTGCTTGCGGTGGGAACAACCCAGCCGAGGGTGCGTTCGTTCTTCGAAATCGGCTGTGGCGCCGTAAATTCGGCGATGGTGGCTCGCTGCAAGATGCGCTGGTGAGCGTAGACGCCGCCATTCAGCAGCATCTGGCAGAAGTGCGACAGATCGGGCGAAGTGCTGAAGACCCCGGCATGGCCGGAGACTCCGCCGATGGCGTAAGCGTTTTCGTCGTGGACTTCGCCTTGGACCAACCGATGGCGGAGCTGATTATCGACTTCGGTCGGAGCAATGACAGGCCAGAGCTTCTTCGGCGGGTTGTACATCGAATCTTTCATGCCGAGCGGATGGAAGATGTATTCGTTTGCCAGAGCATCAAGCGGCTGGCCGGTGAGGCGCTGAATGATTTCGGCCATGAGGATGATGCCGAGATCGGAGTAGATCATCTTTGTACCGGGCTCGTATTCGAGAGGCTCGGCGAAGATGCGGCTAAGCGTGTCTTGCTTGCCCGCGGAGGTGCGCCAGTATTCCTTGAAGGGTGGCAGGCCGGAAGTGTGAGTCATCAAATGGCGGATGGTGACCATGTGGCGCCAGTCGAGCTGGTTGCCACTGCTGAGCCATTCTGGAAGATAGCGTTCGATGGGGGTATCGAGGTTGAGCGGCTGGCCGAAATCGCCTTCGGCGAGTTTTTCGACCAGAGTGGTGGTGACGACGACCTTGGTGAGCGAAGCAAGGTCGTACATGGTGTCGACTCTGACGGCGGGAGAGTTCGCGTCGTAGCTGAGCTTGCCGAAGGCGTGATAGGAGACCTTGCCTTTGTAGCCGACGGCGAGGGTGGCGCCGGGGAAAGCTTTATCCGCGATGGCGTCTTCGACGACCTTGAACGCCGGTTGGAGCTGCGCTTCGCCGCGAATGTCCATAGGCTGCAACGTCATGGGATCCGCGGAAACTTCGAGGCCGAAGCCGGGCTTAAGACCCACGCCGGGGATGGTGACGGGAAGCTGGCCACGAATCGGGATTTCGCCGAAGAGCGCGCGGGCAAGGGAGACTTGCGCCACGTCGCTGATACCGAAGGCTGAGAGCCACGTTTCGGCCTGGGGAAAGCGCTCGATGAGGTACGGGCTGCCAAGGCCGAGTGTGATGACGGGCTTGCCGGACTTGTAGATTTGGCTGATCACGGGGATCTGGTCAGCGGGCACGTCTATATCGCCTTTGCGGTCGCTCACGCGAACGAAGAGCGCGAGGATCACGATGTCGTAGTCGGAAGGTGCCGGAAGCTTCAAAGCATCGGCACGGGAGAACTTGGTGTCGGCGCGAAGAGCAATGAGGGAATCGAAACGGGAGCGGAGCTGGGCTTCGAGATCGATGCCGGGATAGGGCTCGGGGTCGGCGTAAAGAGAGACGAGCAAAGCGCGCGAGGGCTTAGCGCCATCGAGCGGAAGCAGATGCAGCTTGTCGCGGAGCAGTGTAATGCCGCGGTCGGAAATTTCCTGCGCGGTGGCTTGCCAGGCCACGCTGCCGAATTTTTCGTTGAGAGTGTTGATGTCGACGAGGCGATTCTGATTGAGGCCGAGGCGCGCTTTCGCCTCGAGCAGGCGACGGACGGATGCGTCGAGACGATCCTTGCTGATGCGGCCGGACTGCGCGGCGGCGAGAAGCGCCTGATACGCAGCATCAGGAACCGGTGGCATGAGGAGCGCATCGGCTCCGGCAAGGAACGCACGCACGGCGGCGTCGCCAGGAGCATAGCGAACCGTGATGCCGCCCATGTCGAGGGCATCGGTGATGACAAGTCCCTGGAAATGGAGTTCGTCGCGAAGGAGGCGGGTGAGGATGTTCGGCGAGAGTGTAGCGGGGATGGCCGGATCGGGCTCGAAGGCGGGCACGTTGAGGTGGCCGGTCATCACGCTTCCGACTCCCGCGGAAATCGCGGCACGGAAGGGAATCAGTTCCAGGCTTTCCATGCGCTGCCGATCGGCTTTGATGATCGGAAGATCGATGTGCGAGTCGGTGGCGGTATCGCCGTGCCCGGGGAAATGCTTGGCAGTAGCGAGGCCGCCGTTTTCCTGAACGCCACGAGTGAATTCGCTGACGAATTCGGAGACGCGTTGGGGATTTTCGCCGAAGGAGCGCGTATTGATGATGGGATTGCCGGGATTGTTGTTGACGTCGCAGACGGGCGCATAAACCCACTGCACGCCAACGGCGCGCGCTTCGAGCGCGGTGATCTTGCCCATGGTGTAGGCGTCTTTGGGATCGCCACCGGCCGCAACGGCCATGGCGGTCGGGAAGGAAGTGCCTTCATCCTGCCGCATGGCTGTGCCGCGCTCGTAATCGGCGCCGATCAGCAGCGGAAGTTTGGACTTCGACTGGAGCATGTTGGCGAGTACTGCGGTGGGATAGGCCTGGTCCTTCACAATGCCGAGCGGCGAGCCGTGAGTGATGGTGATGAAGCCACCCACGTGGAGGTCATCTATGTCGTGCATCATGTTGGCGTAGGCTTCGGAATCCGTGGAGGTGAAGCTGCCGTGGTACGTGGTGAAGAGGAGCTGGCCGATTTTTTCCTCGAGGGACATGGAGCGAAGGGAGGAATCGACCCACTTGGCCTGCTCGGGAGTAAGCGGAGTCAGCGGCGAAGCAGCGTTGACGTTGGCGACTGACCGCGCGGCGGGGCGTTTGGAGGATCTGGATTTGCTGGCGCTGCGTGCTTTGGCTGTCATAAAGGATAGAAACAGGACCGGCAGAAGCAGAACTGCGGCGTAAAGCCTGTTCATTTTAGGGATTCCCCTGGCCGCACGCCCTGTGCCTTGACTGTATATAGCACGCGCACTTAGGTCTCACAATGAAGGTGCGAACGGCGCGTTCCAGAATATCATTGGAAACTATGGAACAGACGATGAGGGTGGGGAAGCTGTGCAGATTGGTGTGCTTCAGCGCAGCACTGGTGTGGCTGTTCGCGCCAAATTCGGCGCAGGGGGCGCAGAAAAAGAAATCGGGGAAAAGCGGCGGATATTCGGGGCGCGTGCAGCCGGGACTCGATGTGTTGGAGACGCAGAAGTTTGCGCCGCTCAAAGGAAAAAAGGTTGGGCTGATTACGAATCACACAGGGTTGGATTTCAATGGGAAATCCGCGATTGAGTTGCTGGCACACGCACCTGGCGTGGAACTGGTGGCGCTATTCAGCCCGGAGCATGGAATCGCGGGACACTCGGATGAGGCGGTGGCGTCGTCCAAGGATGCGTCGACGGGACTGCCGATCTTCAGCTTATACGGCGAGAACAAACGGCCGACGGCGGAAATGCTGAAGGGGTTGGACGCGCTGGTGTTCGACGTGCAGGATGCGGGCGTGCGGTTTTACACGTACACGACGACGATGGGCTACTGCATGGAAGAGGCGGCAAAGGCGGGAATCGCGTTTTACGTACTGGACCGGCCGAATCCGATCGGTGGAGACGTTGTGGAAGGGCCGATGTTGGACGCGGACAAGATCACGTTCGTGGCGTATTTTCCAGTACCGGTGCGCTACGGGTTGACGATTGGCGAGTTGGCACAGCTTTACAACACGGAGAATCACATCAATTGCGAGCTGCACGTGATCGCGATGAAGAACTGGCACCGCAACTATTTCTACGAGAACACCGGGCTGCGGTGGACCCCGCCGTCGCCGAATTTGCGGACGATGAAAGGGGCGGTGCTGTATCCGGGGCTGGAGATTCTGCAGAATGCAGGCGTGTCGGTGGGGCGGGGAACGGTGGCGCCGTTCGAGGAGTTCGGCGCGCCGTGGATCGACGGCGAGGAAGTGGCGGCGTCGCTGAACGCGCTAAACCTGGCGGGAGTGCGGTTCGCAAATGAGCCGTTCATTCCGGTGAGCGGATTGTATGCGGGAAAGCGGTGTGGGGGAGTGGGGATTCGCGTGACGGATCGCGCGGCGGTGCGCTCAATGCGCGTGGGGCTGGAGATCGCGGCGCTGTTGGGGAAGAAGTATCCGGAACAGTTTGACGTGAAGAAGACATTGCTGCTTCTGGGGAACGACAAGACGGTGGAAGAACTGAAGGCGGGAACGGCGCCGGAGAAGATCATCGCGGGATGGAGCGCGGATCTGGCGGCGTTTGACGCGATGCGGCGGAAGTATTTCCTGTACAAGTAGTGAAGTGACATTTTGCCCTCAGGTACTATTGACATTGCGGCGCCTATATATAAGAGTCTTACATGTAAGAGGATGAGGTACAGATGATACGCACTGAACTGAAACGGGGCACGGCGGAACTGGCGATCCTGAGCGTGCTGGAGCAGGGGCCGCTGCACGGGTACGAGATCGGGCGGCGGATCGGGGAGCAGTCGCACGGTGCGCTCCACTACACGCTGGCGGCGCTGTATCCGCTGCTGTATCGCATGGAGCATCGCGGGTGGCTGAAGGCAGACTGGGAGACCGGCACAAACGGGAAGCGGCGGCGCTGCTATCAACTGACCGCGAAGGGGAAGAAAATGCTGGTGCCGATGCGGGCGGAGTGGGCGGATTTGTTTCGAGCGCTGCGGCGCGTGGCGAAGGTCAGCCATGCGTGATTGGCGGAAATATGTGCGTGAACGGCTGGCTGAACGGGGCGGCGGCGGTGCCGTGGACGAACTCGTAGTGCGGGAGTTGGCAGACCACCTGGAAGATGTTTACACGGAATTGCGTGCCTCAGGGTTGATGCAGGCGCAGGCGGTGAGACGAGCGAGTCGGCAAGTGGGAGATTGGTTGGAATTGCGCCGAGGGATTCATTCGGCGCGGCAGGAGGGGGAAATGCAGGAGCGGGTGAAGCAGTTCTGGTTGCCGAGCCTAGTGACGCTGCTGGCGGGCTGGGGAATTTTGGCGATTTTGATTTGGGCTGGCGTACAGCCATTCATGACGAGGCCCGGCCAGCCGGAAGGACTGTATGTGTACTGGCCGTGGATTGCTGCGCTGCCGTTTGTTGGGGCCATTGGTGCGTACATGTCGAGGAAAGCGCAGTCCAGCGGGTGGAAAATCTACGCAGCAGGAGCATTTCCAGTGATCGCGATGGCCATCGTATTTCTGCTGATTCTGGCTTGGAGTTTCATTGTCGACCGACAAGTGGTGCCGGCATTGAAACTGATGGGATTTGCGGCCGGCATGGTGAGTTGGGTGGTCATCCCGGGACTTGCGCTGTGCGTTGGGATTGTTGTCGAATCGATGCGGCGTAGGCCATCGGCGAGCCAATAGTCGGACTTTCCAAAGGGCGAAACAAGAGGCTCCGCAGGCGGCTTTGTGCTAGAGTCCGTGGAATGCGCATTGTCTCGCTATTGCCGTCGGCCACGGAAACGCTGTTCGCGCTGGGATTTCACGACGAAATCGTTGGCGTAAGCCACGAATGTGACTTTCCGCCGGAAGCGCTGACGAAGACCCGTGTCGTAACTTCGCGGATACCCAAAGACATTTCGCCCGCCGAGATTGACCGGATTGTGCGCGAGCACGTAGAGCGCGGGGAGTCGATCTACGCGCTCGATAAGGATTTGTTGGAAGAGCTGAAGCCGGATCTGATTGTGACGCAGGATCTGTGTCACGTGTGCGCGGCGACGCCGGAAGAACTGGGCGCGGTGCTGGCGCAGATTTCGATCCGTCCGCAAGTGTTGAGTCTGGATCCGCTGGACTTGGGCGATGTATGGCGCGACATTTTGTGGGTTGGCGAGGTGACGGGGAGACGGGAGCGCGCGCAGGAGTTTGTGGAAGAAATTGGGGCGCGACTGGCACAGATTGAGGTGGATGCGGCATCGTTCCGCAAACAGCCGAAAGCGGCAGTGCTGGAGTGGCTGGACCCGATCTATGTGGGTGGGCACTGGGTGCCGGAGATGGTGACGGCGGCGGGAGGCGTAGACGTAATCGGTAAGGCAAAGAAGCCGTCGCGGCGCGTGACGATGGAAGAGATTATCGCGTCAGCGCCTGAGGTGTTGTTTATCGCGCCGTGCGGATATGACGCGGAGAAGGCGCGCAAGGAATATTTGTCGATGACCTGGCCCCGGGAATGGCAGGAGGTGCCAGCGGTGAGGGATGGGCGCGTGTTCGCCCTGGATGCGAACGCGTATGTGTCGCGGCCAGCGGGACGCTTGGTGACGGGAATCGAAGCCATGGCGAAGTGCATGCATCCGAAGATGCACGTGAGAGAGAAAGCAGAGGCGGCAATTTTGCGTATCCTGGAGCCAACTGAGGTGGCGCGTGGGGCGCGCGTGTGAACGGAGTTTGAGAATCGCGTAGAGTTTCAGGTTGAAACGAAGTGGCGCAGCTATTGCGGCTGTGCCATTTTCGCTTTATGGGCGTGCTGCCAGCGGTTATAGAAGGGCAGGCCAGCGAGAATGAGAATGAGGCCAATGGTAGAGCGGCCAGGGCGCACAAGCCAGAGATTCACGGTGAGCGCGAGAGCACCGAAAACGAAGAGGCCGGGGACCCAGGGGTAGCCCCAACAGCGATAAGGGCGCGGCAAGTCCGGTTCGAGATTGCGCAAGCGGAAGAGCGCGACGACGGCGAGACCGTAGAAGATCCAGCCAGCGAAGATGAAAAGGTTCGTGAGCTCTTCGAAGGTGCCGGTAAGGGCCATGACGCTGGCGAGAACCCCTTGAAAGATCAGAGCACGGCCCGGGGTGAGGTATTTCGGGTGAATGCCATCGGCCACGCGGAAAAACGCGTGGTCGCGAGCCATGGCGTAAGGGACGCGAGCGCCGCTGAGGATGGAAGAGTTCATCGAGCCAAGCGCGGAGATAACCAAGGCGAGGGTGATCCAGCCGGCGAAACCGTGGCCAAGGATGCGGTCCACGACATCGGAAGCGACGTGTGGGGAATTGGCGACCCTTTCGAAGGGAAGAACCTTCAGACAGGTGGCGCTGAAGAGGAGGTAGATGAGCGCGACAAAAGAAACTCCACCAACAAGTGCGCGGGGGAAGTTGCGGTGCGGGTCTTTGACTTCGGAACCGACAAGATTGAGGTCTTCCCAACCATCATAGGCCCAAAGAGCGGCCGCCAAGGCGGCGAGGAATGCGGTGAGAAGGCCGGTGTCGGAAGATGTGGGCCAGACGGGTCCGGGCGAGAGGGGGGAGGGACTCGGCAGGAGAAACGCAACGCCGATGATCAGCACGATGCTAATGATTTTGATGGCAGTGAGAAAAACCTGAACGCCGCCGCCCAGGCGGACACCAAGGTAGTTGATACCAGTGATGGCAGCCAGCCAGAAAACCGCGAAGGGTTGCGCCCAGGTGAACTGAAAATCGTAGGGTGGGATCCAGTGGGTCAGGCCCGGAATCGCGATGTGAACGGTAAAGAGCGGAACGGCAAGTGCGGACACGAAGAAGCTGACGAACCGCATCATGCCGGCAGCGATCGACGCAGCGGAAGACGGGCGTCCGACGATGGAGTGCATCCAGCCGAAAAGAAAACCCCAGACAGGAGAAAGGCCGCGACGCAGGTAGGCGTATTCGCCACCAGCTTCGGGAATGGCGGCACCGAGCTCAGCGTAAGAGAGCGCGCCGAAAATGGACAGGACCGCGCCGGCAATCCACGCGGCGAAAACGATGGAGACGAAGCGGCCTTCGCGGGCCATTTCCGCGGGCTTGAGGAAAATTCCCGTGCCAATCATGGTGCCGACAACGATGGCAGCGGAGGCCCAAGGGCCGAGACCACGAACGAGTTCGAGGCGTTTTTCCGTCATTGGTGCAGGTGAGTCTGAGTGTAGCTTATGGGACGGCGGGGACATGTCAGGAAGTGGCGCCTTTTGCGGGATTGAAACGGCTGACGACCGAGCCAACCGCCAGAGTGACACACGAGCCGATCAGGACATACCAGGTGAAAGCGACAGGCGTGAAGCGATAGACCGCCAGAACAGCGGCGAGGCCAGCGAACATGCCAGTGAGGGCGCCGGTCGCATTGGCGCGAGAGTCGAACGTGCCAAGAAGAAAAAGGCCGAGGAGGCTGCCGAAGGGAAGCGAAGCGACGGTGAGGCCGGTTTCGAGGAGATGGGTGTAGCGTACGAGGCCAAAGCAAAGAAGCACGAGGCCCCAGACCAGGGTCATACGGCGGGAGAGTTGCAGGAACTTCGCGGAGTCGAGAGAACGGCCGCGGACAGATTGAAAGTCCAAGACGCTGGAGGCAGCGAGAGAGTTGAGGGAGCCGCTGGCATTGGACATGGCGACAGCGAGAATCGAGGCCAGCATGAGTCCGGCAATGCCCGTGGGCATTTCACGGACGAGGAAGAGGGGCAGGATGCTGTCGAGACGATCGTTGGCCGAAAGGAGGGGTGTGTGCAGCGAAAAGACGAAGAGAAAGACACCAACGAGGAGGAACACGGTGAACTGGAAAAGGACGATGAAGCCGCTGGCGAGGAGCGCGCGACGGCTATCGGCTTGCGAACGCGCAGCAAGGAGACGCTGCACGATGGTCTGATCGGTGCCGTGAGTGGCCATAGTGAGAAACGCGCCTCCGATGACGCCAGACCAAAACGTGTATTTTGTGGCGGTGTTCCAGGAGAAGTCCAGAAACTGGAGTTTGTGACCGTTGGCGGCAGCCACTTGCGCGACTTCCCGCCAGCCGCCGGGGATGAGGTGAAGGACAAAAAACAGAGTGATGAGGCTGCCGGTGAGGTAGAGCAGAAACTGCGCGACGTCTGTCCAGATAACGGCTTTCATGCCGCCCTCGAAGGTGTACAGGATGGTCAGAGCAATGACGATGAAGACGGCCAGACGTTCGGACGTGCCGAGAGCGACGCTGACCACGAGGGCGATGGCCGAGACCCGGATGCCTTCGGCAAGCGTGCGGGTGACGAGAAAGGTGAGAGCGGCGACGGAGCGCATCTTCGCGCCGAAGCGTTTCTCGATGAGCGCATAGGCGGTCAGATACTCGCCGCGAAAATAGCCAGGAAGAAAAATGAGCGAGATGAGCGCGCGGCCGAGGATGTAACCAAAGACGAGCTGGAGAAAAGTGAGGTTCGTGGAATAGGCGATTGCGGGAGTGCCAATGATGGTGAGCGTGGACGTCTCAGTGGCGACGATCGAGAAAGCAAGGGCCCACCAGGGGGCGGAGCGGCCACCGAGGAAGTAGTCCTTTGCGTCATGTTGCTGGGCGCGAAAACGAAGGCCGAGGAGCGTTACACCGAGGAGATAGGAAACGACGATGCCGAGATCGAGCGGATGAATACGCATCAGGCTCCGAAAGAACGCGAAAAGTGAGGATAGTGGCGGCGGAGGAGAGCGTCAAGCGGGAGGTGAAGAGTTCGACGCGAGCTTGCGCGGGAAAGGCACGAGTTCGCGTATGCTTTGGGTATGCGCTACGTGCTGGGGTTCGACGGAGGCGGGACAAAAACAGAATGCGCGTTGATGGACGAGCAGGGAATCGTGCGCGCAACGGCACGAAGCGGCCCGTCGAATCCAATGCGCGTGGGATTTGGTGGAGCGCTGGCAGCGGTTTGCGAAGCCGGCCGGATGGCGATGCAGGACGCCAAGCTGGGAGTAACGGACATAGCGGCGGTGTGCGCGGGCCTGGCCGGCGCGGCGCAACCCGAGTCGCAGCGAAAAATGAAGAAGTTGTTGGCTGAGGAATTCCCTACGCAGGCGTTGCAGGTTTGCACCGATGTGGATTTGAAACTGGAGGCTACGGGCGAAGAACGCGCGATTGTACTGAACGTGGGAACCGGAACGTTTGCAGTGGGGCGAGACGCCCATGGCCAGGTGGTCCGCGTGGGTGGACATGGGCCGCTACTGGGCGACGAGGGGAGTGCATACGACGTGGGACGGCGCGCAGTAATCGCGGCGTTGCGGCGGGCAGATCGGGGCCTCGAAGATTCGCCGCTGGCAAAGCGAATCCTGAAGGAATTGCGGATTAACGATTGGGAAGATTTGCATTTGCGCGTATACAGCGTCCCGGACGATGTGTTTCCAAGAGTTTTCCCGATCGCGGCAGCCGCAGCGGATGAAGGCGATCCGGAGGCGCAAGCTCTGCTGGAACATGCGGCAACGGAACTCACAGGATTGGTGGCCGACCTGGTGGGACGACTCGAATTGCAGGGGCAAAAGCTCTTGCTGGTGAAGAGTGGCGGCATGGCGGGGCGCTCGGAGTATTTCGACCACTTGCTGGACGAGAAACTGAAGACGGCAGCTCCCAAGGCGGAGTTCGGCTCGCTGGCGATGAGCAATGCCGAAGCGGCAGCGCGATTGGCGTTGCGGATGATTTCAACGGCGGATGAGGGGAAGTAAGTGCCGGGCGGATTCGAAAAGGAAATAGAGCGCGCCCGGAGCGCGTCCGGGGACGAATTAAATGCGCTGATTTACCACCCTGCCCCAGTGGTGCTGGCGGCGCTGCTCGACAATCCCGCCTTCGAGGAAGGAAAACTCCTGCTGTTGTTGGCGCGGAAAGACGTTCCCGCGGATGTTTTGGAGAATATTGGGGCACGCAAAGAGCTGATGAAGAGCTATGCGGTGAAGAAAGCTCTGGTCTTTCACGCGAAAGCGCCTCGACTGGTGGCGTTGCGGCTTCTGAAGGATTTATATCTGATGGACCTGGTGCAGTTCGCGCTGTCAACCTCGGTGGCGGCGGAATTGAAGCGCTACGCGGAAGAGCAGGTTGTGGCGAAACTGCCGCAATTGGCGCTCGGTCAGAAGATCACGCTGGCGCGGCGCGGTCCGGCTCGCGTAGCAGGAGCGTTGGTGGCGGAAGGGCACGCGCAGGTTTTACCAATCGCACTGAACAATCCGTTCCTGACCGAGGCGCAAGTGCTGAAAGCTCTGGCGCGGGACAAGGTGTCGACGACGGTTGTGCAGTCGCTGGCGCGACATTCGAAATGGTCGCAGTCGTATCACGTTCGTCTAGCGTTGGTGCGGCATCCAGCGACGCCGGTGTCCGTGGTACTGGGAATCTTGCCGCTGCTCACCGTGAGTGATCTGCGGGAGCTCGCCGCGCCGGGGATCGTGGCGGAGAATCTGCGGAAGTACCTGCAGGCGGAAGTGCAGCGGCGAATGGCCGCATCGAAGAAGCATGCGTCGCGCGAGATGAGCGTCCCTTACGGCGAATCAACGCCGCAGACGCAGGATCAGGAACGCTCCGAGAAAAAAGAGAACGGCGGAAAAGGAAAAAGCGGCGCGGATAGAGACGGCCGACCAGAGGAATCCGACGACGAGACTTGAGAGGAAATCGCCGGCAGCATTGACGGCAGCGAGCGTACCGAAGGCCATGCCGTGCTGTTCCTTGGGAATTAACTCAGCGGCTAGGGAGTCTTCCAGAGCTTCTTCGGTGCCGACGTAGAGTCCAGCGAGCACGAAAATCACAGCGAGAAGAGGAAGATTGCCAGGCGCAATGGTGAGAAGAATCGCGGTGACGCCGGCGAGGGCGTAACCGGCAGCGAGCACGAGTTTGCGTTGTGGAATGGCGTCGCTGATCCATCCGCTCAGATAAGCGGATCCCGCATAGAAGACGTTGTGAATGGTATAGAGAACGATGGCGAGGCTGGCCGCGCGCGCGGCGCCATGCGCGGGAGCGAGCATGCGAGAGGCATAAAGGATGAGAAGAGTGTGAGAAAAGTCGCCAGCACCGAAGGTGCCGACCCCAAAAAGAAAACGGCGGAAAACAGGGGGGAGAGCGCGGAGACCGTGGAGAAAAGAAAGCTTTTTCCGCGGCGCGATGGGACGTTCCCGGACAAGAATCCAAAAGGAAGCAACGGCGATCAGGCCGGGCAGAAGCGTCCAGAGTAGAACGCGGCGGTAATTGTGATTGGTGAGCTGGAGAAGCCAAAGGGCAGTGAGAGGGCCGGCGATGGCGCCGACGGTATCCATCAGGCGCTCGAGGCCAAAGGCGCGGCCGTAGGCGTTCGGCGGGACATCCGCGGCGAGGAGCGCTTTTTTGGCTGGAGAACGAACGCCTCGACCGAGCCAGGCTAACGCGCGGCCGAAGAGCACGTGGTAGGCATGTGTTGCGAAAGCGAAGGAAGCGGTGGAGAGCGCGGTGAAGGCATAGCCGAAAATCGCGAGAGGCTTGCGTCGCTTGAGGCGATCCGTGAAATAGCCCGCGCCAAGCTTGGTGAAACTGGAGAGTCCGTCGGCGATACCTTCGATGGCACCAAGCCAGGCCGGGCCCGCGCCGATCAGCGCCAGGAAAGCGGGAAGAACCGCGGTGGCGATCTCGTGGCTCCAGTCGGAGAACAGGCTGGTCAGGCCGACACCGAGAACGGTGCGATTGAGCCAGTGAGTATCTTCCGTATGTTCAGGCATGCAGAGCGAGTTTACACGGGTTCAACACGGATCGCGGGAAATCTGCAGGACAACCCACGCTCATTCTCTTTCGATTTGAAAAGAATTCACCGATACCTCAAGGATACCTGGTGGTTTGATTCGCGAAGCGACTCGGAAGACGCAGCTATTTTTTTGCGGGGCGATAAAGGATGACGCGGACTCTCTCGAGGGTAATGAGTCCGCCGCCGACCATGTCGTCGAGGCGCGGAAGGATCGCGTCAATGCGCTCCTCGTACTCGACGACTTCCACAATGAGTGGCAAGTCTTGCGAGAGGCGAAGCAGTTTGTCCGTGTGATAGACGCTCGAGCCGCCGTAACCACCGACACCTCGTAGAACCGTTGCGCCGGAAAAGCCCTCTTTACGGAGAAGTTCGACGATGGCTTCGTGGAGCGGCCTTCCGTGCCATTTATCGGATTCGCCGATGTGGATGCGCATCAGAATTCGCTCGCCAATGAATTTTTGGTGGGGCATGGCGCGCTCCTTAGAATCGATGGGCCAGGCGGATACCGGCGGCGGAAAGCAGCAGGCCGAGTATGACACTCGAGAGGACGTAGGTGGTAGCGCGGAGCCATTCGCCTGCCTCGAACATTTTGGCGGTCTCCCAGCCGAAGCTGGAGAATGTGGTGTAGCCGCCGAAGAAACCAACCGCGATGGCCATGCGCCATTCAGGGGGAAGGAGCATGCGGTTGAGCGTGAGTTGGCCGATGAGTCCGAGGAAGAAACAGCCGGTGAGATTGATGAGCAGCGTGCCGTAAGGGAAAGTGCTGGCCATTTTGACCTGGACGATTCCCTGGAGGCCGTAACGAGCCAGTGTGCCGACAGCGCCGAAGAGCGCGATGAGGAAGAGACGCAACGTTTCTCCGATCCGGCTGCGGCGGCTATAAAAAAACTCCTGGAGCCGCCAGGCAGCCAGGAGTCATCAGCTTCAGCGATGTGCTGGAGCGGTTAAAGGCGAACTCCATCGCCTTTGGATTTGCTGAGAACAGTGTAGCGTTCGGGCGTGAAGCGGCGCAAGTGGAGCAGTTGCGGAACGTGCTGAAAATTCACGGAGTTCGCGCGGCGGGATGCTGGCGATAGGCAAGCTTGACCGCGTCGTCCATGGCGACGGATGGGGACGTAACGGTGGGACCGTGGCCGACAGCGAGCCGTGTGGGCTTAAGCGCGGCAAGTTTGGCGGCACTGCGAGCGGAAAGTTCCAGATTCCAGGAGAACCAAGCGGGCATCGGGAATAGTACGCTGAACACTCCTGCGGCAATCACTCCTTTCTGAGTCATGTAAGAATCTCCCGCGATCAACGAGCCGTCACGTTCGTCGAGAAACGCGATATGGCCCGGCGTATGGCCGGGGCAATCGATAACGCGAAGTGATCCGACGCGGTCCCCGTCGTTAACAGTGCGGTGGACCGCGGTGTTTGTTCGTTTGAACCCGAACAAGCGCTTTCCGGTTTCGCCAGGATCGAGGGAGAAATCTCCGCGAAGCAGGCGAGCCTCGCGCGGTCCAATGATGACCTCAACCTGCGGAAGCACTTTCGCCAATTCGTCCAGAGAGCCGACATGGTCAAAGTGGGCATGCGTCAGAGCTATGCGAGTGATCGGAACGCCGAGAGATGACGCAGCCTTCAAAATCGGAGTGGCGGAGGCGGGGAAATTTGTGTCGACGAGCGTAAGTTCGGCTCCCTCTCGCACGAGGAACGAGTTGAACATGCCGAGTCGGGTAAGGCGATGGAGGTTTGCAGTCTCGGTGATAGTTTGCACGGCAGTTCCCTCTTGGATTTACTTCTGAACAGAACTGGCAGGCGCTTTACTGACCAAGACAATTTTCTCGAGATGGCCTTTTTCGTCAGCGACGACGAGCTCGGCGGTGATTTTGTCGCCGGGGTGGAGCTGCTCGATTTCCCGAGAGTCGAGGACGGCGTAGGACATGGTCATGGCGGGCATGAGGCCCGGAATGTCACCGTGTTTAATGACAATGAGTTTGCGAGGCGCATCGACGGAAATGACTTCGGCCTGAAGCGGGTAATGTTTTGCGGGCGCCGACTGGCATGCGCTGAGCGCGCTAATAATACTGAACACCAGGCAAAAGAACACCAGTGACCGCGAGATTCCGCGATCTTGCGGACGTGGGGCGCAGGCGTGCTGCGCCCCTGCAAAAGCAGACTGAACGTCGATTGTGACGGAGTTCATCAGAATTCCTCAGTAGTGGAAGCGCCAACGAACCTGGACGGCGAGCATGCGCGGATCGGCAAAGTGCGTTCCGCCAAAAGTGTTGCTGGTGTCCAGCATATACCTTTGATTGGTGATGTTAGTGCCGGAGAGGCGAACCGTAAAGCTTTCGCCAAAACTCTTGCCGACGGAGAGATCGAGCGTGTAGTAGCCCGGAAGATGGCTGGGACCATCGCCGTTGAGGAAGCCGGAACCGTAGTTGACGGCGACAGAGGCAAAACTGCGCCAGGGAAGGTCGCCCTCGAGTCCAGCGGAGAGCGTGTTGCGCTGGTCGTGGTCGAGGAAGAAGTTTCCGTCTTCGGGAGGAGTGAAGTCCGTGAGGCCGCCCGTGACCGCACCGACGCCCATGGCGCGCTGGTTGGAATAGACGAGATGCGCGCGATAGTGATGCGCGAGCAGCGGGGAGCGGAGGACGGTTTCGTAGCCGCTGATGATGGCTCCCTGAATCGTGAGGGGAAGGAAGATGTTGGAGTTGCCGAGCGCGTCGTGGTCAAAGAAATTCCTCGCCGACGTATGGAAATAGGTTTCAGAGAGCGTCCAGCCCTTGATGGGGAAGGTGATGCCGTATTCCTGCTGGATATCGCGCTCGCCGTAGAGGGGAAGAAAGGCGCAGCCATCGCAGCCGGAATTGTCGATGAGCGAACCGGAAACAGTGTCGAGCGGGGGCGGCTGGTAGAAGTAGGAATAGGCGGCACGAAGAACCCATTTCAGTTTGGGAATTTGGATTGCCACGCCGATGCGCGGGTCCGTGGCATTTTCGGTGATTTCTCCGCTGAAGTGCGTGTAGCGGAGTCCACCGCTGAGGCTGAGCCAGGAAAGCGGCTTGAGCTGATCCTCGACGAACAGCGCTTCCATATTGCCCGTGGGCT
>Ga0335071_10000677_pt1 | contig 37022 bp, 31 predicted proteins | sample Lox_Sample_15_FD_206724 | JGI IMG/M metagenome (GOLD analysis project Ga0335071, IMG submission 206724) | Soil microbial communities from Loxahatchee National Wildlife Refuge, Florida, United States - Lox_Sample_1.5 | ecosystem: Environmental > Terrestrial > Soil > Wetlands | place: USA... | reverse complement strand
TTCGCGACGCGAAGCTTGGCGCCCATGACTACTCCCTGCTCCTGGGGGTCACCTTTCAGGCGCCCGATCGTACCCTGCGCGAAGAGGAGCTGCAAAGCTTCCAGGCCCAGATTGTCTCTGCCGCCGCCGCAGTTGGCGCGCGCCTCCGTTCCTAGTCAGGCGTGCGCTAATCCACATCACCAGCTCTTAACCTGGCGTCAACACGGCGCTATACTTGCACGAAGCGCGAAAGCGCGGAGGTAGTTTTGATGTCGCAGACATTCTTTGAACCTGAGGTTGCAGAAGAGCAAAAAGGAGCCTCGAATCCCATGCAGTCGCCTTCGATCGCACCCGCTGCCCTGACCCTCAGCGCCGACGATTTCTCGGCGCTCGAAGAACGCGTCGTGCGTGCTGTTGAGCTGTTGAAGCGCGAACGCCAGGCTCGTGCGTCGGCCGAAGAGCGCGCCACCCGGGCCGAAGCGCAGCTCTCCGAACAATCCCCGGCCGTCGACCAGCTGAAGCAGGAGATTCGCTCCCTGCGCGCTGAGCGCGATCAGGTCCGCCAGCGTGTGGAGCGCCTGCTCGCACAGCTAGACGCTCTCGAACTCTGAGGTGACAGATGGCCAAGACTGAGACCGGCGTGCCCCCCGGCTATACCACCGTTCACATCTACGATCAGGCGTACCACCTCACCGGCCAGAATCCGGCGCACATCCACAAGCTGGCCGAACTGGTCGACTCCAAGATGCGCGCCGTGGCTTCGCAGGGGCGCACTGTGGACTCGTTGCGCGTCGCCGTGCTCGCCGCCCTCAACCTTGCCGACGAACTCTATCGCGCGGGCGGCGGCGCGGTGACGCACGATGGTCATGCGCGCGCACTCACGTTGCGCAGCATCCTCGACGAGGTCCTCGAAAACGAGCGCAAGATCGGCTAACTCACTGCGTTCTCCGGTAGTTCGTTGCATCCCGCTCTGCGCCTCCATTGGTGCACTTCGTTCCCCAGCAAGAAAGGGTGCAGAACGTATCACACCTTGGTCACCCCGCACAAGACTTGCAATTCTTCGCAACTGTCCCTACTATCCGCAATAGAAACCGGCCTGCAAAGCAGGTGGGTAATCAACGCTGGTTGAACCAACATTCAATGAACAGGGGCTCGACTCGTCCATAACGGTTCTGTGTGCCGTGTCCGCCAGTCCGGAATGCCTAATGAACCGCGGGGAGCTCCACCGTCTTAGGACGGGTTCACCGGCGCATTGCTCACGGCCCCGTGGGCCGGATTTCTACCCTCCTTCCCTGAGAAGATATCCTTCTCTCACGTGTACCCCGTTCTCTTCCACCTCGGTCCCATCGTCGTTCCTTCTTACGGCGTGCTGGCCGCCCTCGGCGTCTTGCTTGCGCTTGCACTCCTTTTACGCACGGCACGCCTCGCCGGTCTCAATCCCAATCCGCTTTGGAATTTAGCGATCGTCGCGCTCTTTGCTGCTCTCGTTGGATCGCGCCTTGTCCTCCTCGTTCTCAATTGGACCCTGGTGCGGACCCACCCTGCATGGCTCCTGGGCCTCGCTCTTGTGCATCATCCGCTTGTCGCCGGCATCGGCTCCGTCTTTGCCATCGCCGCCGTCATCCCTTACGGGCGTCGGCAACTTCTACCGCTCCGTCCGACGCTCGACGCCTTTGCCGCGCCTGCCGCCCTCGCGCTCAGCTGCGAGCAACTCGGCGCTCTTCTCTCCGGTTCCGGCTATGGCACTGCAACCACCGTGCGCTGGGCCGTCGTCTACACCCATCCCCTTGCGGCCCAGTGGAGCGGAGCGCCGCTTTTCGTCCCTGTCCATCCCGTGCAGTTCTACGCCGCCCTCGCATTTCTTTTGATTGCCGTCGCGCTCCTGCTCTGGATGCCTCGCTCTCTCAGACAGGGTGACGTCGCCGGCGCCGCCCTCCTCGCTCTGGGCACGGCAATCTACGTCACCGAGTTCTTCCGCGATCCCGAGGGCCGGGGCTCTCTTCTGAACGGCGCAGTCGACGGACCACAGCTTGCCTCTGTCGTCCTCGTTCTTCTCGGAGCCATCCTCCTGGTAGACCGAAGCAAGACGCAGGGATCGGTCGAAGCGGCCCAAGCCATCAAGGTCCCCCATGACTGACCGGCGACTTATCGTTCCACCCGAAGCGGCCGGTCAGCGTCTCGACCACTTTCTTGCCAGCGAGCTCGCCCCGGTCAGCCGCTCGCGCGTCCAATTGCTTCTCGAACAGGGCGATGTGCTCCTCAACAGTTCGCACCCCAAACCATCCCTGAAACTCCGAGGCGGTGAAGAGATCGTCGTAACCGGCGATCCTCACCCCGCGCCGCTCAAAGCCATACCCGAAGACATCCCGCTCGACGTGGTCTACGAAGACGCCGACCTCGCCGTTATCAACAAGCCCGCGGGCATGATGGTCCATGCCGGCTCCGGCGCAACCGACGACGCGCGCAGCCGCGGCACCCTGGTCAACGCCCTCCTGCATCGCTTTCACGCGCTTTCCTCAACGGGCGGCGACCTGCGTCCTGGCATCGTCCATCGCCTCGACAAAGAAACCAGCGGGCTCATCGTTGTCGCCAAGAACGATGCCGCCCATCAGGCCCTCGCACGCTTGTTCTCCGGCCGCAAGATGCGCAAGACCTACGTGGCGCTTGTCCACGGTGCAGTCGAGCGCAAAAGTGGAACCATTAACTCCCCTATTAGTCGCGATCCCATTCGCCGCACCCGCATGACCACGCGCGCTACCGAAAACGCCCGCTCCGCCGTCTCTCACTACGAGGTCATCCGCCATCTATCCACGCCCTACGGCAAATTCACACTTCTGCGCGTGCGTATCGAGACCGGCCGCACGCACCAGATCCGTGTGCACATGGCCTCTGCCGGACATCCTGTCGTCGGGGACAAACTCTACGGAGCAGCCGGTCAGCTCGCCGAGCAGTCCACAAGCCGCAAGCCCGCCGCAGAAAAGCTCCGGCTTGGCCGCAACTTTCTCCACGCGGCGCAGCTGGAGTTTGCTCACCCCATCTCCGGCAAGCCGCTCCAGCTTGAGGCCCCTCTGCCTCCGGAACTCGAGGCCTTTCTCGCGCGTCTCGAGCACAACACGCGAACCTGAACGGGCAATGCCATCGGTAACTTGCCTTCAATCTGAGGTTGGTAGAATTTGAAGCATATGAGTCGAAAGTTGTTCGGACTGGTAGTAGCGGCGTGTGCCGCCATCACTTCACTACACGCGCAGCAACCCGCGACGACTGCCCCTGCACCAGCCCCCGCAACTCCTGCGCCGGCTTCTTCGCAGCCCTCGGCGCAGCCACCCGATCAGCCCGGGCAAGGGCAAGATCAGGAAGCACCCACGTTGAGAATCACTGCCAACGAGGTCAACCTGATCTTCACCGTGACTGACAAGCATGGGCATTACATCCCCAATCTCAAGCTCAACGACTTCGCTCTGCTCGATGATCAGCGCGCGCCGGAGAAGGTGACGTCCTTCCGCCAGCAGATCAATCTGCCCCTTGAAGTGGGCATCGTCGTCGATGCAAGCACCTCCATCCGCACGCGCTTCCAGTTTGAGCAGCAGTCGGCCACGGAGTTCCTTCTCAACATCCTCAGGCCCAAGAGCGATCGCGCCTTTGTCCTGGGCTTCGATGTGACCCCGACCATCGAACAGGACTGGACCAACAATCTTGACGCTCTCGAGACGGGCATCAACCGCATGCGGCCCGGCGGCGGTACCGCCCTCTTCGACGCGGTCTACACCGCGTGCCGCGACAAATTGCTCACCGAGCGCGGTCCTGAGCCAGTGCGCAAGGCCATGATCTTGATCTCCGACGGCGACGACAACCAGAGTCGCGTCCATCCCGACGAAGCCATCAAAATGTGCCAGCGCGCCGACACCATCATCTATGCCATCAGCACCAACTGGACTCCCAGCCGCGGCAAGGGCGACAAAGTGCTCGAGGATATGGCCGAGGCCACGGGCGGCCAGACATTCTTCCCACCCTCCGTCGAAGAGATGTCGAACAGCTTCAAAAGCATCGAAGAAGAACTCCGCAGCCAGTATGCGCTGACCTACGTGCCGGCTGAATTCAAAGCCAACGGCGCCTTCCGCACCATCTATCTCTATTGCAACGACCGGCGTTACCAGGTCCGTGCCCGAAAAGGCTACTTCGCTCCGCGCCAATAACAGTAAACGAATCAGCGCGCAGCGATTGTCTGCTGCGCAGCAGATTTCGAGGCGATTCCTCTTTCAGGAATCGCCTCATCCGCTTTGTCCCACTTTTGCGCCGAAAATGTGTCTCCAGGCACGCTTCTCATTCGAATCCCTGATTCTCCGATGAAAATGTTTGTAGGCAGCATCGCCTGGGAAAAGAGGGGTCCGGTGATTCGCCAGGCCATTTCGTGCGACATCTGCCGTCGGGACAAACAGCAAACCAATCACTGGTTCGTCGCCTACGAGCACGGCGCGGAACTCCGCATCAGCGGCTGGCACTCGCAGGCGCGTATGAGCGCGAAGGCCAAGCACCTCTGCGGCCAGACCTGCCTCCACAAGCTGGTCGACGACTTCATGGCACGCACGATTGCCATGCGCGTCGCGGCTCTTCAGGTGGGACAGGAAGCCGATGACGCCGCAGAACCCAGGCGCACAGCACCCGTGACGGACACGACCTTAACCTCGAGCGCAGCTCACACCGTTTTGCGCAGCTTGCCGCTCGTTCCGGCCGCCTATCATGACGACATTGATTCATCGGCACGCCTGATCGCCTCGCCAAAAAGCGAAGACAAACTCGAAGCCGTGCCTCCGCCGCCATCCACCCCGACTTACAACGCCAGAGCTTGGCGCGCCGAAGCCTGGAAGCGCGAGCAGGAGCGCGAAAAGCGCAGTGCGCACAACGCGCCGGCGCCGCGCCGCCGTTCCATCGCCTGAGCACAGCAAAACCGGGCCTTCCGCCTCATTGCTCAAAAAGCTTGAGGAATCCCGCTTCGTCGAGCACCGGAATCTTCAACTCTTGTGCCTTGTCCAGCTTCGATCCCGCGTCGGCGCCGGCAACCACGTAGCTCGTCTTCTTGCTCACGGAACCGGCCACCTTACCGCCCGCCGCCTCGATCATCGCCTTCGCTTGATCCCGCGTCAAATTCGGCAAAGTGCCGGTCAGCACCAGAGTCAGTCCCTCCAGTTGCGTAGTCCGCTGTTTCTTCTCGGCGGTCATCTTCACGTCGGCTTTCGCCAGGTGCCGGATGAGCTCGACGTTGGAGGGCCGCTCAAAGAACTCCCGAATCGAACGCGAAAGACGCGGCCCCACCTCCTCGACGCGCTCCAGTTCCTCAGCACTTGCCTGCATGATCGCGTCCATCGATCCGAACTCCTGCGCCAGCAGTTCGGCCGTGCGTTCGCCCACAAAGCGAATACTCAGCCCCATCAAAACGCGCGCCAACCCCGCCTTCTTCGAGTTCTCGATCTGCTGCAGCAGCTTCTTGATCTCCACCGGCCCAAAGACACGCTGCACCTTCTTCTCGCCGTTGCGCTCCACTTCCTGCATCAGTGCGGCTAGCTTCTCTTCGTTCAGCGCGTAGAGATCGGCGACGCTCTTCACCGCATTGCCTTCAATCAGTGCCGCCACCGACGCCTCGCCCAGGCCCTCGATATTCATCACGCCGCGACTCCCCCAGTGTTCCAGCGTGCCGCGGAGCAGGGCAGGGCAGTCCACGTTCACGCAGCGATAATCCGCCTCGCCCTCTTCCCGCACCGCAGGATTGCCGCACTCCGGACAGACGGTCGGATACACATACGGCTTGGCGCCACGCGGATGCTCGGCGTCCTCCACAATGCCCGCCACCTTCGGGATCACATCGCCACCGCGTTCCACCTTCACCCAGTCGCCGATGCGCAAGCCCATCCGCTCGATCCAATCCGCGTTGTGCAGCGTGGCCCTGCTGATGGTCACTCCTCCCACAAACACGGGGTTCAGCATCGCCGTCGGTGTCAGCTTCCCGCTCCGCCCCACCGAGATCAGGATGTCCACCATCTTCGTCACCGCCTGCTCAGCCGTGAACTTGTAGGCGATCGCCCAGCGTGGCGCGCGTCCTGTGTAACCGATCCGCTGCTGTGTCGTGTGCGCATTCACCTTCAACACCACGCCATCGATCTCGTAGCCAAGCGTCTCGCGCTGTTCCCCGGCTTTCTCAATGAACTGCATCATTTGCTGGACGGTGTGCACACGCCCGCGGTGCGGATTCACGCGAAACCCCAGCGCTGTCAAAGCATCTAGCGTCGCATCCTGTCCGGCCGCGTAATACTCCCCATCGATAAGCAGGAAATAGGCAAAGAACACCAGGCCGCGCTTGGCCACCACTCCCGGATCCAGGGTCCGCACCGTTCCCGCGGCCGAATTGCGCGGATTGACGAACGCCGGCAGTCCCTCGCGTTCCCGCTCCTCGTTTGTGCGCACAAACGCCTTCTCCGGCATCACCACCTCGCCGCGCACCTCAAATCCCTGTCCCTGCTTGAGGCGAAGCCCTTTCAGCGCATGGGCCGGCACTGAGATCGGGACGCTGCGGATCGTCCGCACATTCGTCGTCACATCCTCACCAATCTGCCCGTCACCCCGCGTCACACCGTAGATCAGCCGCGCTCCGCCGTCTTCGCTCGGCCCGTAGGTCAACGCAACGCTCAGCCCGTCCAGTTTCAGCTCCGTTGTGTATTCCACCGGCAACTCGCCGGCCAGATCGTGCACACGCCGGTCCCAATCCGCCAGTTCCTCCTCACTGTATGCGTTGTCCAGGCTCAGCATCGACCGCGAATGCGCCACCTTCTTGAATCCTTCCGCCGGCTTCCCGCCAACCCGTTGCGTAGGGGAGTCCGGCGACTGCACTTCGGGATGTTCGGCCTCGAGCTTCTTCAGCTCATGCATCAGCGCGTCATACTCGGCGTCCGAGATCTCCGGCGCGTCCATCACGTAATACAAGTGCTCATGTCGGCGCAGCTCAGTACGCAGCTTCTCCACGCGTTGCGGCACCTTTGCGGGGGTCTTCTTCTCATCCATGCCGGGATTATAGCCAGCCGCGGCCCGGGACCCGACGCGGCTGCGAGGGCTCAGTCTTCTTGTCCCGCGCGTTCGCTGCATCGCCTCTGCTCCCTCGGTCACTCTGCGTCGCTCCTCGACGCCACCCAAAGGTCCGTCGACCTTCTCAAGTCTCTTTGCCGCGCAAGCGTCGTCTGGCCCACCGCAGGCGGCGGTTACCATGGAATGAACGCGCTATGGAGCCCGTCACGCATTTCCTTACCGGCGCATGCATCGGCCGCGCCGGCTTCAATCGCAAAACTGCTTACGCCACTCTGGCAGCCACGCTCGCCGCAGAGGCTGGCGATCTCGATGTGTTTTGGGGATTCGCCGGGCCCATCGACGAACTGAAACATCATCGCGGCATCACCCACACCTTCATCGCTGTGCCCTTCGTCGCCGCTGCTGCAACCGGGGCCGCCTGGCTCTTCCACCGTTGGCGCCAAAGCCGGGCTGCGCGACCTTCCGCAAACCCCATCCCAAAAGGAGGCGCCTCCTCGGGAGTCCGATGGGGATGGGTCTACTTGGCTGCTTTCGTTGCCGCCACCTCACACATCTTGCTCGATTGGACCAACAACTACGGCGTCCGTCCCTTCTTTCCCTTTGACACGCATTGGTATGCCGGGAGCTTTGTCTTTATCGCGGAGCCCATCCTTTGGGCCCTCCTCTTCTCCGCCGTCATCTTTCCCTGGCTGCTTGGTCTCACCGACAAAGAAATAGGGGGCCGCCCAACCAGATTCCGTGGGCAAGGCTGGGCCATCTTCGCCCTCACGGGTATGGTCATCCTCTGGTGCTGGCGCTGGGCCGAACATGCGCAGGCCGAAGCCATGCTCAACAACACGCAGGTTGCCACGTCTCCCGTTACCCGCATCGCGGTCGAACCCTACCCCGTAAATCCCTTCCGCTGGCACGCCATCCTCGAGACGCCGGGCTACTATCAGACCGCCGAAGTCAACACGCACACAGGCTCCATCGACAGCGAAGCCCCGCGCGATGTGCTCTACAAGCCCACCGATACGCCTGCCGTCGAAGCCGCCAAGCGCACACCGCTCGGCCAGGTCTATCTCGATTGGGGCACGTGGGCCGTTGTGCGCGACATCGGCCAGTATCCCGAACCGGGCGCCGACCCCCCGCAGCTTCCTCCCGGCCGCACCTGGACCACCGTCGAGTTCTCCGACCTTCGCTTCGCCTATGCCTTTCGCGGAACCGGGCGAACCAGCGGACCATCTCCCTTGAGCGGCTGGGTCTATATCGTCGACAATCGCGACGAAGCCGCCGAAGGCATGGGCAACCACGTCCAGAAGTAGCGTAGCGCGATTGCAATCGGCGCCTCGACCGGAACGGTGTCTGGACCGGAGCCGGACCCGACCCGGAACGGCATCTGGACCGGAAAGGGCACTGCTCATTACCTTTTCGAACCACTCCCCAGCCTGAGCCATTGCATTTGCATCCGGTTTCCGGCATTGTCATCGAATAGACATTCGAAGCGGAGCAGCTTCCTGCATGCGCATCTGGTCCCTGCAACTCGTTCTTTCGCTCGCCGCAACATTATGCGCAAGTGCGCCAGCCCAGGACGCAACCAGCGCACCGAATCCAGGCACGGCCGCGTCTCTGCCCGCAGGTTTGCCAGCAGCTTTACCCGTTGTGCAACCGCTCCCCGATTCCTCAGCCCCGGTTGCAGCATCGCCCGCGGTCCAGATTCTGCGCAGCTTCAAAGACTCCGACATCAAGTTCGATCTGAACGACCTGATGGACACCCTCCGCGACAAGCGTCACGAGGGATGGGTCCTTGCCGCGTATCCCGACCCCAAGACCAGCCACCCGCTCATCGGTGCCGGCTTCACCCTCGATCTGCCCGAACGCGACCATGCCCAGGCCGATCCACTCAATCCGCACCCATTTCTCGAGCCCTCATCGGCCGATCTCTGGGTAGCAGCAGGGCTCGATCCCGATCGCCTCGATTCGATCCTGGTCCAGTACCGCACACGCTTTGCGAAGTGGCATAAGTACGGCTTCCGGCGGCGCATCCCCACGCTCACTCCCGAAATCACCGACGACGAAGCCACCCAACTCCTCCGTATCTCCGCCATCCAGGCCATCTACAACGCCCGCGCCTACTGTCGCAACTTCGATCGTCTGACCGGGCCGCAGCAAATGGCCCTCAGCCATCTCGTCTATCAAATCGGCATCAACCTGGTGCGCTTCGACGACTTCCTCACCCTCATCAACGATGGCGCGCCGGCAAGCGCTCTCGCTGTCGATGCGCCCGAAGACGCCCTCGCCTCCGATCGCGACTACTGGCTCTCCGTACAACACACGCTGATGCAAACCCAGTGGGCCCGCCACTATCGCGCCCGCGCCATCGCCGTCATCGCCATGCTCGATCCTGGCTACAACGACAGCCACACGGCTGCCGAGCACCTTGTGGGCGCATCACTTCGCCCCGCTGTCCTCCACCGCCATCGTGGCCGCTCGGCGAGCCTGAGAGCAACCGCGACAAAGAAGAGCCGTCCGCACCCGCATAGCCACCGGAAGAAATCCCGCGCGCACGCGCGCAACGACGAGTCCTAGAAGTCGAGTCCTAGAACCAGACGCGAAGGGCCCGACAGATAGACCTGTGTCCGTATGAGCGGCCCTGGTCATCCAGCATCCCCCCGCAGCATCTGCTACACTGCGCACTCAATGAAAGAGCTGATCGCGCTCACGCTCATGACCGCTATTCCGGTCCTCGCCCAGGGAGGAACGACCATGCACGCCAAGGGAAGTTTCGACGTGAAGGTTCAACCACTAACCGCCGATGGCGGCATGCCGCAACGCCTCTCCCTCGATAAGCAGTATCACGGCGTTCTTGAAGCAACCGCGAAAGGTGAAATGCTCACCGCTGGCGATCAGAAGGCCGGTTCTGCGGGCTATGTCGCCCTCGAAACCGTTACCGGCTCCCTCGACGGCCATGCAGGCAGCTTCAGCTTCATGCATCTTGGCTCGATGTCTTCCGGCAGAGTCGCTATGCGCGTCGAGATCGTGCCGGGCAGCGGCACCGGAGCTTTGTCCGGCATTCAGGGCACAATGAAAATCGACTTCGGTCCCAAAGGCGAGCACTTCTACACGCTCGACTACACCCTGCCGGATAGCCGCTGACTCTGCCCGTACACGCCCCAGAACCTCGGTTGCGAGTTGACCGTCCCGCACCCACCCTGCACAATGGAAACAGTACTTCTCCTGCCCTGGCTACTTCTCAGGGAATCTGGCGCTTGGAGGCGTTCATGCCCGCATATCTGCTGATCCTGGTGGCTGTCCTCAGCCGCGTCCTCTTGGCCGCTTTCCCGCACCCTGAGTGGTTCAACTTCACAGCCGTCGGCGGCGCTCTGCTCTACTTCGGCGCCCGCCGTTCCTGGCGCGAGATGCTCGCCCCTCTGGCCGTTCTCATGGCCACCGACTACTTCCTGACCACACAGATCTACGCCTACCCCTTCCGCTGGCAGGGCTATGCCACCACCTGGGCCTGGTATGCCATGGCTATGGTGCTCGGCTGGATTCTGCTGCACGCCCGCACAACATTTGTCCGCGTAGCCGCCGGCGTCATCCTCGGACCCACATCGTTCTTCATCGTCTCCGACTATGCCGTCTGGCTCGGCACCCTCTATCCGCACACCCTGGCAGGCCTGCGCGACTGCTACGTCGCGGCTCTGCCCTTCTATCGCAACGACCTGATCTCCACGGGCATCGTCGCCGGGCTGGCCTTCGGCGTTCCGGTTCTTCTGCGCCGCTTGAAAGCCGTTCCCGCGATCGAATTCCGAGCCTAGCGCCTCGCGCCCTTCGTAAGAGGGGCGACGGCCCTCTTCACCGTTCCAGCGAACGAATCACGCCGAGTGCCTGCGCGAGCGCCCCTTTGCCTGCGGCCTGTTCGAACTTGCGCTGCATCTTCTCGAAGGCTGAGATCGCGCGCAGGGCACACCGTCGTCCCGCCGGCTTCAGCGTCAGCAGATAACCGCGCGCATCGGCGGGATCGATCGCCCGCTGCACCAACCCCTTCGATTCCAGCGAAGAGATGGCGTGACTCACGTTCCCGCGCGTCGTGGCGAAAGTTTCAGCCAGGCCCGATGGCTTCACCGGCCGCGGCGCCTCGAAAAATGTGGCGGCCAGCACCAGTGCCTCCATGAATCCGAGGCCGTCCGCCGCAAACGCCTCGGCAGCCATAGCGTCGAAACGCCGCGCCGCGCGCTTCACGGCAAACATCGGGCTCTCGCAAAGAAACGCTTCAATCCGCATCGTCAGCAAGATTAGTTTACCCAATCAATCATTTAGGAGAGTACAAAAGCATCGTTGTCTTCGGCGCAGCAGCTCTTCATGATTGCTTCCGATGCCCCATTCGTCCTGCCGCCCACGCTTGCGCTCTTCTTCCATCTCTTTTCGCCTCTCTTTCAGAAGGATGCTCCGCCAGGCTCCGCTTGTCGCCCTTCTCCTCGGCCTCGTCGTCGCCGCTCCTGCGCAGCAAAACCCCCAAACCCTGCAGCCGATCAGCTCGACTGTCGTGGTCCTCGGCAGCGCAGCTCCCATCGCCCTCGGCGAATCCGCGCGCACCGTCACCGTCTTCGATACCCAGCAACATTCCCTGGCCTACCCGAGCCCCGAAGACTACCTCCGCGGCGATGCCTCCGTCGACATCCAGCAGCGTGCCCCCGGCGGCGTTCTCTCTGACGTCTCCCTGCGGGGCGCGTCCTTTGAACAAACTCTGGTACTGCTCAACGGCCTGCGCATCGACGATGCCGAGACCTCGCACTTCAACCTCGACCTGCCTGTGCCCCAGGCCACTCTCGGCGGCATCGACGTTCTCCACGGCGCCGGCTCCACGCTCTACGGATCCGATGCTATCGGCGGCGTCATCGACTTTGTAATGCTGAAACCCGAGACGAACGCGCTGCATCTGCGCTCCGGTGCTGGCGCCTTCGGCGAAAACGAACAGTCCGTTCTCGGCTCGCTCGTCCGAAAGAACTGGAGTGAGGTTCTTGCCGGCGAGCATGCTCTCTCCACCGGCTTCATCGCCGGCCGCGACTACCGCACGGAATCCGCCAGCTCCGACACCCGGCTCAACTCTCCTTTGGGAGCAACCGAACTACTCTTTGCCGGCAACGACCGCGCCTTCGGTGCCGCGCAATTCTACGGCAATTACAACTCCTGGGAACGCACCAAAGGATGGTTCGCTGGCCTCACCCAATCATTGAGCCCACACACCGGCGCCGACGTCGCCTACCGTCGCCACTCCGACATCTTCCTGCTCGAGCGCAATCAGCCCGAAGGGTACAAAAACCAGCACATCGACGATGGATTTGAAGGCGATCTCCGCGACCGGCGCACGATCCAGAGAAAAATCGCCCTGCTCACCGGTCTCGAAGAGACCACCGACCAGATTCACAGCACCAATCTCGGCAATCACGGTCGCAACCGCGGGGCAGGCTACGGCCAATTTGAGTGGCGCATTCCCGGTCGCGGATCGCTTGCCGCAGGACTGCGTGAAGAACTCTTCAGCGGAGGCCGTCTGGTCTCGAGCCCCACTGCGGCGGGCACCCTCTGGCTCCCGCACGACTTGAAGCTGCGCGCTGAGGCGGGCCACGGTTTTCGCATTCCCACCTACATCGACCTTTACTACAGCGACCCAACCACGCTCGGCAATCCCAACCTCAAGCCCGAATCCGCCTGGAACTTCGAGGGCGGTGCGGACTGGTATCCCTCCGCCCGCCTCGGGGCAGAGCTCACCGTCTTCCACTCGCGCCAGCACGATGCGATCGACTACACGCGCACATCTCCGGCCGATCAATGGCACGCAACCAATCTCTCCGGTCTGCACTTCACGGGCATCGAAAGTGCGGTCGACTGGCGCGTCAGCCATGCCGCCGAGCTCAAGTTCAGCTGGACGCTTCTCTTCGGCGCGCAAAGTGCTTTGCACGGTCTCCAATCCGAGTACGTCTTCAACTACCCGATCAACAATGGCCGCGCCGACTGCATCTGGAACCTTCCCCACGCCCTCTACATCGAGTCTCGCCTCGGCGTCGTGGAGCGCTTCCAGAAGACGGCCTATCCCGTGTGGGATTCATCCATCGCACGCTCGTCGGGCCGCATCCGGCCCTATCTCCGGATGACCAACCTCTCCAACACCGGTTATGACGAGATTCTCAATGTGCGGATGCCAGGCCGTGGCCTCGCTGGCGGTGTCGAGATCGTCCTCTCGCGGAATCGTGACTAGGATTCCGCCGGCGGCTGAACACTTACACCGCCCCTGCGCCTCACCCGAAGCCACCACCACACAAATCCCGCCACCGCCAGTCCGCCCACCACCAGCAGCGCGGTCAGCGCGTGATGCTGCACCAGCCCCACCGCCCCCGGACCCAGCTTCAGCACCAGCAGAGACAGGATCAGCCAGCGCACCAGCCGTCCCGCCGCAACAGCTGCCATATACGGCAGGACTCTCATCTCAAACACGCCCGCGGCAAACACAAACATCTTCCAGGGCGTGGGCGGCGGCAGCATCGATGGAATCATCACCGCCAGGAACTCCTGCCGCTCGAACTTCAGGCGCAGCTCGTCAAAGCGCTGGCGATTCACCCGCTTCAGCAGGAACAACTCCCCGCCGGCCCGGCCTATCCCATAGGGAACGAGCCCTCCAATCGCCGACCCCACCGCGCCCATCAGGCAATAGAGCCAGAAGTGGGCTTTATCGTTCCACACCCACCCCGCGATCAGGATGTCCATGGGGATCGGGATCGACGAGGAGTCGAGCAGCGCCGCCGCCCCCGCGCCCCAGAAACCCAGCTTCAGCAGCGCAGGCAGGATCACAAGCTTCCATTTGGCCGCAAGTTTCAGAAAAAACTGCTTCAAACGGGTCCCTTTCCCCTTCTCAATCCGTCCATTCCAAAAGATTCATTGTACGGTTTACCTGTTTCTGCAAGTCATTGGCACCTTTCTCAATGAATGAGAAAATAGTCAGAAAGGACTCAAAACGGAATCGTCGCCCTCGACCCGCGGTTCCAGTTGTCTGAATGCCTACCACCGAGACGCCAACCAGGGTGAACGATCCCAACGAGCCTGCCCGCCCCGAGCCCAACGGCCCCGAGCAGGACGTCGTGGTCGCCGACGAAGAGTCCAGGCCCCGGGTTCGCTCCACCTCGCGCTGGGTCGACTACGACACCCACGAACTGCTCGAGATGATCAGCGAGCTCGAAGACGAGCGCCGCTGGGCACGTCTGCGCGAAGGCCTCTGGATTGCCATCTTGGTGCACATGCTGCTCCTCTCGGCAATCACCTGGATTCCCCGCTATGTCTTCCGCGCGCCGCCCGTCATCGATCCGTTCGATGCCATCAAGCAGCGCAAGGACCTCAGCTACCTCGACCTTCCGCCGGACCTCCTGCGCAAGTATCAGCAGCCCAAGGTACAGATCAAGCCTGTCCCTGAAAAACAGCCACAGATCGATAAGAAGACCCTCGATGCGATGAAGGAGGAGATGAACAAGCCTGTGCCTCCGCCTCCTGCCGAGCAGCCCAAGATTGAAAACCCGGTCCAGCCGCAGCCCGCACCGGCCCCGATCCCGCCCAGCCCCAAATCCGAGTCGCCTGTGGAAGCGCCGCATCCGTCGGCTGTTCCTGCACGGCCTAACTTTGCTATGGGATCCCAGAATCCGGCTGACCAGCTGCGCGAAGCCATGCGCGGCGCGGCCCGCAATCAGGGTGCCGATTCCGATGCCCAACCCACCGGCGGCCTCTCCCGTCACCCCGGCGCAGGCGGCGGCGTCCAGATTCTTTCTGACACCCAGGGCGTCGACTTCAGCTCCTGGCTGCGTCGCTGGTACTACGACACGGAACACACCTGGGATCCCCTGATCCCCGACGAAGTCAACCCGCCCATTCTCAAGCAGGGCGCTGTGCAGATTCGCTTCAAGGTCCTGCCCAACGGCCAGGTCACCGACATGGTCCTCGAAGGCCGCTCCGGTGACACGGGCCTCGACCGCGCCGCATGGGGTGCCATCACCGGCTCCAGCTACCCGCCGCTTCCGCGCGAGTTCCACGGTCCCTATCTCGAACTGCGTGCTCTCTTCCTCTACAACGAACAGCCGCCGCGCTAAAGCGATAGGTGAGCCGAGGGCCCTTCTTAGAAGGCGGGAATGGCTGTAACGGCTGCCTAGTCCACAAACGTTCCCCCGTCCTTCGCATCGGCAAAAAGCGGCGTTTCATCGTCGCTGCTATCGCTGTCATCCGCCGGCACCGGCTCTAGCTGTTCGTGCAGATAGATGCCGTCCTGTTCCAGCAGCGCATCGTATACCGGCGTCTTTCTCCAATGGCGTGCCAGCGCAAAGGCGCTCATGTTGGCGATCATCAACGGCAGCACCAGCCCATAGCCTCCCGTCATCTCAAAGATGATCAGGATCGAGGTCATGGGCGCGCGCACAATCCCGGCAAACACCGCGCCCATTCCAACCACCGCGAATGCGCCAATCGAATCCGTCGTATGGTGAAAGACCGTCACGTCGAGATACCCGACCGCGCCACCCAGCATGCCGCCCATGAACAGCGAAGGCGCAAAGATGCCGCCTGCTCCGCCGCTCGAATACGACGTCACCGTTGCCCCGAGCTTCAGCACGCACAAGACCACCATAGTCAGTACAGGAATCGTCCCGCTGAACGCCAGCGTCAGCGTCTTATACGGATCGCCGGCGATGCCGCCTAAATGAAACAGCAACAACGCCGCCACCGCCATTCCTCCTGTAGCTGCTCCTCCCAGCGCCGGATGCAGCCACCGGGGAACGGAATCGAGCCGCTTGAACCAGGCCCGTACCCCCAGCAGCGAGTCGGTGAACGCAACCGAGACAAATGCCGCCAACAGTCCCAACAATGCGTACCAGACCAGCGATGACGCTTGGCCGAACTCAAACGCGTGCGGCACATGAAAGATGGGATTCGCGCCCATCACCGTGTGCTCCACCACGGCCGCAAGCGCTGCCGCCACGATCACGCCCGAGAGCATCGTCTGATCCAGGTCCCCGATCAACTCCTCCAGCGTGAAGGTCACCGCAGCAATCGGTGCGTTAAATGCCGCTGCAATCCCCGCCGCCATGCCCACCGATGTCATTCGCCGCCGATTCTCCGGATTCAGCCGCGCCCAACGCGCCAGCAGGTTGCTGACACCGGCGCAGATGTGAACCGTCGGCCCTTCCACGCCCAGCGATCCGCCCGATCCGATCTGCAGCGAGCACAGAACGAACTTTCCGATCGTGTCGCGCGCTGCGATCAACCCCGACCGGCGCACAAACGCGACTTTCACCTGGGGAATGCCGCTGCCCGCCGCTGCGGGAACCAGATAGTAGAGACCCAATCCGCAGAGCAGGCCGCCCAGAGCCGGGCACAGGATCGTCCACACGATCCATAGATGCCCCTTGGGGTTTGCCGACCCGGCGGCCGCGCGCTCAATCAGCAGCCCCTCGATGCCGGCTACGCTCAGATGAAACGCGCACGCCGCCAGCCCGCACAGCCCGCCCGCCACAATCGTCAACGCCAACAGACGTTGCCGCTCGTCGGGCAGCCGCCGCGTCAGCCAGGCCGCAAATCGTGTGTAGACTCCTGCAGACCAGTCCCAGAAGCTCAAAAGGGAAATAACCTCGATTCGAGAGAACCTTGCATCCATCCTTCAGTATAGGAGTACATGTCTTCGGACTTCGTTTCCTAACAGACCTGACCACCCTACCGCTGCGGCTCGGTCTCCCGCATGAACGCAGCCAGATCGTTCTTCCACACCGCAGCAACCGTGTGCGTTCCATGCCCGCGCGTTGCATCCGAGATCGGAATCAGGATGAATTTCGCCCGCGCAATCCGCTTCACCATCTCCTCGGCAATTCCCAGCTCCGGCGGATTGATGAAGTCATCCGCCGAGTTGATCCACAAAACCGGCGCCTTGATCTCGCCGAGCCGCGGACTCGGGTCGTAATTCCGGCTCGCATTGAGGTAGTAGACCATGTCATTCGCATCCGGCGTGGGCCGAGCCCAGTACTTGTCCACAAACTGCTCCGCAGCGGCTCGGGTTGGATACCGCTTCTGCATCTGCAGAGGGCTCGAGCCCATCACCAGCAACAGCGTCTCCGCCAGCCGCAATCCCTGCACTGGCTCTTCCTTGTATCCACCATCCATCCACGCCGGGTCGAGCTTGATCCCCTGGATCGCCATATAGCGCATCATCCGGTTCCGTCCCGCAATCTGCACCGGCAGGCACGCGAACGGCGCAAGCGCGTCCATAAAGTCCGGATACGTCTCACCCCACACAAACGTCTGCATGCAGCCCATCGACGTGCCCAGGATCAACCGCAGATGATCGACCTTCATCGCGTCGAGCATCATGCGCTGGCTGCGCACCATGTCGTCGTAGTCGTAGGCAGGGAAGTGCATGTGCAGTCCGTCCGACGGCTTCGAGCTCTGTCCGTGCCCGATATCGTCCGGCAGAATCAGGAAATATTTCTGAATATCCAGCACCCCTCCGGGCACGAACAGCACATCCGAGAACTCAGGATTCATCAGCGAATGCGCGTCACCGCCCGTGCCATGCAGCAGAAGAACCGCGTTGTCCACTTTTCCCGCTGCGTCGCGGTGTGGCGTCCCCAACGTGATGTAGTGCAGCCGCAACTTCGGCAACGCCTTACCCGTGCCGAACTTGAAATCGTGCAGGATCACCGTGCCGTCCGCCGGATGCCAAGGGCTCAAGCCCGCCGGCGCCTGCCCAGACAGAGAAACACTCGAAACCAGCAGCATGAATCCAAAGCAAGCAAGGCCAAATCGCATGCAGAACCTCCGGGAATAATAGGAGCCTAGCCCGCGCAACGAGCTGCAGGCAACAGAATCCCCACGTAAACAGCAATCCCGTTACAATTGCTGCCGTGTCCCGGCCCTCACTCCTGCTTGCAGTGGCGATCTTCTCTCTCGGTTGTCTCAGTCGTCAGGCTCTTCCCCAACCGGCGCCGCCAATCTCGCATGATGCAGAACATTACCTCAACCAGGTTCTCGACCTGATGCAGCAGCACGCCTTACATGCGAAGGAAATTGACTGGCCGGCTGTCCGAAACCAGACGATGCAGCGAGCCGCCGGCGCACAGACCACGGCCGATACCTATCCTGCGATCTTCTATGCGCTCACCCAGCTCAAAGAGAGGCACAGCTACCTGCGCCTTCCCGACAACCTCCCGGCAGATACGAGGCGCACGGCGATGGCCAGTATGGGCACGATCCTTGCGCCCTATAAAAAACAGGCTCCTCGCGCATTGACCCGCATCTTCACCGACCGTTCGGAACCTGCCGGACACATCATCCATGTCGGCCAGACCGCGCTCGCTTACATCGTGGTTCCCAAGTGCCCGCCATCGTCCGGGAATCTGCAGGAAGCAGCACGACAGGGCCAGTCCTACGCCGAAAAACTCCACGCGATCGCCACCGATCTTGAAGCGCAGAATCCGTCAGGCTGGATCGTCGATCTGCGCGGCAATCTCGGCGGAAACATGTATCCGATGATCGCGGGCATCGGTTTCGTCCTCGGCGAGGGCCGCCTCGGCGATTTCATTGCGCCTGGCTCGCAAAGCGGCTGGTTCTATCGCAAGGGCGTGGCAGGCACCGTACAAGACTCCCGCGAGTTTCCTCAAGCGCAGGTCACTGGCTCTCCGCTGGCGCTCAAGGAATTGCCTCCCGTTGCCGTCCTCCTTGATGGCGGGACGGTGAGCGCCGGCGAAGCCGTGGCCATCTCCTTCATCGGACGCCCGCACACGCGCTCTTTCGGAGCTCATACCTTTGGGCTTTCGACAGGCAACAAGGCCTACCCGCTTTCCGATGGCGCAACCCTGATCCTCTGCGAGGTCGTTGAAGCGGACCGCAACCACCGCGTCTATCCCGATGGAATCGAGCCGGACGTGGTTTTGCCGGAGCCGCCCGTCTTCCCCGATGCAAAGGAAGATGCCGCCGTGCAGGTCGCCGTGCAGTGGCTGCTGCAGCCGCAGGTGCGATAAGTCGCCCCCGGGGGAGTTCCCAATCGACGCATCTCCGAGGTAGAATTTTGCTCGTTATCGATGCTTGGTCCCGCAGCCAATCCCGTCCCTGCGCTCAAGCGCTTCCGCCGTGGCCGCCCCGATCGCGGTCGCTGACACCGCGCGCTGAGGTATCGATTGCCGTCCGCATCCCTCTTTCTACCGCGTGTCTGTCGCCGGGCAGAAGAGCTTTCGCGGCGCAATTTCAGCATTTCAAGTTTCGCCACTCGGTCCGCCTTGCATGCGGATAGAAAGGTCCCCTCATGAACAGCTTTCAGAGCCGTGCCACTCTCAAGTCAGGCACAAAGTCCTACACCATCTTCCGCCTGCCTGCGCTTGCCGCGCGCGGCTTCAATCTCAGCCGGCTGCCCTTCAGTCTCAAAATCCTGCTCGAAAACCTGCTCCGCCGCGAAGACGGCGTGAACGTCACGGCCGCCGATATCGAATTCCTCGCCAACTGGGAGGCCAAAGCCGAGCCCAGCCGCGAGATCGCCTACATGCCGGCCCGCGTCCTCATGCAGGATTTCACCGGTGTCCCCGCCATCGTTGATCTCGCCGCGATGCGCGATGCCATCAAGACCCTCGGCGGCGATCCGGCCCGCGTCAATCCGCTCATCCCCGCCGAGCTGGTCATCGACCACTCGGTGCAGGTCGACGAGTTCGGCACGCCCGCCGCCTACGATGCCAACTCGCTGCTCGAGTTCCAGCGCAACCGCGAACGCTACGCCTTTCTCAAGTGGGGACAGACCGCGTTTCGCAACTTCTCGGCCGTGCCGCCAGGCATGGGCATCTGCCACCAGGTCAACCTCGAGTACCTCGCCCGTGTCGTTTTCACTTCCGAAGAGAACGGCCAGGCCATCGCGTATCCCGACACTCTCGTCGGCACCGACTCCCACACCACGATGATCAATGGCCTCGGCGTCCTCGGTTGGGGCGTGGGCGGCATCGAAGCCGAAGCAGCCATGCTCGGCCAGGCTGTCTCCATGCTCGTTCCGCAGGTCGTCGGCTACAAGCTCACCGGCAAACTGCGCGAAGGCGCCACGGCTACTGACCTCGTCCTCACTGTCACACAAGCCCTGCGCAAGCTGGGCGTGGTCGGCAAGTTCGTCGAGTTCTACGGCCCTGGCATCGCCGAGCTACCCCTGGCCGATCGCGCCACCATCAGCAACATGGCACCCGAGTACGGCGCTACCTGCGGCATCTTCCCCGTCGACGCCGAGACCCTCCGCTACCTGCGCCTCACCGGCCGCAGCGACGACCAAATCAATCTGGTCGAGGCCTATTACAAGGAGCAGGGCCTCTTCCACACCGCCAACTCGCCTGAGGCCGACTATTCGCAGACTCTCGAACTCGATCTCTCAGCCGTTGAGCCCAGTGTCGCCGGACCCAAGCGCCCGCAGGACCGCGTTCTGCTGAAAGATGCAGCTGCCAGCTTTGCCCAGCAGCTGCCCTCTCTGCTCGCTCCCACCGCAAAGCCGCTCGGCACACGCACAGCAGCGGCCTGGGAACGCTCTACCACGGTCACCGACACAGCCGTCGGGGACGCGACTCCGCTCCACGTCACCACCACCGTGAAGGAGCGTTTCAACGTCGATCCTGACCAGTATCTCGATCACGGGTCGGTCGTCATCGCCGCCATTACCAGCTGCACCAACACCTCCAATCCCTCGGTGATGGTCGCCGCCGGCCTGCTCGCCAAAAAGGCCGTTGAGAAGGGTCTCAGCGTTCCACCCTGGGTCAAGACCTCGCTGGCGCCCGGCTCGCGCGTCGTCACCGACTACTACCAGAAGTCCGGCCTGCTGCCGTATCTGGAAAAGCTCCGCTTCAACGTGGTCGGCTACGGCTGCACCACCTGCATCGGCAACTCCGGCCCCCTGCCGTCCGACGTCTCCAAATCCATCGACGAGCACGGTCTTGTTGCCGTCAGCGTTCTCAGCGGCAATCGCAACTTCGAGGGCCGCGTCAATGTCGATGTGCGCGCGAACTACCTCATGTCGCCGCCGCTCGTTGTGGCATATGCACTCGCCGGCAAAATCGGTCACAACTTCGACACCGATCCGCTCGGCAAAGACCTGGCAGGCAAGCCCGTTTACCTCAAGGACATCTGGCCCACCCAGGCCGAAGTCGCGGCGGCCATCGAGAAGGGCCTCTCCAGCGATGGCTTCCGCAAGGAGTACGCCACTGTCGCCCAGGGCGATGCCAACTGGCAGGGCCTCAGCTTCCCCACCGGCGATGTCTACAAGTGGGAACCCGATTCGACCTACATCCGCAAGGCGCCTTACTTCGACGGCATGACCAAAACACCCGCCCCGGTAACCGACATTCTCGGGGCGCGCGTGCTCGCTGTACTCGGCGACTCCGTCACCACCGACCACATCTCCCCTGCCGGTTCCATCAAAGCCGCAGGTCCGGCAGGGAAGTACCTCACCGAGCATGGCGTGCGAACACCCGATTTCAACTCCTACGGCTCACGCCGCGGCAATCACGAAGTCATGGTCCGTGGCACCTTCGCCAACGTGCGCTTGCGCAATAAACTGGCGCCCGGCACTGAGGGCGGTGTGACGCGCCTGCTGCCCGAAGGCGAACAGATGTCCATCTTCGACGCCAGCGTGAAATATGCCGAGCGCAATGTCCCGCTCGTCATTCTCGCCGGCAAAGAATATGGCTCGGGCTCATCGCGCGACTGGGCCGCCAAGGGGCCGAATCTCCTTGGCGTTCGCGCCGTGATCGCCGAAAGCTTCGAGCGCATTCATCGCTCCAACCTGGTAGGGATGGGCATTCTGCCTCTGCAATTCGAAGACGGCCAGAACGCCGAGTCCCTCGGTCTCACCGGCGAAGAGGTCTATGATTTCCCCGGCCTGACCAGGCTGCTCAAGGAGAAGTTCTCCAACGGCCGCACGCTCGACGTCACAGCCACTGCCCCCGACGGCAAGAAGAAGACTCTCAAAGCTCGGGTCAGGATCGATACACCCCAGGAGATCGAGTACTACGAGCACGGCGGTATCCTGCTCTACGTGCTCCGTCAGCTCGCGGCAAAGTAGATCGGCCCCAAAAGCAAAGGCGCTCGGATTCATCTGATCCGGGCGCCTTCTCATTTCATCGCTCTTCGCAGAACCTACGGATTCGAAATCTTCGGCGGGTTCGGCGAAGGATACGGCCGATAAGGAGCCTTGCGCGGTCGTTTCTGCTTGGTATCTGGATTTGGCTCCGGTACCGCTTCCTCATGGCGTGGCGCAAAGAATCGCGCCCCTTCCTTCTGCTCGCCCATCACGTGCAGTCGCAGAAAATTCGTCGACCCCGACCTCGTTCGCGTACCGGCCACAATCGCGATCACCTCGCGGTTGCGCACGTAGCCGTACTGCTCCAGCAGGCTTTCCGCCACGTCCACCAGCGCCTCGGTGGAATTCACCTTCGGACAGCGCACCGGCGTCGTGCCCCACAGCAGATTCATTCGGTTGATCGTCACTTCGATCGGGCTCAGCGCAAAAATCGGCGAGCTCGGGTGATACTTCGAAAGCTGCCGCGCCGTCGCGCCTGATTCCGTAAACAGCGCAATCCCACGCAGATCCAGATCGTCCGCAGCATGCGCCGTCGCTTCGCAAATTGTCTCCGCAATCGAGAGATGACTTGCCCGTACTCGCGTTTCCGCCGAGTGTTCCTTCTCTTCCTTGATGTGGCGCTCTGCTTCTCTTACAATCCGCGCCATCATCGAGACTGCTTCCACCGGATACTTGCCGACCGCGGACTCCCCCGACAACATCACCGCATCGGTCCCGTCGTACACGGCATTCGCCACATCCGAAACCTCCGCGCGCGTCGGCCGAGGGTTTTCAATCATCGATTCCAGCATCTGCGTTGCCGTGATCACCGGCTTCACGAACTCCGTCGCCCGCCGAATGATGTGCTTCTGAATCGCCGGCACCTGCTCCGGCGGAACCTCCACGCCAAGATCGCCGCGCGCCACCATAATGCCGTCCGCCACCTGCAGAATGCTGTCCAGATGTTCGATGGCCTGCGGCTTTTCGAGCTTCGCAATCACCCACGTCTCGCTGCCATAGGCCGACACTCGATTGCGCACGATGCGCACATCCTCGGCAGTGCGAACAAAAGAGACCGCAATCGCATCGACCCCGTTCTTCAGCGCGAACTCCAGATCCTCGGCGTCCTTGTCTGTGAGCGACGGCACACGCACCGGAATCCCCGGCAGATTGATGCCTTTGTTTTCACCCAGCAGCCCGCCGTTCACAACCTCGCACACCACATCGGCGCCGTGCACTTCATGCACGCGTAGCTCGATCAGTCCGTCGGAAAGCAGTATCCGCGAACCCTGCTCCACATTTTCGGCCAGCGTCTTGAACGTCGTGCTCACGACTGTCGCAGTTCCAACAATATCGCGCGGCGTAATCGTCAATCTCCCGCCGGCCTTCAACAGAACCGGTTGATGATCCTTCAGCTTCGATGTCCGGATCTTCGGTCCTTGCAAATCGCCCAGGATACAAAGCGGTTTGTGCTCCTCACGGCTCACCTTGCGGATCATCTGAATCAATTCGAGCTTTTCATCGTGGGTCCCGTGCGAAAAATTCAGTCGCACCACGTCCACGCCTGCACGCACCAATTCGCGAAAAACCGACTCAGAATTGGATGCGGGCCCCAGAGTTGCCACAATCTTTGCGCGGCGTTGAAGAGGGGACTCACTCAGGCTCGTCTCGACGTGCTGCATCTACAAGGCTCCAGGATGGGGTTGTGCAAGGCGTGGGGGTTGGATAAGGGGACTCTACAGCATCATTGTACAAGGCGCAGATCGAGCCTCTTCTGCCCACAGAGCCACGACGCGACGCGCTGCGCCACCTGGCTCGCGACCTGTCTTGAGTCCAACCTGTATCGAGCCCCGACCTGTCTTGGAGTAAAAATCAGCGCGAAACAAATTTTCCCGGCAGGTCGAGATGCGCGTCGCGCTCCAGCCGCGCCCGAAAGAGAACCCCATTCAACTCCGCTCCCAGCAACGCGCTGAATGAGGTCAAGTAGAGCCACACCAGTGTCGCGATGCCTGCGCCGAACGGACCATAGAAGCGCGAGTAGTTGGCAAACGTCGTCACGTACCAGCCGAACGCCAGCGTCGCCGGGAACCAGACCATGGTCGCTCCGATCGCGCCTGGCATCACATGCGACCAGTGCTCTTTGCGCTTCGTCCCGAAGTGATACAGCGCGCCCAGTACCGTCACGCTCGTCACCAGCGCGATCGCCCACCGCACCATACGCCAGAAGAACAGCACCGCGTGCCGCAACTCATGCGCTGCATTCTCCACCATCCAGTGTTCGATCTGATGGCCGAACACCAGCAGCAGCGTCGCCAGAGCCAGCGGAACATGCACCATGGGAACCAGCAACATTGCGCGTAGCCTGCGCTCCCAGAACCCCCACTCGGCGCGCGGCAGCCGGTAGGCCCGGCGAAAGCCCTCCATCAGCGAAAGCATCATGCCCAGTCCCGCAAACACGCTCAGGAGCGCCGCCGAGAACACCAACTGTGTGGACAAAAGCCGCCGTGTCTGCATCGATGACATCAGCAGCGTGTACGTGTCGGCTGGAACCAGATTCATGAATGCGAAGCGAATCTGTCCCATGATCGATGGGCCTTCCGGCACGAGAGCGAGCAGCGTCGTCACCACCACCATGGTCGGAAAGAGCATCAGCATACCGGAATACGCCGCCGCCTTTGCGGTGTTGAGCATGTCGTGCTCGAACGCCAGCAAAACCGCCTTCCGGAATGCAACAACCCATCGGACCATGCGCATCACAAGCCAGAGTAGAGCATTTTGTGAGCTTGCGGCGAATGGTTCTTGTTCTCCAGGATGAGGGAACCACGCTGGTGTATAGCCAGACACACTATTCCTCTCGTCTTTATCTCCTTAGAACACCGGCGCAACGCGGGAGTTGCATACACGCGCCATATCGATCGTCCCTCCTCGGTCGCTCGGCCTGACGCACCAAGCGCACGCGGGTTATCATGGCCGGTGATGAAAACAGTTCTTCGCGCCACCATCCTCCCGCTCGCATTCCTCTTCACAGCGTGCGCACTCTCTTGCGGCGCACAGCGTCCTGTTCCCAACCCTCAACTTGCTTCAAAAGAAGTCAATGCGCGGGTCGAAGCACTGCTCAAAAAGATGACGCTCGAGGACAAGATCGGCCAGTTGGTGCAATACTCCGCCGGATTCGCAACCGGCCCTTCCGCCTCCAACCTGACCTACGATGAGTTGGTCGCCAAAGGCCAGGTCGGTTCCATGCTCAATGTCGTTGGCGCAGACAAGACGAACCACTACCAGCACATCGCGATGGAAAAGTCGCGCCTCCACATTCCCATCCTCTTCGGGCTCGACGTCATCCATGGAGACCACACAACATTTCCCATCCCCCTGGCCGTCGCCGCCAGCTGGGATCCCGCAGCAGCCGAAACCGTGGCCCGCACGGGCGCCGTCGAAGCAAGAGCCGACGGCATCAACCTGGTCTTCTCTCCCATGGTCGATATCGCACGCGATCCGCGCTGGGGCCGCATCATCGAGTCCAACGGAGAAGATCCGTACCTCAGCAGCGTTCTGGCGCGCGCCTGGGTCAAAGGCTATCAACAGGACGACCTCGCCAAACCCGACTCCGTCGCTGCCTGCGTGAAGCACTACGCCGCCTACGGTGCCGCCATCGCCGGCCGCGACTACAACGCCACCGACATGAGCGAGCAGACGCTGCGCCAGGTCTATCTCCCGCCCTACCACGCCGCGGTCGAGGCTGGAGTCGCCAGCGTCATGAGCTCTTTCAACTCCATCAACGGCACTCCCGCCACCGCCAATTCATTCATCCTGACTCAGATTCTTCGCAAAGAGTGGGGCTTCGACGGGTTCGTCGATTCCGACTGGGGAGCCGTGCGTGAGTTGCTGAATCACTCCATCGGCGACGGGCCCACTGTCGCCCGCAAGGCACTCGAAGCCGGCGTCGACATGGACATGGAAGGTAACCTCTACGGCACCACGCTCGCACCGCAGGTGCGCTCCGGCAAAATCCCCGAAAGCGTCGTCGACGAGGCCGTCCGCCGCATCCTTCGCGTCAAATTCGTGCTGGGGCTCTTCGATCATCCCTACACCACGCCCGGTCCAGTCTATGAGGCAACGCCCGAACGCCGGGCCGTGGCGCGCAACGTCGCCGATGAAACGATGGTCCTGCTCAAGAACGATCCATTCGAAGGCATCGGTCCTTTGCTGCCCCTCCCATCCAAGCTCAAGAAGATCGCTCTCATTGGCCCTCTGGCCGACGACCAGCGCGATCTCCTCGGCGCGTGGTCCGCGGGCGACCCCAGGAATGTCATCACCCTCAAACAGGAGTTAAGCCAGCGACTGGGTGACCGGCTCATCTACTCCACAGGCTGCGGGCTGCTCGCAGGCGAGGATGCCAAAATTCTCGAGACCGTCACCTTCGGGGGCTCCATCGCCGGATCGCAAAATGCGCCTCCGCCAGACGACGACAGGAGCATTGCCGAAGCCGTCGCTGCAGCGAAGCAAGCCGACGTCGCAATCCTCGCCTTGGGTGAGCCGGCCAATTGGATGGAAGGCGAAGCCGCCAGCCGCGCACATCTTGGCTTCACCGGCAATCAGGAGAAGCTGCTCGAAGCCGTCGTCGCCACGGGCAAGCCGGTCATCCTCGTGGTCCTCTCCGGCCGGCCGCTTCAACTCAAGTGGGCTGCCCAGCACGTCCCTGCCGTTCTGCAAGCCTGGAGCCCCGGTATTGAAGCAGGCCCGGCCGTAGCCGACATCCTCTTCGGCGACGTCAATCCCTCCGGCAAGCTGCCCTCCAGCTTCCCGCGCGCCGTTGGCCAGGAGCCGCTCTACTACGCACAACTCCCCACCGGCCGTCCAGCAACGAACGTCGACCTGACGCACGTGCCTGCGAACTCCGAAGAGAAGTTCGTCTCCCGTTACGTTGACGAGCAGAACTCCGCGCTCTTTCCCTTTGGCTGGGGACTCAGTTACACACGCTTCCGCTACTCCAAGCCGACGCTTAGCCGAACCGAGGTTCCCCTGCAGGAGGTTCTATCGAACAAGGGGCCGGCCACCATGGTCGGCGTTGACGTGACCAACATTGGCAGCGTTGCCGGAACTGAAGTTGTGCAGCTCTATATTCGCAATACCGAGGCCAGCGTCGAACAGCCGGTGCGCGAACTCGAGGGCTTTGCCCGCGTGCAGCTCGCTCCCGGCGAGACAAAACATCTCACCTTCCCGCTCGGATTCGATGAGCTCAGCTTCTACAACGTCGACGCCAAGCCCACAGTCGAGTCCACAACCTACAAGGTCTGGGTGGGCGGCAGCTCGTTGGCCGATCAGGAGACAGAACTCAAGATCGTCGAATAAACCACACAAAGAAAAACGGCGCAGAGGCAAGATGAATCGAACCTCTGCGCCTAATCCCTAATCCCTAATCCCTAATCCCTGCTTTCACCCAATCTCCAGCATCCGGTCCAGCGCCACCCGCGCCCAGTGCTTCACGTTCGGCCTCACCTGAATCCGATTCACCACGCGGCCCTCCACCAGATTTTCCAGCGCCCACGCCAGATGCTGCGGGCTGATTCGATACATCGTGGTGCAGAGGCAGCCCGTATCGTCCAGCGTGATGATCTTCTTACCCTCCGTCGCAAAGCGCTTGGCCAGCCGATTCACCAGGTGAATCTCGGTCCCGATCGCAAACATCGTGCCCGATGGCGCCTTCTCCACCAGAGCAATCAGCCGCTCTGTCGATCCCAGCGCATCTGCCTTCTGGCACACTTCCCAACGGCACTCTGGATGCACGATCACCTGAATCCCCGGGTACTTCGCCCGGACCTGATCCACATGGCTCGGCAGAAACCGCTGGTGGACGCTGCAGTGCCCCTTCCACAAAAGGACACGGCTTTCTGCGATGCTCTGCTTCGTCTGTCCCCCCTGCAATCCCCACGGATCCCACACCGTCATCTGCTCCAGCGGAATCCCCTTCGCAAACCCGGTGTTCCGCCCCAGGTGCTGATCCGGCAGGAACAGAATTCGCCTGCCCCGCGCAAAAGCCCACTGGAATGCCTTGCCGGCATTCGACGACGTGCACACCAGTCCGCCATGCTCGCCGCAGAACGCCTTGATCGCTGCGGTCGAATTCATGTAGGTGATCGGAATCGTCTCGTCCGCCAGCCCGAATCGTTCCAACACTTCCCAGCAGTCTTCAACCTGCGAAATCTCCGCCATATCGGCCATCGAGCAGCCCGCGTTCAGGTCCGGCAAGATCACCTGCTGGCCACTGTGTCCCAGCACATCCGCGCTCTCGGCCATAAAGTGCACGCCGCAAAATACGATGTACTTCGCATCGGTTTCGGCCGCAGCCTTCGAGAGTTTATAGCTGTCGCCGGTGAAATCGGCGAAGCGGATCACCTCGTCGCGCTGGTAGTGATGGCCGAGCAGGATTGTCGTCGCGCCCAGCCGCGCACGCGCCCGCCCGATTCGCTCGTCCATGGATGCGTCAGGGAGAACGAGATAGTTTTCGAGGCTGCAGCTCGCTGCACCCTCCGGCGAGGTCGCCGTTAAGTCGTCTGCTACGAGATTCACTGTTGTCCGCCTTCAGTCCAGCTCACGCCAGACGGGGATGTTGAAAGCTGGGCCAGTTCTCCGGCCCCAAGGCTGCAGTGGATGCACTTCTTCAACAAAGACCCACCCACGGGGTTGTTGCAGCCCTTTCACAATTATAGATGTCTGGTCGCCCGGTTGGTTGCAGCGCCCGCATGCCCGTAATGGCCTTTTCCGGTCTTTGTCCTCAGCCTCATAAGGCAGTTATCATTACCCTTCATGGGGACTCATCCGCCAATCTTGTTGGGAAATCTGGGTATGGCCGACTCACTCATCCTGATGGTCATTGCCCTGGTTGTCTTCGGCCCCCGCCGCCTCCCTCAGATCGGCCGCCAGATCGGCAAGCTCATGTACGAGTTCCGCAAGGCCTCCAACGACTTCAAGTTCCAGATGGAAGAGGAGCTTCGCCTCTCCGAGGAAGCCGACCGCCGCAAGAAGGAAGAAGAAAAGCGCAAGCAGCAACCCCAGGAGTCCGTTTCCGCTACGCCCGCGGTCGCCCAGGCTGTCGAGTCGCCCTATCCCGGCGAAGGTCAGTATCCCGATCTGAAAGCTGCTGAATCAAAGCCCGCCGACGAAGCTCCGCGGATCCTGCCGCCTTCCACCGGCGAAACCGTCGCCGCATCGCGCCAGCCTGAGCCGGAAACCGCCGCATCTGCGCCGCCCGAAGCTCCCCAATCCGAGCCGGCCAACCCGGAGTATTATTTCTCCCCCGATAAGGCCACCAACGCGCAACAGACCCCAGAACAGACGGAGCAAGCGACGCACAATGGCTGATCCCGGCGATGCAATAGAGAAAGCGCGCAAAGCCGTCACCGAACGCGCCGAACTCCCAGGCATGAGCCTGATGGAGCACCTCGACGAACTCCGTCGCCGCATCGTCCATTCGGCTGCTTATCTGGCCCTCGGCTTCGTCGTCGCGTGGATCTTCCGCGGCCGTATCCTCGATTTCCTGCAGGCGCCGCTGCTCCACATTGGGAAAAGCCTGGTCTTCACGCATCCCATGGATGCGCTCAACTTGAATCTGCAGGCATCGCTTCTCGCCGGCGCCATCATCGCAAGCCCCTTCATCCTCTACCAGGTCTGGCTCTTCATCGCTCCGGGACTCTATCAGCGCGAGAAGCGATTCGTCGTGCCCTTCATGACCGCCACCGTCGGCCTCTTTCTCGCTGGGGCCGCCTTCGGCTATTTTTGGGTCTTGCCTGGCGCCATCAAGATTCTGGTCCTCGGCTTCGGTCACGACTTCACCCCGATGATCACCATCGAGGATTACAGCGGATTCTTCCTCTCCATCATCCTCGGCCTCGGCATCAGCTTCGAGCTGCCCATTCTCATCTTCTTCCTGGCCCTGTTCGGCATCGTGAGCCCGAAGTTCCTCTGGAAGAACATCCGCTACGCCATCCTTGCGGTCTTCCTCGTCGCCGCCATCATCTGCCCCAGTCCCGATCCCTGGACCATGTGCGTCTATGCCGTCCCCATGTTGCTCCTCTACGTCATCGGCATCGCTGTCGCCTGGTGGGTCCATCCCGATCGCCGCAAAGCCAAACAAGCGGCGTCCTAGCAACGGCCAACCGGCCGGGTTTCTCTCCTATTGACATTCTGTAGAAGCCGGTGCTACTCCTATTGCCATTCGATAGGAAGGGCCGCATGAATTCCAAGCAGGCCAACCTGCTGCAGGGCACGCTCGATCTTCTCGTCCTCAGGGCGCTCGCACCGGGAGAACTGCACGGTTTGGGAGTTTCCCGCCGCATTGAACAAATCACCAAGGGGACAATCCTCGTCAAGCCCGGCTCTCTGTTTCCAGCACTTCACCGCATGGAAGAGGCCGGTTGGCTCACTTCGTTCTGGAGCGAGTCTGAGAATAACCGTCGCGCCAAGTTTTACCGGCTCACCAAGGCCGGCAAACGTCAGCTCGACGTCGAAACCGAGCAGTGGACCACCGTGGCTCTTGCCATGACCAATGCCCTCAAAGCCACCTAAGAAGGAAGAGCATGATGAGACCCTGGTCTCGCCTCAAAGGCACGGCTCGCAATCTCTTGCGCAAGTCGCATGTCGAAAATCAGCTTGACGAGGAAGTCCGCGCCTACGTGGAAATGAGCGCCGACGAACGGATCGCTGCGGGCACGTCCCCGTCCGAGGCCCGGCGCACTGTACTCGCCGAGTCCGGCGGGATCGAGCAGGTCAAGCAGGCAGTGCGCGATCGTCGCGCTGGCGCAGGCATCGAGCTGTTTTGGCAGGATGTCCGTTTCGGCCTCCGCCAGTTGGCTCAAAACCCCGGCTTCACTCTGTCCGCTATCGCCGCGCTCTCCCTCGGCATCGGCGCCAACACCGCGATCTTCAGCGTGGTCAATACGGTCTTGCTCAAGCCGCTCACCTATCCTGACGCCGATCGCATGGTCAACTTCCTGGCGCCCTCGGTCGAAATCGCCAGTGACCTCCACAACATCCCCGAGTTCCACTTTCTCCAGCGCCAGACGAACCTCTTCAAAGACGTCGCCGCATTCGACAACGCCGGTCCCGGCTTCAATCTGACCGGCGGCAGCCGCCCGGAGCAAGTCAACGGAATCCACGTAACCGAGGGCTACTTCCGCATCTACGGTGCGCCCGTCGCTTTGGGCCGCACATTCACACCGCAGGACGACTCGCCCCATGGCGGCAACGTCGTCGTCCTCAGCTACGCCCTGTGGCAGCGCAAGTTCGCGGGCGATCCGGCGATCGCGGGGAAGTCGATCTCGCTCGGCAACCAGCCCTACACCGTCGTCGGCGTCACCGGAAAAGACTTCGTGGGTGGCGTCGATGCCGACCTCTGGCTGCCGTTTCAGTTTGACCCTGCCTCCACAGACTTCAACGTCGCCTACTTCGTCACCGGATTGCTTCAGCCTGGCGTCACCATCGCGCAGGCCAACGCCGCTTTGGCCGCAGCAACCCCCGAGTACCTCCGTGAGTACCCGAAGTCGTGGGATCCCCACTTCAGGATTGGGCCCTTGTTCGACAGCATCATTGGCGACGCTCGGAATTCGCTGCTCTTGATGCTGGGTGCGGTCGGGCTCGTGCTGCTGATCTCCTGCGCCAATGTCGCCAATCTGCTTCTCGTGCGTGCCACGGTCCGCAAACGCGAATTCGCGATCCGCTCGGCGCTGGGAGCAGCGCGCGCGCGCATTGTGCGCCAGTTGCTCACCGAGAGCGTATTGCTCTCCCTGGCTGGCGGCGCGCTCGGTACCGCCATCGGCTTCGTAGGAATGCGCGCACTGCTTGCGGTGAGCCCCGCCGGCCTGCCGCGCATCGGCGAAAATGGCGCGGCCATCGGCATCGACTGGCGCGTCCTTGCCTTCACCCTCGGAGTCTCGCTGCTCACAGGCATCCTCTTTGGACTGTTTCCCGCTTTCAGCGCTTCGCGTTCTGACCTGAGCTCCACGCTCAAAGAGAGCGGCAACCGCTCTAGCACCGGGTTTCACGAGGGAAAAGCCCGCTCATTGCTCGTGGTCAGCGAAATCTCGCTTGCCCTCGTGCTGGTCATCGGCGCATCCCTTCTCATCCGCACATTCATCGCGCTCCACGAGGTGGGTCCAGGCTTTGACGCGCGCAATGTACTGACCATGGAAATGTCGCTCAACGGCCCGCGTTACCAGCACACGGCCGGCCTCGCTCAGCTTCTGCACGATGGACGCAACCGGCTCAATGCACTCCCCCGAGTAGAACTTGCAGCCGCCGGCTTTTGGCGGCCTATCGATGTCGAGGATGGCACGGGATTCCACATCACCGGACGTCCGGTGGACAAGGACTGCTGCGGCAGCAAGTGGATGAGCATCACGCCGGGCTATCTCAACCTGTTCAGGATTCCCGTTCTGCGTGGCCGCGATTTCAACGACGACGACAACGCCGGAGCGCCTCGCGTCGCGCTCATCAATGAGGCCTTCGCCCGGAAATACTTCCCCCACCAAGACCCCATCGGGCAGCACATCGACCACGGCCAGGAAGGGGGCCAGCGAGGGATTGAAACCATCGTCGGCATCGTCGCCGACTTCCACGACGGAGGCCTTGCCCGGTCGGCCGACGCCATGATGATCGTTCCCATTCCTCAGGTCTCGGACGAATACAACGCAGCCTATGCCAACATCCAGCCGCTCTTCTGGATGGTGCGGACCCACGGCGACCCGCACCAGGCAATCCCCGCCATCGCAGAGCAGCTGCGCATCGCCAGCGGTGGGTTCCCCGTGGCCCATATCCGCACCATGGACGAGATCATGGGCCACTCCACAGCCCGGCAAAGCTTCCAGATGCTCCTGCTCACCATCTTTGGAGTGGTGGCGCTGCTGCTGGCCGCTATCGGCATCTACGGCCTGATGGCTTACTCAGTCGCGCGGCGTACCCAGGAGATGGGCATCCGCATAGCCTTGGGCGCCGATCGATCCGTCATCCGTAATCTCGTTGTCTGGCAGGGAATGAGGCTGGCCCTCGTTGGCGTCGTTGCCGGCATCGCCGCCGCCTTTGGCCTCACGCGTCTTTTGTCCACCCTACTGTTCGGCGTCAAGCCCTGGGATCCAACCGTGTTCCTCGTCGCGCCGCCGATCCTCGCTGCGGTGGCTCTGCTCGCCGTGTGGGTCCCCGCCGCGCGTGCCTCGCGAGTCGACCCCGTCCTGGCCTTACGCGCCGAGTAATCCGGGGACTCCACATGGCACACGGCATCTTTGTAGGTCTCTCGACAATCGACCTGGTCTACAGCGTCGATGAATTTCCTGCTCCTAACTCCAAAGTGGCGGCGCACGATCAGCAGATCTTTGTCGGTGGCCCCGCAACCAACGCCGCCATCGCTTTTCATCATCTTGGCGGGCAATCCACTCTGGTTGCGGCTGTCGGTTGCCATCCACTGTCCAGCCTGATTCGCAATGAGCTCAACCAGTACTCCCTCCGATGGATCGACCTTGCTCCCGCCCTCAATGAGATCCCCGCCATCTCGTCGATCGCCGTCAATCGAGCGGGCGAGCGCAACGTAATCTCCGCGAACGCCTCTCGCTTCGGCCTCCCTGCGGCCGTCGTCGACCAGAGTGCGCTCGGCGACGCCTCCGTGCTCCTGGTAGACGGGCACTGCATCCAAGCCTGTACGGCATGGGCAAAGGCCGCCCGCGCTCGTGGAATCCCGGTTGTGTTCGACGGAGGAAGCTGGAAGGCTGGAACCGAGGAGCTTCTTAAGAGCGTCGACTTCGCCCTCTGCTCGGCAGACTTCCGCCCGCCCGGTTGTTCGATTCAAGAGGACGTCGTCCGGTTCTTGACCGGTTCCGGCGTCTCTCACATCGCAATCACGAACGGAGCGGCGCCGATCCGATTCGTCTCTCCCGCCGCTGCCGGCATGCTGCCCATTCCCCCGATCGAAGTCGTGGACACCATGGGCGCGGGCGACATCTTTCACGGCGCATTCTGCTACAGCCTCTCCGCCCAACACTCCTTCCAGCAGGCACTCGCGCAAGCAGCCACGGTAGCCGCACACTCCTGCCGCTTTCGCGGCACAAGAGAGTGGATGAACCACCCGATACATCCCATCTGAGCCGTCCCTGTTTTGAAAGGGCACGACTTCAGTCGTGTCGCTAAGGCCATAAGAATGGGGACGGCTTTAGCCGCTGAGGGATGTCTTCCCGAGTGCGCTACCACCTGTGCCTGAGAACGACTTCGTTGAGACACGCCATAATGTACCGCAATGCCGGGTGTACTCTGTTGCACCATGCGCACAGACCGCTACACCAAAGTCGTCCTCACTGCGATTGCCCTTGCCCTCACGGCCATCGCCTGCCGCCCATTCACGCAGCCATCGCCCGTCGTTGCCTGCGTCTCCTCTTCCGATCTCTTCATCGAGCCGGGTGTTCAATCGTTGCGCGCCCCCGACGGCTCGCGTGTCCTCCTCGGCAAGGTCGTCGTCGACCTGCGCTCCGGCAGGGTCTGGGGCTTCCCTACGGGCACCAACTCCACGTATCCAATCTCCGTGAATGGCTCCTCGCAGGTTCCCGTGTCCAAGCCATTCCTGCTGGGCAAGTTCGATCTCGACGCTCTCGACAAGGAACCCTGAGAGGCGCGCGGGCGTAGCACGAGGCGCGATGCAGTAGCATCGATGCATGGTCGCTGGCGCATCGTGGACATGGTGGATCGGTTTCCATGTCGCCGTGCTTCTGTTGCTCGCCATCGACGCCAACCTGCCCGCACATCGACGCGAAGCGCCTCGCAAACAGACCGCTGCCTGGCTCTGGACTGTCATCTTGGTGCTCGCCGCCGCTGTGTTCGCTGCCTGGATCGGCATCGAACAGGGCCGCCAGCGCGCTCTCGAATTCGTCGCCGGCTACACCATCGAAACCTCACTCAGCATCGACAATCTCTTCGTCTTCCTCGTCCTCTTCGAAGGATTCCGCATCGACACCACGCGCCAGCATCGCGCGCTCCTGTGGGGCGTGGGTGGCGCAGTCATCCTGCGCGGCGTCTTCATCGCTGTCGGCGTCACCCTGCTCGAGCGCTTTCACTGGATCAACTGGCTCTTCGGCCTCTTCCTTCTCTATGCGGCGGTGCGCCTGTTGCGCGAAAACTCTGCCCGCGAGGTCATCCCCGCTTGGATACGCCGCCTGCAGCCGGCTAAAGGTTCGCTCTTGCCCGTCATCCTTGCGGTTGAGTTCACCGATCTCCTCTTCGCGGTCGATTCCATTCCGGCCGTACTCGCCATCTCCCATGATCCGTTCATCGTCTACACCTCGAACATCGCCGCCATTCTCGGCCTCCGCTCGCTCTACTTCGTGCTGGCTGGCCTTCTCGATCGTTTCCGCTACCTGCACTACGGCCTCGGCGTTCTGCTCGGCTTCGTAGCCCTCAAGATGCTCGCCACCCCATGGATCGACGTTCCCGTCACGGTCTCGTTGATCGTCATCGGCATCATCCTCGCTGTCTTCGCGATCGTATCCGCCATCGCCGGCCCCAAACCGCAACAGCCGTCCGTTCCGCGTTAGCCTTCAGTCCATTGAGATCTGAACCAGCGGCTCCGGCTTCGCCGCCGCCGCAGTCGTCGTCCGCTCGCGCCAGGCCGGCCGGGCAATGTCTTGGAGCTGCGCGATCGCACCGCCGATGCGCATCGAACCGTGCAGCAGATGCTTGGCCTTCAGCGGGCCCAGCAACGGGATCTCGCTGATCCAGTGCGCCGCCGCACTCGCCGAGCACCCGCATTGCGAGCAGTCCGGATCGCCGCCAAAGACGCATGGTTCCACATGCGTGCGCAGATCGGCCGAATAGTTCTTCGACAATCGCGAAAATGTGCAATCGGCCGGCGAGGTCGGAGGATGCAGCAATGCCTGCGCATAACCCCGCCCCGTGAGCAGCTTCGGAAATCTCTCGCGCAGTCGCGGAAGCTCCGCTGCAAGCCACGCGCGTTGCGAACTGCTCAAGCGCTCGGCGCTCTCCTCGCCTCTCTGCGGCGAATAAAGGCTCACCCAGATTTGTCGCACTTCGTCCCGCGCGCTCCAGAAGCTCACATACTCTTCCAGGTAGCTCGTACGCGCAAGCATCTGTGCCGTGATCGTCCAATGCACGTTGATGCGTCGACCGGCGATGTGCTCCAGAATGCGCTCATAGGTCGCCGGCGCGCGGCGCACATTGTGGTTCTCCGGCAATCCGTCAATCGACACTGCCAGGGTGAACCGCGGCAGACGCATCCACTCGGCAGGAATCGGAATGACCCCGCTCGTGACCACCATGGAGAAGATGTTGCGGTCCGCCAGCCCAATCAGGATGCGGCTCAGCTCGCGATGCCGCACCATCGGTTCGCCGCCCACCAGCGTCACCTGCAGCGGCTTGTGTCGATCCACAAGGTCGAGTACCCCATGCACCAGCTCGTCGCCGCGCTTGTCGGCCAGCTCACGCAGCGTCACGTCGCCGCCCAGGTGATTGCTGCCATACGCATAACATCCGGGGCAGTGCAGAGGGCACTCGCGTGTGATCTCGATGGAGAGCATCGGGGTGTGTCCACGCAGGACCTTGCCCCATGACTCAAGAATGTTGCGTGCCCGCAATCGGCTACCTCTTGGGGATGGAGAGGATTTACGTACGGACTTACCTTCTTGTCCCTTTAGACTCCTTTGACGCGCCAAGGATGCGCCGATCGCTCGGCTTCTCTCTTGCCATTGGTCCATGCCTCTTGCTCTCAGGAGTACCCACGTGTGGGCAATGGGTACCCTAAGTCCTTGTCCCGCCGTACCCTGCACGGGGTGAGACCCGCTGGAAGTTGAGGCTCATTTCGTCGTATTCTTAGAGGACTGATTTCCATGAAGACCTTCACCCTAGA
>Ga0335071_10000676_pt1 | contig 37045 bp, 29 predicted proteins | sample Lox_Sample_15_FD_206724 | JGI IMG/M metagenome (GOLD analysis project Ga0335071, IMG submission 206724) | Soil microbial communities from Loxahatchee National Wildlife Refuge, Florida, United States - Lox_Sample_1.5 | ecosystem: Environmental > Terrestrial > Soil > Wetlands | place: USA... | reverse complement strand
CCCCGCTACGTGAACGCCGCCCTCGGCGACATCGCCGTCAGCCGCTCCGGCACGGCCACCACCTTCGACTTCGGAGAGTGGAAGAGCGAGGTCGCCTCCCGTCACAACCCGGACGGCACCGTCTCCTTTCTCACCACGGCGCCGGGCGTCCTGGGTTTCGAGTTCGTGGTGGGCGCGGGACCGAAGCCGACGCTGATCGTGCGCGATGCCCAGCACGAGTACGTGTTCGCGGCGGAGGGAGACGCGTCGTCGCGGTGAAGGGGTCCGGACGCGCGGCGCCGTCAGGTGCCAGACGAACGCGTGCGTGTCGGTGACGACGCGCACCACGTCGCTTCTCCTGCCGGAGCAGCGAGCGCGACAGTAGCGTCCGGACCGAGCGGAGGCCGCCGTACTCGGCGACCGGCTCGCCCGCCAGCAGGCCGCTGAGCGGCGTACCCTCCCACAGCCGGCGACGCGCCTGAATCGGCAGAGCAGGAGCAGGATCGGAGGCTAGGGCTTCGCCGGAGCCTCCGCCGGCGCGTGGCCGCCGGCAGCCTGTAGCCGGATGGAGCCGTCGCCGGTGTGGATCCTGAGCGGCGGCCCGCCGGCGCCGAGGTTGCCATGCACGTGCGTCGAGCTGACGGCCCCGGTGACGCCGAGCGGCGCCTCCATCTGGATGTGACCGTCCCCGGTGGTGGCGTCGACCTCGGCGCCGAGGCCCTCGGGGAGACGCAGGGTGATGCTGCCGTCGCCGCTGTGCAGCGACCAGGCCGAGGCGACCTTCGAGCCGGGCGCCGCTTCGGCCTCGATGCCGCCGTCGCCGGTACCGAGGTCGAGCAGCTCGAAGCGCCCCTGGACCGTCAGGTGGCCGTCGCCGGTGTCGGCGGTGAGCCGGCCGTCGAGCCCGCTGGCGTGGATCGAGCCGTCACCGGTGTGCATCCGGATGTCGCCGGCCAGGCCCTTCGCGGAGACGCTGCCGTCGCCGGTCGACAGGTCGAGGCGCCCGGAGACGGCCTCCACCCCGATGCTGCCGTCGCCGGTGTGCACCACGAGGTTGGCCTGCTTGGGCACGGCCAGCGCCACGGTCACGGAGTGGTGTCCGATCGAGAAGTGCTGGCGCGGGAGCCTGACCGCGATGTCCACGCGGTCGCCGGTCTGGCTCTCGGTGACCGTGACCCCCTCCGGCGCGATGCGCCATCCGACCGTCGTCACTTTCGCCTCGACCTGCGCTCCGGTGCCGACGGCGATCTGCACGTTGCCGTCGTCGGTCTTCACGTGGACCTCGGGGACGCCCTTGACCGGGTACTGGTGCGACCACTCGTCCGCCAGGACGGGCGTCGCCAGAACGCTCGAGACCGCCAGACTCATCAGCCAGCCGACGCGCATACCTCCGCCTCCTGTTCTGACCGGCTTGAACGCGCGACAGCGGCCCGCGGTTCCATTCTCGGACGCCTACTTCTTCACGAAGGCGACCGCCTGGTCGAGAGCCTGCAGCGCCCCAGGGAGCAGGATCTCGCCCCGGGGCAGGTCGGGGCGGTTCTGGCCCTGCGGGCCGAGGACGAAGTCGTGGTAGCCGTGCTCGTAGACGTCCATCTGGACCGCCTTGCCAGCCTGTGTCAGCTGGTCGTGGAGGATGGTGGCCATCGCCTGCAGGCGGTCCTCGCTGCCGACCTGGATCAGGATCGGGGTCCTGATCGGCGCGATGTTGGCGCCGACGACGGCCGGGTCGGGCTTCGCCGCGGAGAGGTCCGGCGGTCCGCCGGCGGCAGGCCGCTGCAGGCCGAGGAACCAGATCGGTGCCGGTGCGCCCAGGACCGCGGCGTGGATGGTGGGGACCTTCGAGATCAGGAACAGGACGAGGTTGCCGCCCAGGCTCACGCCGTGGAGGCTGATCCGCGACGGATCGACGTACGGAAGCCCCTTCACGTGCTCGATCACCGCCAGACCGTCGTCGATGGCCGTGGCCGAGCCCGTGGTGGAGGGCACGTTCATCGTGTTCCAGTCACCGCCACGGTAGTCGGCGACGGCGACCACGAAGCCCTCCTGCAGGAAGCGCTCCCAGACGGGCCCGCCGGTCGCGCCCCGCGACCAGCCGACGAGCTGGTCCATTCCGCGGCCCCCCGGGGCGCCGTGGAACATGATGATGGCGGGGAACGGACCGTTGCCGCGCGGCTTGCGCACGGCCGCCGCCACGTAGAGCCCGTCCTTCGTCTTGATGTAGGTCGGCTGCACGGGCGAGTCGGTCTCGCTCACCACCCGGACGTACTTGTCGTGCGGCAGCGGGTCAGGGCTGCCGGCGTGTTTGCGGATCTCGGCGCTCGCGACGACGGGCAGCACCACCAGCAGGACCGTCAGGATTCGTTTCATGGTGGCACAGAGGATAGCGCCGACGTCCGCGGCGGATAGAATCCGGGTCGCTCGAGGAGTACCGATGAGACTGCGCCACGCCTGGCTCGTGACCGTTCCCTGGCTCGCTGCGGCAGCGGCCGTGGGCGCCGAAGATCCCGCTCGTTCCGTGCACGTCTGGGAGAGGCAGGAGGTCACGCTGACCTCGGCCGGTTCCTGCGCGAACCCGTACACCGACGTGGTCGTCTGGGTGGACCTGGTCGGCCCGGACTTCCACAAGCGCGTGTACGGGTTCTGGGACGGCGAGCGGACGTTCCGGGTGCGGCTGCTGGCCACGGCGCCCGGGAGATGGACCTGGACGAGCGGCTCGGAGCCGGCCGATGCCGGGCTGGGCGGGAAGACGGGAGCCTTCACCGCGGTCGAGTGGACCGAGGCCGAGAAGCAGGCGAACCCGCTGCGGCGCGGCTTCCTGCGCGCTGCGGCGAACGGCCACGCGCTCGAGCAGGCGGACGGCACGCCGTTCATCGTCATCGGCGACACCTGGTACGCGGTGGGGACCAACCGCTTCCGCTGGTACGACGACGACGGCGAGCGGCCGATCGGCCCGACCGCCGGCTTCAAGGACTACGTCCGCTTCCGCAAGGCCCAGGGCTACAACTGGGTGAACGTCATCGCCGCCTTCCCCAACTGGATGACCGACGGCCGGCCGTGGCTGCTGCGGATGGACGACGGCACCGCCGTGCGCTCGGCGTGGCTGGAGTACGGGACCGGCAGCGCCAAGAACATGGACAACGAGGGCGGCCGGCCGTTCTTCTTTCCCGGCAGGGTGCCGGGGTTCGAGCGGGTGTTCCCCGACGTCGACCGCATCAACCCGGCGTACTTCAGGTACCTCGATCGCAAGATCGACTACTTGAACGCCAACGGCTTCGTGCCGTTCATCGAGGTCTCGCGCCGCGACTCGGGCCTGCTCTGGTCGAAGTACTACGAGTGGCCGGACTCGTACGTGCGCTACATCCAGTACGTGTGGTCGCGCTACCAGGCGAACAACACCGTGCTGAGCCCGGTGCACCTCGACATCATCGACATGACGGTGAGCCCGGAGGAGTACTCGAACGCGATCCGCCTGGTGAAGGACCGCTTCGGCCCGCCGCCCTTCGGCACGCTGCTCTCGGCGAACGCCAACCCCTCGACGCTCGAGAACTGGGGCGAGGACTCCTGGGTGAGCTTGCACCAGACCGGCAACATGCGCGAGCACGACCACTTCTGGTACCTGACCGAGATCTTCAACCTGCGTCGCCCGCTGCCGGCCTTGAACGGCGAGCCGTACTACGCCGGCTACAAGGACGCACGCGGCCCGGGCGGCGCCAACTACACCCGCGGGGCCGAGGGGGGCAGCGAGAGGGACGACCGTTACGTCCGCTCCTGCATCTACGGCTGCTTCCTCTCCGGGGGCCTGGCCGGCCACGTCTACGGCGCCGAGGGCATCTGGGGCGCCGACATCGAGCCCGCCGCCCCCACCCACATGTGGGAGGCCTTCCAGTGGCGCTCGGGCGCGCAGATGCAGCACCTGCGCACGTTCGCGTTGTCGATCGGGCGGCTCTACCAGCAGCTGGTGCCGATGGCGGATCTCGTCTCGCCCAACAAGTCCCACGACACCCTGAGCTACGAGGGCTGGGCCTACTGCGCCCGCACGCCCGACAAGGACGTCTTCCTGCTCTACTTCGAAAACGGCGCCCCCCCGGCGCAGGTGCGGGGGGCGCGGCTGAACAGCCGGTATCGGGGGCAGTGGTTCGACCCGCGGGAGGGCACCTGGATGGAGGCCGGCGAGCTGCAGGCGGACAAGATCGGAATCATCACCCTGCCGCCGTTCCCCGGCGACACCGACTGGGGCCTGCGTCTCGTCTACGCGGGAGCCGCACCGCGCCCGAAGCAGTACTGACGCCGGAGCTACTCCCGGCGAGGCAGGCTGGACTGGGTCCGCCCGGACTGCTGCAGCCGGCTGCGCAGGCGCGCCTCCCACCGGCTGCGGGGCAGCGACAGCGCCTCGAACACCGCGGCGGTGTCGCGCAGCGACTCGGCGCCGAAGTGGCGCATGCGCAGGTACAGGAGCGACGTCATCACCGCGGCCAGCGGCACCACCAGCAGGTTCAGCAGCTGCCACAGCACGGAGCGGCCCGAGACGGAGAACGAGAAGCCGAGCTCCTTCGGCATCAGCCCCTCGCCCAGCCGGAAGGTGAACTTCATGGTCACGGCCGCCAGCCACACCGCCACCGGCAGGGCGAACTGCAGCAGGGCGATCACGACGGCCGTCCACGGCGCCCTCCACACCAGCTGGCGCGAACGCCGCAGCGAGGCGCGGACGCCGGCGCCCTCCATCACCACCACCGGACCGTAGAGGACGCAGGCGACCGCCGCGGCGATCCCCGGCAGGAGGAGCAGCAACAGGCCCGCCATCACCAGGAGGACGGTCGCCAGCGAGGCGGCAGCGAAGGTCAGCCACCTCCGCCCGATGGCGCGGAAGGCGGTCCTCACGTCCATCGCCCGCAGTGGGGCGACGATCGACTGCACGACCATCGGCACCACGCCCGCCGACACCAGACCGTAGGCGAGCAGGTTGGCCGCCACCAGGCCGGCGAACAGCGCCGGCCCCAGAGCGCTCAGCCGGCTGGTCGGGATCGCCAGCCCCGGCAGGAGGCCGTCGGCGGCAGCCAGCAGCGCGACCACGATCATCAGCGGCAGGTGAGCGATCACCGACAGCCGCAACAGGGCGGAGAAATGCTCGCTGTAGAAGACGACGGCCCTCTGCAGGAGCGATCCCGTGCTGTCGCTGCTCGCTCGCAGCGCGGCGCCGAAACCCGCCGCCGTCTGCGGGCGCCGAGCCGGGTCTTTCGCCAGGGCCGAGAGCACGACCGCCGACAGGCGCCGGGGCAGCCGCCGACGCGGCAGGGGCAGCGGCTCGGCCGTCGCGTGCAGCCGGAGCAGCTCCTCCGTGCTGCCGGAGAAGGGCGCCTCTCCGGCGAGCATGCGGTAGGCGACGACACCCAGGCTGTAGATGTCCGAGCGGGCGTCGATCGTCTCCCCGCGGCACTGCTCGGGTGACATGTAGAGCGGCGTGCCCATCACCGAGCCGAGGCGCGTCAGCTCGGCCGTCGTGGCTGGCACGGCAGTCGCCTCGGCGGGTGCGCCGTGCGCCGGCGTGCGCAACAGCGTCGGCTCTTCCGACAGGTCCGCCGCGGGTTCGGTCGGCGCCCCTGCCTCGGGCGGCGGCGCCGCGGAAGGCGCGGGCGGCTCGATCCCGGAGAGGCGCGCCAGGCCGAAGTCGAGCAGCTTCACCGTGTACCCGCCGCGGCGGTTGGGCTCGAGCCAGATGTTGGCGGGCTTGAGGTCGCGGTGGACGACGCCCTGGGCGTGCGCCTCCTCGACGCCGGACGAGACCTGCTCGAGCACGTCCACGGCCCAGCGCACCGGCAGGCGCCGCTCCTCGGCCAGCACGTCGGCCAGCGTGCAGCCGTCGAGGTACTCCATCACCAGGTAGGCGACCAGGCCGGATGAGGTGTGCGCCGACCCGAAGTCGGTGACGTCGACGACGTTCGGATGGCGCAGCCGCCCAGCGGCCTCGGCCTCGCGACGGAAGCGGGCGAGGAACTCCTCCTCGCCGGAGAGCCGCGGCCGGATGACCTTCACCGCGACGGTGCGCCGGGTCCCGACGTGGGTCGCGCGGTAGACGGCGCCCATGCCTCCCTCGCCGAGCAGCGCCTCGATGCGGTACTTGCCGTCGAGCAGCTCGCCCGCCGCCAGGGACGAGCCGGGAGGCGCGACGTCCGGATTGCCTCGTGCCACGCCGTTACGTTAGCTCATGGGCACAGGCCGCGGCGTGGTAGGGCGGCGCCGCTGCCGGTGCTAGGCTTCCCGGACGATACCTCGTCCCGGTCAGGTCCCGTCTCCAAGGAGGCCCGATGGTGCGCCACGTCCTCGCCGCAACGACACTGGCCGTCTTCCCGGCAGCCGCCGCGCCGTGCCAGACCGGGCCGGCCGCGTCCGACCGCTGCGCTGGCCTGGCGTCGGCCGAGCTCGCCGGAGCGAAGGTGATGATGGCCTCAACGGTTGCCGCGGGGAGCTTCACGCCGCCAGCCAGCCTCTCGCCCTGGATGGCCGGCGATCCGGCCTTCTACAAGACGCTCCCCGCCTTCTGCCGGGTCGTGGCCAGGGCCACGCCCAGCGCCGACTCGGAGATACCGGTCGAGGTCTGGCTGCCGCTCGAGGGCTGGAACGGCAAGCTCCAGGGCCAGGGCAACGGCGGGTTCGCGGGCGAGATCGGCTTCAGGGGGCTGGCGGCGGCGGTGAAGGCGGGCTACGCGAGCGCCGCCACCGACACCGGGCACTCCGGAGGCGGCACCGACGCCCGCTGGGCCCTCGGGCACCCCGAGAAGGTCGTCGACTTCGGCTACCGCGCGATCCACGTGATGACGCAGGTGGCCAAGGCCGCCATCCTCCGCTACTACGGCGGCGCCCCGCGCCATGCCTACTTCGCGAGCTGCTCCAACGGCGGCCGCCAGGCGCTGATGGAGGCGCAGCGCTTCCCCGAGGACTACGACGGGATCCTGGCCGGCGCGCCGGCGAACTTCTGGACGCACCTGCTGACGAAGGCCCTGGCCGACGCCCAGGCGACGACTGCCGACCCGGCGAGCTACATCCCGCCGGGCAAGCTGCCCGCCATCGCCGGTGCCGTGAACGCGGCCTGCGACGCGCAGGACGGCGTCAAGGACGGCGTGGTCAACGACCCGCCGCGGTGCCACTTCGACCCGGCGTCGCTCCTGTGCCAGGGGAGCGAGTCGGAGGCGTGCCTCACCGCGCCGCAGGTGACGGCGCTCGAGGAGCTGTACACGGGACCGCGCGACTCGCGCGGGCGCGAGGTCTTCCCGGGCTACCTTCCCGGCGCCGAGCTGGGCGAGGGCGGGTGGACGCCGTGGATCACCGGCCCGGCCCCCGGCAAGAGCCTGATGGTCGCGTTCGCCAGCGGCTACTTCGGCAACATGGTCTACGAGATGGCCGACTGGGACTACCGCCACGCCGACGTCGCGCAGGCGCTGACGGCGGCGGAGCAGAGGACCGCGCGCACGATGGACGCGGTCGACTCGAACCTCGAAGCGTTCCAGGCCCGCGGCGGCAAGCTGATCGTCTACCACGGCTGGAACGACCCGGCGATCTCGGCGCTGAACAGCGTCCACTACGTCGACGCCGTCGTGAGCACGCTCGGTCGGGCGAAGGCGGACGGCTTCCTGCGGCTGTACCTCGTGCCGGGCATGCAGCACTGCGGCGACGGCCCGGGGGCGACGTCCTTCGGGCAGTTCGGCGTTTCGGACGCGAAGGACCCCGGCCGCAACATCTCGCTGGCGCTCGAGCGGTGGGTCGAGCAGGGCCAGGCGCCCTCGGCGATCGTCGCCACCCGCTTCGTCGACAACGACCCGGCCAAGGGCGCGCAGAGGACGCGGCCGCTCTGCCCGTACCCGCAGGTGGCGCGGTACGCGGGCGGCAACCCCGACGACGCGGCCAGCTTCGCCTGCGGGCCGCAGACGCCATAGCTCAGACGGCCATCGCGGCAGTAGACGGCGCGCGCCGGCGGAGGTGCACCAGCGGCGGCAGCCCGCCCAGGAGACCGAAGCCGTAGGCAAGCAGCGTGTACGACTTCAGGTCCCACGGCTCCGCGGGCATCGCCACGGACGGCAGCATCGATCCGACGATCAGGTGCGCGGTGGGCACGGCGTGGGTGCCGACCAGGCAGGCGACGGCCAGCAGCCCGCGCGTGCGGTCGCCAACGGCCTCGCAGAGGACGATGGCGCCGGCCAGCACGACCACGGGGATCTCGAAGACCTGCAGCCTGAGCCCCTGAACGCCGTGGAGCGCGAACTGCGCCCACAACACGAGCCAGACGACGGCGGCGGATCCGAGCGCGTGGACGTAGACCGCGCGGGCGACCCGCTCGGGTCGGACCGGCAGCACCGACCAGGCACGGAGGAAGTAGCCGCTGAACGGCTGATTCCCCGAGGGCGGCACCAGCCGCAGTCCCAGCGGGAAGAAGGGCAGGGCCGCCAGCGCGAGGAGCTGGAAGAACGGCAGCGCGCCGACCATCGGCGGCCGCGGCAGCCCCGCAACCATCGAGAGCTCGATCCCCAGCGGGAACACGAGGACCAGGAGGCCGAAGAGCCAGAGGGACCGCACCGGTCCGAGCCCGGCATCGCGGCGGAACTGCGCTTCCGCTCCGGGCGAGCGACGACGGAGAGACGCCGCCGCCGCCCGGCCGGCCCGGTCCGGCGGCCGCGAGCCGTCGTCGGGACGCGCGAGGACGAGCGCCGAGACCGCGACGCAGATGAGCAGCGCGGTCCAGGCGTGCGCCATCAGGCCGAAGTCGCTGGCCGCCACAAGCAGGATCGCCACCAGTAGCAGCCTGACGACGCCACGGGCATCGAAGCGTGCGATCGCCGTCCAGCCGAGCACCAGCGGGAACGCGAACAGGGTCCCGAGCAGGGTGCTGACCGCCAGCGCGCCCTGGTACGTGTAGCCGCTCCACTGGAAGCCGAGGAACATCTGCGTGCCGAACGAGGGGCCGGCTGCCAGCAGGAACGCTACGCGAGCGACTGCGACGAACACGACCGCCAGGAGCGTCTCGGCCACGAGCCGCGTCCGCAATCCCACCGGCAGCGCTGGCACCGGTCGCGCCATCGCCGATCGGCCGCCCGACATCGTCCCCTGGAGCGCCGCGGCCACCAGCAGCACCCAGGGGAGCTGAAGAAGCAGGAGCTGGAAGAGGAGTGCCACGACCACGCCGACGCTGTGCACCGGCGGGCCGCTCAGGGGCGCCGCCACCGCGACGCCGAAGGTCCACGCGGGGATGCTGACCGCGCCCGCGATGGCGAGCAGCGCCAGCGCGAACGGGTTGCGCACGATCATCGCCGTCCGCAGGACGAAATGCCGAACTCCGGCTGTCAGGTCGTCGAGGACGATCGGCCTGATCGCCGGTGAGGCCGTCGTCGCGGCGCTCACGCGACTCCCCAGGCCTCGACCGCCTCCTCGAGGGTGCGGCCTTGTCCGACCAGCGCCGCCGTCTCGCCCTCCTGCACCACTCGGCCGTTGCCGAGCACCAGCAGCCGGTCGGCAATCCGCTCGACGTCGTGCAGCGCGTGGGAGCTGACGAGCACGCTGCGCTCGGGGTCCTTCACCACCTCCAGCACGCTCTCCAGCAGCCGTCGCCGGCCGGACAGGTCGAGGGCGGCCGCCGGCTCGTCCAGCACCAGCAGCCGCGGGCGGAACGCCATGGCGGTCACCAGGCGCAGGCGCGTCCCCTGTCCCCGCGAGAGGTCGCTGACCTTCTTGCGGGTGTCGATCTCGAACCGGTCGAGCAGCTGGCCGACGAGCGCCGCGTCCCAGCTCGGGTAGTAGCCCGAGAGCATGCGCAGCAGGCGGTCGACCCGCAGCTCGAAGAGGGCCATGTCGTCGCTCATGAAGCCGAGGGCGGAGCGGACCTCGACCGGCCGGCTCCAGGGGTCGAGGCCGAAGACGCGCAGCTGCCCCGCGGCGACGGGACGCAGGCCCGCCACCGCCTCCAGCAGCGTCGTCTTCCCCGCCCCGTTCGGCCCGACGACGCCGACCACCTCTCCCGGCGCGACCCGCCAGCTCGGGACCTCGAGGCGGAACGAGCCACGGGCCACCACCAGCGCGTCGACGGAGGCCAGATCACTCGCGCCCATGCGCCTGTCCTTTCTGCGAGCCCGCCGAATCGAGGTCGTGCTCCAGCAGCCGGTCGACCCACGTCCGTAGTGCGTCCTTGCCCAGCCCGAGCTGCCGCGCGCGGGTGACCGCCACGTCCAGCAGCTCCCGCGCCTCGGCCAGCGCCTGGCGGCGGGACGAGTCGATGTCGTCGGCCACGAAGGTGCCCTGGCCCTGGCGGCAGGCGATGAGGCCGGCGGCCTCCAGGTCGGCGTACGCGCGGCGGACCGTGATCAGCGAGACCAGCAGCTGCGGCGCCAGCTCGCGATACGAGGGCAACCGCGATTGCGGCGGTAGCCGGCCGGAGCGAATCAGCCCGCCCAGCTGGTCCTCGATCTGTCGGTAGAAGGGGACGCCGGAGGCCTGGCTCAACCGGATCGGCAAGCGCTCCATTGAGCTTCTGTGTATACGTAGAATCTCAGTTTGTCAAGGGCCAGGTGACGCGACGCTCCTGCCGACAGGCGCGGCCGCCGGGCCCGGTGTGCGGACGCGCACCGCCACGGCCGCGGTGGGCTCGTATCGTCCGCCCGAGCGAACGGAGGGCCCATGAAGCGACTCGTCCTCTGCGTTCTGCCTCTCGCCGTCCTGCCCGCCTGCCGCAGCGCCAGCCCGCGCCCGGCTCCAGCGGCCCCCGCCGCACCCAGCAGCCTGCAGCCGTACGTCGACCAGCTCCGGCTGCTGCGACACGACGCGGACAGGGCCCGCATCCGCCTCGCCGCCGGAGAACCGGCAGGCGGCCCCTGCGCGGTGGCCGTGCGTGTGCGCTCGGCTGCGTTCGAGAAGGACGCGGCGCGCTTCGCGCTCGAGACGCTGGGCGTCCCCAGGCTCCGCGAGCGCGCCGCCGACTGCCGCAAGCTGCAGCCGCAGGTCGACCTGGTGATCGCCGGGCTGGGCGCCGACACCCAGCCGGCGGAGCTGAGCGCTCGCGTGGACGCGGTGCTGCAGACCGCCGATGCCTATCTCGGCGCGAGCGGGATCCGCTTCGACCGCCCGGCGGCGGCGCCGCCCGCGGAGGTGGCGACCCCGACCGAGGTGGTGGCCAGCTCCGAGGAGCACGTGCTCGGCCGCCAGATCACCGCCTGGCCACAGCCCCTGCTCGCGGTGGACCCCTGGTACCGCGACCCGGGGGGCAAGGTGAAGTACCAGGGCCAGATCGAGATGGACGCGGTCGTCGGCAGCGACGGACGGGTCTATCGCCCGAGGTTCAAGACGAGCCTGAGCGAACCGCAGCAGACGGCCGTCGCGCGTGCGCTGCCTCTGTGGCGGTTCGAGCCGGCGCGGCGCGGGCCGGCCACGGTTGCGGCGAGGATCGTCGTCCTGCCGGTGCTGCACATCTACTGATGCGCGGGGCCGTCCCAGGCAAGACGCGGCCCAAATCGAAAGAGGCGGCCATGCCAGCGACGAGCACCTGCTGCGGCCGTGGCCGGCCGGCCCGCGCGCGAGCGGCTGCTGGAGGCGGTCCGGCAGGCCCTGGCCGGGGACTGGCAGGCGGCTCACGGCATCGTGCAGGAGCACGAGGGCGACCCGACGGCGGCCTGGATCCACGCGGTCGTGCACCGCATGGAGGGAGACCCCGACAACGCCCGCTACTGGTACGGCCGCTGCGGGAGATCGCGTCGGCGCTGGGCGGTTGAGCCGAGGGCGACGTCAACCTAGGCGCCGACGAGCTTCCAGAACCGCTTCTCGTCCAGCAGCGTGATGCGCAGGCCTTTCTCGCGCAGCCGCTTCACCTCCATCAGCTTCCGGCCCGAGTCGCGGCCCGCCGCCTGCAGCGGGTTCGGCCGGCCACGCACGACGACGCTGGTGCGTGCCGAGGGGGCCCCGTGCACGATCGCCCCCGCGCGCCGCGCCGCGCGGGCGGCTTCCTGGCGACGACGGCTCAGGATGCCGGTGAAGGCGAGGTGCACGCCCTTCAGCGAGCGGAGCGTCCCGGGACGCAGCCGGGCCGGCGGGTTGCGCAGCGCCTCGATCAGCTCGTCGGCGCTCTGGTAGCGCTTGCGGCGCTCGCCGATGCAGCGGTAGACGATCTCCTTGAGGTGGTCGCCGCAGGGGAGGCCGCGGATCTCGGAGGTGCGCACGCGTACGCTCGCGTCTCCCTTCACCAGCATGCCCAGCAGCTGCCCGACCTGGTACACGTCGTCGCGCGCCTGCCACTTCGGCACCGCCCGCTCGAGGATCTCGCTGGGCGCGGCCACGGGGTTCAGGGTGCGGGCGGTGATGCCGCGGCGGTCGCTCTGCTGGCGGACGATGCCGAAGTCGCCGAGCTTCAGCCGGCGCGGGCCGCAGACGAAGACGTTCACCGGCGTGAGGTCGCGGTGCAGCAGCTGCCCGCGGTGCAGCTTGCCCAGCACCTCCAGGATGCCCGCGATCTCCCGGCGCGCGGCGCCCTCGGGCCAGCCCTTGCCGGTCCGCTGCAGGTAGGCGCGCAGGTCGCCCTCGCGCGCGTGCTCCAGGGCGAGGCAGTAGAGGACCTGCCCGGCCGGGCCGATCAGCGGAAAGGCGTCGTAGACACGGATGGCGCGGGGGTGGTCGTCGAGCAGCTGGCCGAAGTACGCCTCGCGCAGCCAGCCGTCGATGTAGGGGCTCACCTTCACGCAGAGGCGGGCCGGGACCACGGCCGAGGCCCCGACCCGCCGGGCCAGGTAGACCTGGCCGAAGCCACCCCTGCCGAGCAGGCGAAGGACGCAGTACTGCAGTGCGGTGTGCGGGCTGCGCAGGACGTGGCCGGGCTGCAGCAGCGGGGCCGTCTGCCCCAGCCGCGCGCGCGAGGGCCGCGTGCGGGTGGTGGCCGCGTGTACTTGGTCTGGCACGCCAGGGCCGGTCGGCATCGCTCGCTCAGGGATTATCACGCGGGCTTTGACCGGGCTGGGACCGCGCGGTACCGTCGTGGGTCCGGAGACGGCGGCGTGGGCACTCACGAAGACGACGTGAAGGCGGGCAGGCAGGCGGCCCCGCTGTCCTGGCTTCGGGAGTGGCTGCGCTCCGGCGTGCTGCCGGCGGAGCTGCCGGGCGACGGCCTGGCCCTCGTCGAAGCGGCGACTGAGCAGGGGCTGGCCGGGCTGCTGCACACCGAGGCGTCACGGCTGCGGCCCGATTGGCCCGCGCCGGTCCTGCAGCGTCTGCGCCGGCGGCGCCTGGCCCAGCTCTGCCAGTGCGAGATGCAGCTGGACCTCGCCGGCGCCGTCCAACGCAGGCTGCTGGCTGACGGCCTGCGCAGCCTTCCCCTGAAGGGAGCGGCGGTGGCCGAGGCTCTCTACGGCCCGGGTGAGCGGCCGATGGGGGACGTGGACCTGCTGGTCCTCGACGACTTCGCCGCCGCGCTCGACCGCCTCCTTCGCGACGGCTGGCGCGTCGAGGACAGGGCCGACCATGCCGTGTCGCTGCGCCAGGCGCAAACGCCGGTCCTCCTCGAGCTGCACCGGGCGCCAGCGTCGTGTCCAGGCCTGCACCGCCTCGACGGTGGCGGGATCTGGCGACGCAGCGCCAGCGCAACCGGTCGCCTCGTCCGCCTGCCCGGGGCGGAGGACCTCCTGGTCCTGCTCTCGGTCCACGCCGCCTTCCAGCACGCGCTGGGACTGCGGCTGGTCCAGTACCTCGACCTGCAGCGGCTGCTCCGCGAGCCACCCTTCGCTGCCGCTGTGGCACTGGAGATCGCGGGCGGGGCCGGCGCCGCCCCCTCGGTGGCGCTCGCCCTGCACGCGACCAGGCTCCTGCTGGGACCACTGCACGCCGACGTCGAGGCGGCGTTCGCGCCTCACCTGCCAACCGGGCTCACGGCCTGGCTCTCGGCACGGGCCGACGACCCGCTCGCTCTGCTGCGCCCGACGCCTCGCGACCTGGTCCGGGTGCGCTGGGCGCTCGCCCGCGGGCGGCGCAGCCGGCTGCTCTGGGAGACGGCTGCAGGCGCGGCGTCGGGTGGCTGGCGCGGGCGCATCGTCCGCGGCTGGCGGCTGGGCCGCCGCCTGCTGGAGCCGCGGGCCGGGCAGGCGCCGTGAGGGCCTGGCCCGCCCGCGCGCTGTTCCTGGCGGCGCTCGTGCTCGCCGCCGGGCTGCGCTTTCCCGAGCTGGCAGCACGGCCGATGCACGCCGACGAGGCGATCCACGCCGACAAGCTGGGGGCGCTGCTCGAGGGCGGTGGCTACGCCTACGACCCCGCCGAGTACCACGGGCCGACGCTCTACTACCTGTCGCTCGTCCCGGCCTGGCTGCGCGGGGCCCACCGCTACGCCGACCTCGACGAGGTGATGCTGCGGGCCGTGCCGGCCGCGCTCGGGCTCCTGCTCGTCGCCGCCCACCTCGCCGCCCGCTCGGCGCTCGGGACGTGGGGCGCGGCGGTCGCCGCCCTGCTGGCCGCTCTCTCGCCGGCGATGGTCTACTACAACCGGGACTACATCCACGAGACCGCGCTCGTCGCCTTCACCTTCGGCCTGCTGCTGGCGGGCTGGCGGTACGCGCGCCGGCCGCGGACGACCTGGGCCGTCCTCGCCGGGACCTGCGCCGGCCTGATGGTCGCCACCAAGGAAACCGCGGTGCTGGCGCTCGGCTCGATGGCGATCGCGCTGCTGGCCACCGCGCTCGTCGGCGGCTCGCCCTCGCTCGCCCGCCTCCGACAGGGCGCGCGCCGTCGCGACCTCCTGCTGGCGCTCCTCGCCGCGCTGGCGACCGCCTCGCTGCTCCTCTCGTCGTTCCTGCGGCGCCCGGAGGGCTTGCTCGATGGCGTGCGCGCCTTCGGAATGTACGCGGAGCGCGCCCGCGCCCAGTCCTGGCACGTGCACGCCTGGGACTACTACCTCCGCCTGCTCGTCCACTTCCCCGCGGAGGGCACCCCGTTCTGGACCGAGGGTGTGATCGTGGCGCTGGCGGCGGTCGGCGCCACCGCCGCGTGGATCGCCCGCGACCACGGCGGCGCGAGCGCCGGCGTGCTGCGCTTCCTCTCCGTCTACACGCTGGCCCTGCTGGCCCTCTATTGCGCGATCCCCTACAAGACGCCCTGGTGCGTGCTGGGGTTCCTGCACGGGATGATCCTGCTGGCGGGCGCCGGCGCCGTGTCCCTGCTCCGCAGCGGCCCGGCGTGGCGGCGAGCGGGGATCGGGTTGCTGCTGGCCGCGGCGACGGCTCATCTGGGCTGGCAGGCGTTCGCCGCGAGCTTCCGCTTCGCGGCCGACCCGCGCAACCCGTACGTCTACGCCCAGACCGGCACCGACGTCTTCACCATCGCCGGCCGGCTCGAGGAGCTGGCGCGAGCCCACCCGGCGGGCCGGGCGATGCCGGTGCAGGTGGTGAGCGGCGAGAACGTCTGGCCGCTGCCCTGGTACCTGCGGCGCTTCCCGGCGGTGCAGTGGTGGACCGGCATCTCGGACACGGCGCCGGTGGCTCCTGTCGTCCTGCTCACCCCGGAAATGGAGCCGGCGCTCGTGCGGCGGCTCTACGACCTGCGGCCGCCGGACGAGCGGGAGCTGTACGTCAGCATCTTCGACCGGCCGATCGAGCTGCGACCGGGGGTGGAGATCCGGGGCTACGCCGCGCGGTCGCTGGCCGAGTCGGCCCGGCGGTGAGAGAGCGGGAGCCGGCCGCCCGGGTGACCGTGGCGGACGAGGGACGGGGCCCCGCCGCGCGCCGCTTCGCCCGCTCGGCGATGGCCACCGTCTTCGAGGTCCACTGCGTCCACCCCGACGCCGGCTACGCCGGGCAGGCGGCGCAGGAGGCGTTCGCGGTCCTCGATCGGCTGGAGCGCGAGTTGAGCCGCTTCCTCCCCAACAGCGACATCTCCCGGATCAGCGCGCTCAGGGCCGGCGACTCGGTCGGCGTGAGCCCGTCCACGATGGAGTGCCTCGCGCTCGCGCGGCGCATGCACGCCGCCACCGCCGGGGCGTTCGACGTGTCCATCGGGACGGGGCTGGAGCGGCTGGAGCTGCTGGAGGACGAGCTGACGGTGCGGGCGGGCTCGGCCGGGGTGAGCCTCGACCTGGGCGGGATCGGGAAGGGCTACGCCGTCGACCGCATGGCCGAGGTGCTCGTGGAATGGGGGGTCGAGCGGGCGCTGGTGCACGGCGGCTTCAGCTCCGTGCTCGCCCTCGAGGCGCCGCCCGGCCACGACGGGTGGTCTCTGAGCTTGAGCGCTCCGAGCGCAGACACGCCGGCCGTGCTGGCACGTGTGTCGGCGCGGCGGCGAGCCTTCAGCGCCTCCGGCACGCGCAAGGGAGCCCACATCCGCGACCCGCGCACCGGCCTGGCCGTCCGGCGGCCGGCGGCCTGGGCCGCCCTGGACGTGCCCCCCCCCGACGACGGTCCGGCCGAGGCCTGGACGAAGGACCTGGCGCGCTCGCCGGCCGCGCTCGCGGAGTCCCTCTCCACCGCGTTCATGATCCTGGACGCCTCCTCCGTGGCCGACCTCTGCGCCCGTCACCCGGAGGTGGAGGCCTGGCTGCTGCTCGAGCGCGACGCGCGCGAGCGCGCCGGCGGGCCGGCGGTGGTTCACTTCGGTCGACCGAATCCGGCCGAGCCCGGAGCCGACGCACCCATCCCCTCGTGGCACCAGCCGCCAGACAGGAGATAATCCCGCGCATGACACGACACACCGGAACCATCCTCTCCGTCGCCCTCACCTGTGCGGTCGGCCTCGGCGCCGCCGACGCCCTCGCCCAGGTCTCCCAGCCCGCCGCGCCCAGGGTCGCAGGGGGGAAGCTGGTCCCCCTGCCCCTCCAGCTCCCCAAGCCGATGTTCGAGGGGACGCCGCAGAACCTCAGCGTCCCCAACCTGCAGAAGCCGCTCGGCCGGCCGCGCGATCCCTTCCTCGCCCCCGCCGGCGTCACCAACGTGGCCCTCAAGAAGAAGGTCACCAGCAGCGACTCCGAGCCGGTCATCGGAGAGCTGGACCAGGTGACCGACGGCGACAAGAAGGGCGCCGAGGGCAGCTTCGTCGAGCTGGGGCCCGGTGTGCAGTGGGTGCAGATCGACCTCGGTGCGCCGCAGGAGGTGTACGCCGTCCTCTTCTGGCACTTCCACAAGACGCCGCGGGTCTACCTCGACGTCGTCGTCCAGCTCGCCGACGACGCCGCCTTCAAGACCAACGTGCGGACGCTCTTCAACAACGACACCAACAACCAGGTGGGCCAGGGCGCGGGCAAGGACATGAACTACGTGGAGACCGCCGAGGGCAAGCTGGTCGACGCCAAGGGCGCGAAGGCGCGCTACCTGCGCCTCTACAGCAAGGGCAACAACGCCAACGACCTCAACCACTACGTCGAGGTCGAGGTCTGGGGACGGCCGGCGAAGTGACACGGAGCGTGTGATGACGGACGAGGACGACAAGGGCAAGAAGGACCCCGTCGGCGGGCCGGGTGGCGACGGGGAGGCGGGGCGGCCTGCGGGGAAGCGCCTCAACCGGCGCGACGTGCTGCTCGGCCTGTCGACGGCGCCCGCCCTCGGCCTCTTCGGCTACGCCTGGAGCCGGCAGGTCGCCTACGACCAGCAGCGCAGGCGGGCGGCGAGCGGTGCCGGCAAGGCGGCCGGCGACGTGGCCGAGGTCGACGTGGCGCTGCTGGGCGCGGGCGCCCAGGGCCAGGTGCTGCTCGACTCGATGCTGCGCATCCCCGGCCTGCGCTTCCGGGCGGTGTGCGACATCTGGACCGAGTACAACCAGAAGCGCGCCGTCAACACGCTGCGCAAGTACAAGTTCGAGGTGAACGGGTACGAGGACTACCGCGAGATGCTCGACAAGGAGAAGCAGCTCGATGCGGTGGTCATCGCCACCCCCGACTTCTGGCACGCGCAGCACGCGGTCGACTGCCTGAAGGCCGGCAAGCACGTCTACTGCGAGAAGGAGATGTCGAACACGCTCGAGGGCGCCCGCGCCATGGTGCGGGCGCAGCGCGAGACCGGCAAGCTCCTGCAGATCGGCCACCAGCGGCGCAGCCACCCGCGCTACCTCCACTGCTACGACAAGCTGCTGGGCGAGGCGAAGCTGCTCGGCCGCATCGTCACCGTCAACGGCCAGTGGAACCGCGCGGTCGCTCCCGACCTCGGCTGGCCCGAGCGCTACGCGATCCCGGACGCGCGGCTCAGGAAGTACGGCTTCGACTCCATGGCCCAGTTCCGCAACTGGCGCTGGTACCAGGGCAAGGGCGGCGGGCCCATCGTCGACCTGGGCTCGCACCAGATCGACATCTACAACTGGTTCCTCAAGGCGCGGCCGAGCGCGGTGATGGCGAGCGGCGGCAACCTCTACCACGACCCGGCCACCCACCAGTGGTACGACACGGTGATGGTCGTCTACGAGTACCAGACGCCCGAAGGCCCCGCCCGCGCCTACTACCAGACCCAGACCACCAACGGCAGCCAGGGCTACTTCGAGAACTTCATGGGCGACCAGGGCACGCTCATCATCTCGGAGTCCGAGGCCAACTATCCCGGCTACCTCTACCGCGACCCCAACGCCCCGCCCTGGGACCAGTGGATCCAGAACGGCTGGGTCTCCGCGCCCAAGCTGCAGGCGCCGAAGCTGGAGACGGAGGAGGTGGTGCTCGACGTGCGCGAGTCGGTCTCGCCCGACCAGTACCGGGTGCCGGTGGTGCTGCGTGACCCCTACCACCAGCCACACCTGCAGAACTTCTTCGACGCCGTCCGCGGAAAGGCCACGCTGCACTGCCCCGCCGAGGTCGGCTACGAGACGGCGGTGACGGTGCTGAAGGTCAACCAGGCGGTGGAGGCCGCCCAGCGGCTGGCGTTCCGGCCGGACGAGTTCGTCGTTTGAAGACGCTAGCGGGTGTGGACATGGAAGAAGGAAGGCTCTCCCGCGCACAGATGGTCGCCGTCGTCGTCCTCCGCATCCTGATCGGCTGGCACTTCCTCTACGAGGGCATCGCCAAGCTGACCAGCCCCAACTGGTCCGCCGCCGGCTTCCTGCTGCAGTCGCGCGGCCCTTTCTCCGGGCTGTTCCGGGCGCTGGCCGTGGAGCCCAGCCTCTCCCGGGTGAACTTCCTCAACGAGTGGGGCCTCACCCTGATCGGCCTGGGGCTCATCGTCGGCTGCTTCACCCGCCTCGCCAGCGCCAGCGGTCTGCTGGTCATCCTGCTGTTCTACCTGTGCAACCCGCCGTTCGTCGGCTACTTCTACTCGGTGCCGATGGAGGGCAGCTATCTGGTCGTCAACAAGAACCTGGTCGAAGCAGCGGCCCTGGCCGTCGTCTTCACCACCGGCAGCGGCCGCGTCGCCGGCCTGGATCGCATCATCCACGCGCTGCTGCGCCGGCCGGCCGCGGCCCGACCCGGGGAGGCAAGCCATGACTGACGACAGCACCCGCGAGAGCTCCGGCGTCACCCGCCGCGACGTCCTCAAGACCGCCTCGCTCGCCTCGATCGCCGCCGCCCTCGCGCCTTCCGGCGTCTTCGCGGCCGCCTCCGAGAGGATCCGGGTGGGCCTCATCGGCTGCGGCGGGCGTGGCACCGGGGCGGCCGTCGACTGCCTGACGGCCTCGCCCGACGTGGTGATCGCCGCGCTCGGAGACCTCTTCCCGGACCAGCTCGAGTCGTCCCTGCGGGAGCTGCGCCAGAAGTTCCCGGGGGAGCGCGTCACCGCCACCCCGGAGACCTGCTTCACCGGCTTCGAGGCCTACCAGAAGGTGCTGGGGGCGCCCGTCGACTTGGTGATCCTGGCGACACCTCCCTTCTTCCGGCCGGGCCACCTCAAGGCGGCGATCGAGGCGGGCAAGCACGTGTTCACCGAGAAGCCGGTGGCGGTCGACCCGCAGGGGGTGAAGTCGGTGATCGCCACCTCGGAGCTGGCCGCCCAGAAGCGGCTGGCGATCGTGGCCGGCACCCAGCGCCGCCACCAGGCGCACTACCTGGAGATCGTGAAGCGCGTGCGCGGCGGCGACCTGGGCGAGGTCGTGGCCGGGCAGTGCTACTGGAACATGGGCGCCCTGTGGGTGGAGCGCGCCGCCGAGAACTGGGAGAACCGCAAGGCGAAGGGCTGGTCGGACATGGAGTGGCAGATCCGCAACTGGCTCTTCACCGGCTGGTGCTCGGGCGACCACATCGTCGAGCAGCACGTCCACAACCTCGACGTCATGAACTGGGCCCTGGGGTCGCACCCGGTGAAGGCCACCGGCATGGGCGGCCGGGCGGCGCGGACGGAGCCCCAGTACGGCAACATCTTCGACCACTTCGCGGTGGAGTTCGAGTACCCGAACGGCGTGCGCGTGCTCAGCATGTGCCGGCAGACGGCGGGCGCCGCCGAGAACGTATCCGAGCGCGTGGTCGGCTCCAGAGGCTTCTCGTACACGGACAGCACCGACGGCTACATCAAGGGCGCGAAGGCCTACGAGGCCAAGGGCTCGCCGAACCCGTACGTCGAGGAGCACAAGGACCTCCTCGCCAGCATCCGCGCGGGCAGGCCGCTGAACGAGGGCCGGCAGGTCGCCGAGAGCACGCTCACCGCCATCATGGGCCGGATGAGCGCCTACACCGGCCGCGCCCTCAGCTGGGACTGGGTGCTGAACGCCTCCAAGCTCGACCTCAGCCCTGCGAAGCTGGAGCTGGGCGAGGCGCCGACGCTCGAGGTCCCGGTCCCCGGCAAGACCGCCCTCGTCTGACGGACGACCCCGGGCCGACGCCGGGCCTTGACCTGCCGCCGCCGGACGGGCGCACAATCGGACTGGCGGAAAGGAGGCGGCCATGCCCCTCTTCGTCCTGATGACGCGCCTCGCCCCCGGCTCGCTGCGCGACGCCGGCACCCGGCGGGCGATGGGGAAGGAATGGCTCCACAAGGTCAAGAGCGCCTGCCCCGAGGTCCGGTTCCTCCACCACTATGCCCTCCTCGGCCCCTACGACTTCATGGACATCTACGAGTCGCCGGACGTGGAGACCGCGCACAAGGTGTCGCTGATCTCGCGCTCGGAGGGCGCGGTCACCGCCGAGAGCTGGTCCGCCGTCGAGTACGAGCACTTCCTGAAGGTCCTGGGGGAGGCACACCCGTAGCCAGGCCGGCTCTCGCCTGCGCACTCGCCGCCCTGCTCGCGACCACGGCGACGGCCGGGTCCCCTTTCTCGTCCGTGCTCGACGAGTTCTCCGTCCTGTTCCCGACGGCGCCGCGCGTCGAGACGACGACCGTCGAGGTCGGCGGCGGCCGCCGCGCCGGCATGCGGATGTACGGCGCCGACGAGCCCGCCACGCAGTGGCTGCTCAGCGCGACCGACGTCGCGCGGCTGGGCCTCGACCGGCAGCGCACCCTGGCCGCCGCCCGCAAGGGCGCCGTCGAGAAGAGCGGCGGCACGCTCACCAGCGAGCGGCCGGTACTCATCGCCCACTACGAAGGCCTCGAGCTGCGCCTCGAGCGCCCGGACCGGACCGTCATCCGCATTCGTCTGTGCGTGACGCCGCGCCGCATCTACCAGCTGGTGGTGGTGACCACGGAGGAGCGCAAGCGGCTGGCCCAGATCGAGCGGTTCTTCGAGTCCTTCTCCCCGGAATAGGGCGGAAGCGGCGGTCAGTCGAGGCGCTGCACCACCCGGAACCCGACGTGCGCCAGCTGGTACGACTCAGGCGTGCCGGTGCGCGCGGCGCAGCGCAGCGCCGGCCGGAAGCTGCGGAAAGAGCCGCCGCGGACGACACGCGAGGTCCCGCTCGCCGGCCCGGCCGGGTCGGTTCGCTCGGCCTCCTGCGGATAGGCCGCGTACGCGTCGCCGGTCCACTCGGCGACGTTGCCGAGCATGTCGAAGAGGCCCCACGCGCTCGGCCTCTTCGTCCCGACCGCGTGTGCCGCCCCGCCGCTGTCGTCGGCGTACCAGGCGATCGCGTCGAGGCCGTCGGCCGTGGTCGATTCGTCCGCGCCAGCGCGGCACGCGTACTCCCACTCCGCCTCGGTCGGCAGGCGGTAGACCGACCTCTCCTTCTCCGACAGCTTCCGGCAGAACTCGACCGCGTCCGTCCAGCCGAGCGAGGCGGCCGGCAGGTCGTCCCCCGCCGGCGGGACGACCCTGGCCGGCATCAGCGCCCGCCACTGCGCCTGCGTCACCTCCGTCGCGGAGATGCGGAACGGCTTCGTCAGCCTCACCGGGTGCGGCCACTCCTCCTCCTGCCGCATGGGCGCTCCGGCCGGGCTGCCCATGGTGAAGCGGCCGGCGGGCAGGAGCACCATCCGCATGCCGAGGGAGTTCACGCTGACCGGAGGCGCGGGCGGCTGGGCCGGCGCCAGCGCCGTCGACGCCGCGACCGCTGCCAGGGCGGCGAGACGGACGCGGCCCACGGCCCTCAGCTCCGCAGCCCGGAGAGGTCCGCGGGCAGCTCTTCGTTCGCGGTCATCATCTCCTCCCAGGTGACCTGCGACCCCCGGTAGGCCGCGGCCCGCCCCAGGATGGTGGTCAGGTTGCTGCGCACGCTGGGGGCGACGGTCGGGTTGGTGAAGTCGCCGCGCACGATCGCCTCATGGAAGGCGGCGATGTTCGCGATCGCGCCGTCCGTGTAGAGGTTGGCGATCTGCCCGCCCTTGTACGGCAGCTTGCCGCGGACCGCCACCTCGCCGAAGTAGTGGCTGTCGAAGGTGCCGTCGGTGCCGTACATCTTGCAGGAGATGTCGTCGGCGCCGTCGCCGAGCTGCTTCGAGTAGAACGTCACCGTCACCTCCTGCGGGAACGCGTACACGGCCGCGAAGTGGTCCCAGCAGCTGCCCGCCTGGCGCGCCCCCCGGCCGCCGGTGCCCACGGCCGAGAGGGGGGCCGCGTCGAGCACCCAGGTCGCCACGTCGAGGGCGTGGATGTTCTGCTCGGTGATGACGTCGCCCGAGAGGGCGCGGTCGAGGCCCCAGGCCCGCAACCGCACCTCCGGGTCGTTCGGCTTCTCGGCCAGCCACCTCGCCTGCGGCTCCCAGGTCGGGCCGCAGACGTAGACCGCCTCGCCGCAGACGATGCGGCCGATGTCCCCGTACTGCGAGCGCTTGACGGCCTCGCGGTAGAAGGGGTCGGTCCGCGTCTGGAAGTCGACCAGGAACGCGCGCTTCCTCTCCGTCGCCCGGCGGCCGCTCTCCTCCACGGTGCGGCAGCCCGGGACGTCCACGGCGGCCGGCTTCGCCAGGTAGACGTGCTTGCCGGCGTCGACCGCAGCGGCCGCCTGCCGGGGGTGGAAGAAGGGCGGGCTCTCGATGACCACGGCGTCCACGTCCGTCTGCAACAGGCGGGCGTAGCCCCGGAGGCCGGAGTAGCGCCGCTCGGCGGGGACCTGCGCTTTCGAGCCGAACGCGTCGGCGCGGTCCGGGAAGTAGTCCGCCGCGGCCACGAACTGGTAGCCGCCGTGCTTCTGGAAGAGATCGGCGATCCAGGTGCCCCGGCCTCCGCAGCCGACGAGCCCGACAGTGAGGCGGGAGTTCGCTTCCGCCCCGAAGGCGACGCGGGGCGAGACCAGCAGCGGCCCGGCGACGGCGGCGGCGGCCGTCAGGAAGCCGCGACGGCCGGTGGCGAGAGAGGCGGTGGTCGTGGCGGGCGGCTGCGGGCGAGCGGTCGGTTCGGTCATGGCGGCGCTGCCTCCGGTCGCGCGGACGCTATCACACGCCCACCGGCGGCGTTACCCTGCTCCCATGCGGGCCATGGTGCTGGAGCGACAGCGCGAGCCGCTGCGGCCGCAGGATCGGCCGGTGCCACCGGTCGGCGAGGGCCAGCTGCTCGTCCAGGTCGACGCCTGCGCCGTGTGCAGGACCGACCTGCACGTGGTCGACGGCGAGCTGCCGGACCCCCGGCTGCCGCTGGTGCCCGGCCACCAGATCGCCGGGACGGTGGTGGAGTCGCACAGCCCGTCCTTCTCCGCCGGCGAGCGCGTGGGCGTCCCCTGGCTGGGCTGGACGTGCGGGCGCTGCCGGTACTGCACGACCGGTCGCGAGAACCTCTGCGACCACGCGCGCTTCACCGGCTACACCCTCGACGGCGGCTACGCCGAGCGCGCCGTGGCCGACGCCCGCTTCTGCTTCCGCCTGCCCGGCGGGTACTCCTTCGAGGAAGCGGCGCCGCTGCTGTGCGCCGGCCTCATCGGATACCGTGCCTACCGGATGTGCGCCGCCGCTCGGCGGCTGGGCTTCTACGGGTTCGGCTCCGCGGCGCAGATCCTGACGCAGGTCGCGCGCGCGGATGGCCGGGAGGTCCACGCGTTCACACGCCCCGACGACGCCGCCGCCCAGGAGCTCGCCAGGGCGCAGGGCGCGGTCTGGGCGGGCGGCTCGGGTGAGCGGGTGCCGCTCGACGCGGCGATCGTCTTCGCGCCCGCGGGTCCGCTGGTGGTCGAGGCCCTGCGCAACCTGGAGAAGGGCGGCCTCGTCGTCTGCGCCGGCATCCACATGAGCGACGTCCCCTCCTTTCCGTACGAGCTGCTGTGGGGCGAGCGGGTGGTCCGTTCGGTCGCCAACCTGACCCGTGAGGACGGCACCTCCTTCTTCGCGCGGCTGGCGTCGCTGCGCGTCGAGACCCGCCGCCGCGCGTACCCGCTCGAGGACGCGAACCAGGCGCTGGCCGACCTGCGCAGCGGCGCCCTCGTGGGCACGGCGGTGCTCCGCGTCTGACCGTCCGGCCGCGATACACTCCTCACCACCATGGCCTGTCACCTCCCCGCCGCCGGCCCGCTCGCTCTCGCCGCCGTCCACCTCGCCCTCTCCGCGGCGCTGCTCGTGCCCGCAGCCGCGGCCGCCACACCTGCCCCGCCCGCGCCGGACCGGATGACGCTGGACCGCGGCTGGACGCTGCAGTCCTCGCGCAAGGTCGAGGCGACCGGCGAGCGCATCTCCTCGCCGTCGTTCCGCGCCGACGGCTGGTACCGGACGACCGTGCCCTCGACGGTCGTGGGTGCGCAGGTCGCCGCCGGCGAGTTCCCGGACCCGTACTTCGGGATGAACCTCCGCCAGTACCCGGGGATGACGTATCCGGTCGGGCTCAACTCCTTCAACAACGTGCCCATGGACGGGGCGAGCCCGTACGCCTCGTCGTGGTGGTACCGCACCGAGTTCCGCTTGCCGGCGGCGTTCGAGGGCAGGAGCGTCTGGCTGCGCTTCGACGGGATCAACTACCGTGCGAACGTCTGGCTGAACGGCCGTCGGATCGCCGACGACACGCGGATCGCCGGCGCTTACCGGGTCCACGAGCTCGAGGTGACGACGGCCGTCGCGCCGAAGGCGACGAACGTCCTCGCCCTGGAGGTCTTCGCTCCCAGGCCCGGGGACCTCGCCATCAACTGGGTGGACTGGAGCCCGGCCCCCCCGGACAAGGACACGGGGCTGTGGCAGCAGGTCTCACTGAGCGCCAGCGGTCCGGTGAGCGTCCGCTACCCGGCCGTGCTCACGCACCTGCTCGACGCCTCGGCACAGCAGGCAGCGGTCAGCGTCGTGGCACAGCTGCAGAACGCCACCGACCGGCCGGTGAGCGGAGTCGCCGAAGCGCGGCTCGACGCCATCCGCCTGCGGCAGGAGGTGACCCTGCAGGCGAAGGAGACGCGCTCGCTCCGCTTCGACCCCAGCCGGTTTGCGGAGCTGAAGCTGAGCCGGCCGAAGCTGTGGTGGCCGGCGGAGATGGGTGCTCCGACGCTGCACGACCTGACGGTCACGTTCTCGGCCGGCGGAACGGTGTCGGACGAGCAGAGCGTGCGGGTCGGCTTGCGGGAGATGAGCTCGGAGCTGACGGAGCAGGGCTCGCGCCTGTTCCGCGTCAACGGCAAGCCGATCCTGGTCCGTGGCGCGGCCTGGGCCCAGGACATGCTTCTGCGGCCCCGCTCGCGCGAGAGGCTGGAGGCGGAGCTGTCGTACGTCCGCGAGATGAACCTCAACACGCTCCGCTTCGAGGGCCAGCTGGAGACGGACGGCTTCTACGACCTGATGGACGAGAAGGGCATCCTGGCCATGGCCGGCTGGTGCTGCTGCGACGTCTGGGAGAAGTGGAACGAGTGGCCGGCCGGCAATCTCGACGTCGCCACCGAGTCGCTGCGCACCCAGATCCTCAGGCTGCGACGGCATCCGAGCATGCTGATGTGGCTCAACGGCAGCGACGGGCCGCCGCCCGAGAGTGTCGAGCGCGCCTACCTGCAGGTGCTGGAGCAGGCGGCCTGGCCGAACCCGATCGTCTCCTCCGCCTCCGCCTCGCCGACGACGGTGACGGGCCCCTCGGGCGTGAAGATGACGGGCCCCTACGACTACGAGCCGCCGTCGTACTGGTACGTGGCGCAGCCGCAGCCCGGAGAACCAGCGCCTGCTCTCTTCAGCGCGCGATACGGCGGCGGCTTCGGCTTCAACACCGAGACCGGCCCCGGCCCGGCCATCCCTCCCCTGCAGAGCCTGCGCAAGATGCTCCCCGGGGACCACCTCTGGCCGGTCGACGAGTTCTGGAGCTACCACGCCCCCGGCGAGCGTTTCCAGAAGCTCGAGACGCTGACCCGGCCCATGGAGGCCACCTACGGTCCGCCCAGCAGCCTGGTGGACTTCCTCCGCAAGGCGCAGGCAATGACCTACGACAGCGAGCGCGCGATGTTCGAGGCGTACGACAGGAACAAGTACGCCTCGACCGGCGTCATCCACTGGATGCTCAACAACCCGTGGCCCTCCACCTACTGGCACCTCTACGACGATTACCTCTACCCGGCGGCCGGCTACTTCGCCGCCAGGAAGGCGGGCGAGCCGCTGCACGTGCAGTACTGCTACGACGACCGCAGCGTGGTGGTCGTGAGCACCAGGCGCGAGAGGGTCGCCCGGCTCACCGCCCGAGCCCAGCTGTTCGACTTCGACCTGAAGGAGCTGTCCTCGCAGCAGGCCACGGTCGACCTCGAGCCCGACGGTGTGGCCCGGGCGTTCACCCTGGCCGCGCTGCCGGGTGAACCGGCAGCCACCGTGTACTTCCTGCGGCTGTCGCTGCGCGACCCGGCCGGCGAGGAGCTGAGCTCGAACTTCTACTGGCTTCCCGCCCGGCCCTCGACCATGGCCTGGGACAAGGTGCCAGACACCGCCTGGGTCCCGGTTGCCTCCTACGAGGACCTGACGGCGCTGGAGAAGCTGCCGGCGGTCCGCCTCGAGGCGGAGGCGTCGCGCGAGAGGGGCGCCGGCCCGGAGCGCGTCCGCGTCAGGCTGCACAACCCGACGCGCGACCTCGCTTTCCAGGTCCACCTCGGCATCCGCAGGGCCGGCGAGGAGGACGAGGTGCTCCCCGTGCTGTGGGACGACAACTACCTGTCGCTGCTGCCCGGCGAGTCGAGGACGCTCACGGCCCGCTACCTGAAGAACGGGGTCCTGGGAGAGCGCGCCACGCTGGTGGTGGACGGCTGGAACGTCGAGGCGAGGTCGGTGCCGATCGAGCCCGGCCCGTGAGTGCGTGAACACGCCTCCGGCATAGCCGCAGCCACCCCCGGGCCGCAAGGGGCGCAGTCGACGGCGTTGCGCCAAGCGCTGGCCAGGCACACAATGCGGCCCAGGGTTCCGGACATTCCAGAGGAGGTCGGAGGTGAGGAGATTCCTGCTCGTGTCGTCCCTCGTCCTGACGGTCGGTAGCTGGCTGGCTGGCGCGCCCGCTTTCGCCGCCGAGAACTGGATCGGCTCCTGGAAGCTGAACGCCGCCCGCTCGAAGCTCCTCTCGAACGGGATGCGCACGGAGAGCCTGAAGTTCGAGGCGACCGCCGACGGCATCCAGCTCCATTCCGAGGGGACCGACCCCCAGGGCAAGCCCCTGCACACCAGCTACACCTCGAAGTTCGACGGCAAGGACGTGCCCTGGACGGGCAACCCCATGGCCGACACGGCGTCCCCGAAGCGGATCGACGACAACCTCTACAAGAACGTCTGGAAGAAGGACGGGAAGCCGACGGTGACCTCGACGGTGTCGGTGTCCAAGGACGGCAAGACGCTGACCATCATCCAGAACGGCAAGGACGCGAAGGGCGCGCCCCTCAACTCGCTGGCGGTGTACGACCGGCAGTAGCGATCACGGTACCAGCGCCCGGCGCAGGGGCTCCACCCAGCGGTCGCCGGGAACGTCGTAGACCACGAAGTCGCTGTCGAACTGCCAGTAGGCCCAGCTCCAGCCGAGCCGTTCCGCGGTGCGCGCCACGTGGGCCGTGTAGCGGGCCCGCGAGTCCATGTCCGCGTTGTCGTAGGCGCCGAACTCGCCCAGCAGCACCGGGCGGTCGCGAGCCGCCGCCCACTCCTGCGCGCGGGCGAGGTCGAGCTCGGTCCGGCGCCGCTCCTGGTCGGTCCCGACCCAGGGGACGCCCGTCTTGTCGGCGTACTCCGGCGCCCAGGCGGCGCCCTGGTGGGTGAACTCCATCGGCGCGTAGTAGTGGACGGTGACGATCAGGTTGCGGTCCTCCTCCGGCAGCACCAGGCCCGGCAGCGCGCTGATGCCGTTCCACTGGCCGGGGCCGACGACCACCACCCGGGTCGGGTTGCTGGCGCGCACGACCGCCAGCGCCTCCTTCAGGTAGCCGTTCCACATCTCGGGCGTGAGCTTGCCGAAGGGCTCGTTCAGCAGCTCGAAGACGACCTCGTCCGGCGCATCCTTGAAGCGCGGGGCGATCTGCCTCCAGAAGGAGAGCAGCATCTCCTTTCGCCCGACGGGGTCCTCGGCCATGGCGTGGAACTCGTGCAGGTCGAGGATGACGGCGAGGTGGGCAGCGAGCGCGCCCTTCACCGCCCAGTCCAGCGTGGACAGCCAGGCGGGGGCGATGGCGTGGCCGTTCGCGGGGTCCATGGCCTTGAAGGGGTGCAGGTTGATGCGCACGGAGCCGAAGCCGGCGTCGTGGATCGCCTGGAAGTGCTTCTCCTGGAAACGGGCCTTCGCGCGGTCCTGCCAGATCGGGTCGTAGCCGATGATGTTGACGCCACGGCCCAGCCGCTGGTTGACGGCGAAGGCGTGCGCCGAGGTGGAGCTGGCGCGGACCGCGGCCTGCGTCCGGAAGGCCCGCGAGACGTGCGGCTGCAGGAACACGGTGAAGGCGGTACCGTCCGGACGCGGCTGGCCCGGCAGCTCGGGGCCGACACCTCGCGGCATCCGCGGCACGCTTCCCAGCTCGACCAGGGTGGCGCCACGCTCGCCGACGATCACGTCGACGGCCACCGCCTGCGGCAGGAACGAGTGCACGACGAAGCTGCCGTTGTCGTAGGCGAAGAGGGCCACCCGGCTCGGCCCCGAGAGCCGGACCGGCAGGCCCTTCGTCACCACCGCGCGGATGTGGTCGAGCACCGGCGCCGGCAGCTCGTAGAGATCGGCGAAGTTGTCGGGGACGGCGAGCGTGAACAGCCGGCCGCTGCCGTAGTCGGCGTGGTGCAGCAACGGGAAGCCGTTCTCCCCGTCGAGGGCGCCGATCTCCTCCCAGGAGTCGTTGGTGGCGTAACGCAGCTGCGGCAGCAGGATGTCCTTGCTGCCCTCGAAGACGCCCCCGAAGCGCGAGAAGCGCCGGGTGAGGAGCTTCCGGTCGGAGACCTCCAGGTCCACGATCTGCTCGATGCCCCTCCCCTGCAGCGCCCGCAGCAGGCCGGTGGTGATCACCACCGACCTGCCGGACCGCAGCTGCTTTTCGATCCGCTCGACGATCGCCGGGTCCTTCGCCGCCGAGGCGTTCAGCAGCACCAGCGGCAGGTCCTCCCGGAACTGCGGGGTGAGCTCGACGGGGATGCCGACCATGCCCAGGAACGAGTGCAGGAAGTCCTCGCCCGAGGAGTGATAGGGCTTGTAGGCCGAGACGCCGACCGGGTTGCCGAGCTGGGAGAGGATCGCGTCGACGCGCTCGAAGGTGTCGGCCGCGACGCCCGCCACACGGCTGGCCGGCCGGGTGGTCCCGTCCGCCTCGCGCACGTCCTCGAACAGGTCGGAGAAGCAGAACAGCGTGATCTCCCGGGCCCTGGCCAGGAGCGTCAGCTCGAGCTGCTCCGAGTAGCGGTCGAGCGTGCCGCGCAGGAACGGGTCCACCCAGCCGCCGCCGTTGCCGCCGGGCTTGACGTTCTCGAAGTAGCGCTGGATGGAGTAGCTCTGGTACTCCTGCAGGTGCTGCGCGGTGTAGGTGGCGTCACGGGTCTCGGTGCCGGTGTAGATACCGTCGAAGATCCTGGGCTCGTTCTCGAGGTCGAACCCGGCATAGGGGAAGTGCTCGTACCAGTTCGGGTACTTGATCACCACCTTGATCTTCGGGTTCGCCGCCTTGGCCGGCCCCACCACCAGGCTCTGGGCGGCCTCGCGCATCAGCCCGAGCCGGAACTCGCTCCAGCTGCGGGCGCCCTTGGCCTTGATGTCGCTCTCGCGCTTGGTGGTGGTGAAGAAGAAGTCGTCCAGGATCAGCTCGTCGAAGAGCGAGGCGGTGAAGCGCACCACCTCCGCGACGTGCTTTCGGTCCGCCGGGTCCGTGTAGCTGTACTGGCGGAACTCCCGCCCCTCGTCGGCCACCAGGGTGATGCCGCCGGCGGTGCGGACCCCGTGCTCCTCGAAGAAGCGCTTGACCTTCAGCATGGTCTCGCGGTCGTTCATCACCCCGCTGCGGTGCGTCTCCAGGTAGACCTTGCCGATGCGGAGCTGCCTCGCCAGCAGGTCGAAGTGGCGTTCCAGCCAGTCGCCCTCCGCCATCCGCCGCACGTCGTCCACCCGGCAGTAGATGGCCAGGTCGAAGTTCCGGTAGCTGGTCGGCCGGTTCGCCGGCGGGGGGGCGGTTGCCGGCGCCTGGGCCAGGGCGGGATCGGCGAGGAGAAGACCGGCGAGGGCGACGGCCAGGTCGAGTCGGGGCATGACACGCTCCAGTTGCAGGCCCCCCTTGTACCGCACTTCACGGCCGGCGCAGAAATCCCCCGGCCGGCGGACGGTCCGTACGCACAGGCTTTCCTGTTGACGCACAGACGCCAGGATGGGCATCATCTGCACAGCCAGAAGCAAGCCGGGCAGCAGCGCCAGCAGGAGCGCGAGTGGTCGACATCAACACGAAGGACCGGACGCTTCGTGTGAAGATCGTCTACTACGGCCCTGCCCTCTGCGGGAAGACCACCAACCTCAGGGTGCTGCACGAGCGGGCGCTGCAGACGCGGCGCGGGGAGCTGGTGTCGGTCGACTCGATGCAGGATCGCACCATCCTCTGCGACCTGCTGCCGCTGCGCAGCGGCGGCTTCCGCGGGTTCGACCTGCGGCTGCAGCTGCTGGCCGTACCCGGCCAGGGCATGTACGCCGCCACCCGCAAGGTGGTGCTGAAGGCCGCCGACGGCGTGGTGTTCGTGGCCAACTCGGCCCTGGACCGGGTGCGCGAGACCCTGCAGAGCCAGCAGGAGATGAACGCCAACCTGATCGCCCAGCAGCTGGACCCTCACACCATCCCGCTGGTGCTGCAGTTCAACAAGCGCGACCTGCCGCAGACCGTGGACCTCGCCACGCTCGAGCGCCGGCTGAACAGCCGACACGTGCCGTCGTTCCCGGCGGTGGCCACCCGCGGCACCGGCGTGCTGGAGACCTTCGCCGCCATCCTCACGGCGACCATGCGCGACCTGTGCCACCGCTACCGGACCATGGACCTGCCCCAGGGCCAGTCGGTCGAGGACTGGACGACCGCCACCATCCAGGCGATGTTCGGCCGGGACCGGCTCGACGCCCCGGCCATCGACAGCGTCTCCTCCGCCGAGCCGGCCGAGGTGGAGGAGGAGGAACTCCAGGAGGTGGAGCTGTCGGACGGGACGGTGGTGGACCTCGGCGCCGGACACCGCCGGGTCAAGGTCACCACCCCCGAGGACACGGCCTCGTCGCCTCCGCCCGAGGAACGCCTGGTCGACCCCATCCTCGCCTCCTACGCCGAGGCCTCGACCGAGCTGGGCTTCGCGGTGAGCGAGCTGCGGGAGGAGCGCGAGCTCGCCCGTCGCCGGCTGGAGGAGATGCGCCAGGCGCTGCAGCTGACGACGGGGGCGGTGGGAGCGGGCGACGTCGAGAGCCGGGTCCGCTGCGTCCTCGAGGCGCTGCTGCGGGCCGGCGCCGCCTCGGCCGCCGCCTTCCGGGTGGACGTCGGCGGGGCCACGAAGGTCCTCTGTCTCCCGCCGCTCGATTCCGACCCCCTCTCCCGCACCCCCTGGGGCGGCGATCACCTGGAGGCCCAGGGGGAACTGGCGGACCCGCTGCTCGAGCAGGCCGTCGATTCGCCGGACCTGACCGACGCCCTCCGCGCCAGCGAGCCGTCCTTCGAGGCGGTGGCGCTGGTGCCCCTGAGCTCGGCCGAGCGCCACCTCGGCCTCGCGCTGCTGTACTACGACCCCAGCGCGGTGCTGCCCTCCCGCGACACCCTCGTCCACCTGGGCTTCCTGGGGCGTGAGCTGGCCGGCCTGCTCGAGGCGAAGGCCGCGCGCGAGGCGTCCTTCGCCACCGAGCGCCTGCGCACTCTGTCGCTGGCGTCCGCCGCTGCGCTGGCCTCGCTGGTGGTGCGGCTGCCGCCCGAGTCGCTGCGCCGCCAGAAGCTCGCCCTGCGCGACGTGCTCGCCCCGCTGGAGAAGACCGGCGTGGCGGCCGAGCTGGCGGAAGGCGTGGCCGACGTCGTCGGCGACCCGCCGCTCATCCGCTTCGCCCTCGCCTCCCTCGCCCACCTGTGCGAAGCCGACGCGCTGGGGCGGGGCGAGTCCCCCAGGACCGTGATCGCGGCCGAGTCCGGGGGCGACACCGTCTACGTCAGCGTCCGCAGCGGCGGGCCGATCGGGGTGCTGGCCCCTCCCAGCGTGGACCCGGGCCTGTCCGAGGCCGAGCTGACGGTGGTGCAGGCCGTGGTCGACCTGCACGGCGGCGCGCTCGCCCAGGCCCAGGACGGCGACGGGCGGCCGCGCTTCACGCTGCGGCTGCCCGCCGCCTGAGCGGCCCCTCCCCCTCCGGTATCCTCCCCCGTCGGGTATCCTCAGTCATCTTCGCCCCGGGCGTGAGCCCAGGAGGTCGCCTTGATCCCTAGCCTGAAGCAGTCCCAAGTCTGGTTCGTCACCGGCAGCCAGCACCTCTACGGCCCCGAGACGCTGCAGCAGGTGGCCCGCAACTCGCAGACGATCGCCGAGGCGCTCGACGGCTCCTCGCGCATCCCCTGCCAGGTGGCGTTCAAGCCGGTGGTGAAGACCCCCGAGGAGATCGACCGGCTGCTCACCGAGGCGAACGTGGCGCCGGACTGCGTGGGCCTGATCCTCTGGATGCACACCTTCTCGCCCGCCAAGATGTGGATCTCCGGCCTCACCGCGCTGCAGAAGCCGTACCTGCACCTGCACACCCAGTTCAACCGCGACCTGCCCTGGGGCGCCATCGACATGGACTTCATGAACCTCAACCAGGCCGCCCACGGCGACCGCGAGTTCGGGTTCATCTGCACCCGCCTGCGCCAGAACCGCAAGGTGGTGGTCGGGCACTGGCAGGACGAGGAGGTCCACGACCGCGTGGGCGCCTGGATGCGCGCGGCCGCCGGCTGGGCGGACACCCGGCGGCTGAAGGTGGCCCGCTTCGGCGACAACATGCGCGAGGTGGCGGTCACCGAGGGCGACAAGGTGGCGGCGCAACGCCAGTTCGGCTACTCGGTCAACGGCTACGGCGTGGGCGACCTGGTCGACGCCGTCGACCAGGCGGCCGAGGCGGAGACGAACGCCGTCCTCGAGCAGTACCGCGCCGAGTACCAGGTGAACGCCACCGACGCCCAGGCTGCGAGCCTGCGCGAGCAGGCGCGGATCGAGGTCGGCCTGCGGCGCTTCCTGGAGCAGGGCGGCTTCTCCGCCTTCACCACCACCTTCGAGGACCTGCACGGCCTCGGCCAGCTCCCCGGGCTGGCGGTGCAGCGGCTGATGAAGGACGGCTACGGGTTCGGCGCCGAGGGTGACTGGAAGACGGCGGCGCTGGTGCGCGCGGTGAAGGTGATGTCGAGCGGGCTTCGGGGCGGGACCTCCTTCATGGAGGACTACACCTACCACCTCGACCCGAAGCAGCCGAAGGTGCTGGGCGCGCACATGCTGGAGGTCTGCCCGTCCATCGCCTCTGGCCGGCCCTCGCTGCAGGTGCACCCGCTGGGCATCGGCGGCAAGGCCGACCCCGCGCGCCTGGTGTTCGGCGTGGCGAAGGGCGACGCGCTCAACGCCTCGCTGGTCGACCTCGGCAACCGCTTCCGCCTCATCGTCAACGCCGTCGAGGTGGTGGAGCCCGATGCCGCGCTGCCGAAGCTGCCCACCGCCCGCGCCGTCTGGGTCCCCAGGCCGAACCTGAAGGTGGCCGCCGCCGCCTGGATCTACGCGGGTGGTGCCCACCACACCGCGTTCTCGCAGGCGCTCACGCCCGAGCACCTGGAGGACTACGCGGAGATGGCGGGCATCGAGTTCGTCCTGATCGACGCCGAGACCCGCCTGCGGGAGCTGAAGAAGGAGCTGCGCTGGAACGAGGTCTACTACCTGTCCACCAAGGGCCTGTAGGCAGCGGCCGGCGCATGGCGATCCGGGTCTTCGTCACCGGCGGCACCTTCGACAAGACGTACGACGAGATCACCGGCAGGCTGCGCTTCGAGGACACTCACCTCCACGAGATGCTGCGGCTGGGCCGTTGCCGGCTGGAGGTGAGCGTGCGCACGCTGATGATGGTGGACAGCCTGGACATGACCGAGGCCGACCGCAGGGTGATCCTGGAGAACTGCCGCGCGGCGGAGGAGGAGCGGATCGTCGTCACCCACGGCACCGACACCATGGCGGAGACGGCGGCGGTGCTGGGCCGGGCCGGTCTGGCCAAGGCCATCGTGCTGACCGGGGCCATGGTGCCCTGGGCCTTCGGCAGCTCGGACGGCCTGTTCAACCTGGGCAGCGCCCTCTCGTTCGTGCAGGCGCTGCCGCACGGCGTCTACGTGGCCATGAACGGCCGCTGCTTCGCCTGGGACGACGTGGTCAAGAACCGGCAGCTCGGGGTCTTCGAGAGCCGCCGGTCCTGACCTCGCGGGCGGCGCCGGCCTTCAGCTGCGGGTCCCCGTGCCGGCCCCGCCGGTGACGACCGCGGAGCGCCGGCGCACGGACGGTCCCAGCGAGATCGGCTGCGGGCCCACCTCCCAGATGTCGCGGCAGTACTCGCCGATGGCGCGGTCGGAGGAGAAGCGCCCCATGCAGGCGACGTTCAGGATCGACATCCGCGTCCAGCTCTCCGCGTCGAGCCAGGCCTGGCCGGCCCGGTCCTGGGTCTCGAGGTAGGAGCGGAAGTCGGCGAGCAGCAGGTAGGGGTCCCACTCCAGCAGGGTGTCGACCAGCGGCCGGAAGAGCGCGGGATCGCCGGGCGAGTAGAAGCCCGAGCCGATGCGGTCGAGCACCAGCCGCAGCTCGGGGTCGCGCTCGTAGATCTCCCGCGGCCGGTAGCCTCCCCGCCGCAGCCGCTCGGCTTCCTCCACGGTGAGGCCGAACAGGAAGAAGTTCTCGCTTCCCACCGCCTCGCGGATCTCGACGTTGGCGCCGTCCAGGGTGCCGATGGTGAGCGCGCCGTTCATGGAGAACTTCATGTTGCCGGTGCCCGAGGCCTCGGTGCCGGCGGTCGAGATCTGCTCCGACAGCTCGGCCGCGGGGAACACGTGGTGGGCGTTCTTCACGTTGAAATCGGGCAGGAAGGCGATTCGCAGCCGGCCCTTCACCGCCGGGTCGGAGTTGACGCAGGACGCCACCGAGTGGATCAGCTTGATGATGAGCTTGGCCGCCCGGTAGCCGGGCGCCGCCTTGCCGCCGAACACCACCGTGCGCGGCGGGGCCTCCTTGCCCTCCCCCCGGCGCAGCCGCTCGTGGACCGCCACCACCCGCAGCAGGTTGAGGTGCTGGCGCTTGTACTCGTGGATGCGCTTGACCTGGATGTCGAACAGGCTGTCGGGCGAGACCACCACCCCCGTGCGCTCCCGCAGCACGGCCGAGAGCGCCTCCTTGTTGGCGCGCTTCACCTTCCGCCACTCCGCCCGGAACGCCCGGTCCCGGGCGAGCGGCGCCAGGCCGCGCAGCCTCTCGAGGTCGCTCAGCCAGCCCTCGCCGACGGCCGAGGTGATGAGCCGTGCCAGGGCGGGATCGATCAAGGCGAGGAACCGGCGCGGCGTCACGCCGTTGGTGACGTTCGTGAACTTCTCCGGCCACAGGGCGTAGAAGTCGGGCAGCAGCTCGCGCTTGACCAGCTCCGAGTGCATCCGGGCGACGCCGTTGACCTTGTGGCTGCCCACCGTGGCCAGGTTGGCCATGCGCACGTAGCGCGGCTCGTGCTCGTCGATCAGCGACACCCGGCGGACGCGCTCCTGGTCGCCGGGGAAGCGCAGGCGCACCTCGTCGAGGAAGCGGCGGTTGATCTCGTAGACGATCTCCAGGTGCCGCGGCAGCACCGAGCGGAACAGCGGCAGCGGCCAGCGCTCCAGGGCCTCGGGCAGCAGCGTGTGGTTGGTGTAGCCGAAGGTGCGGGTGGTGATCTCCCAGGCCGGCTCCCAGGGCAGCCCGTGCACGTCGACCAGCAGCCGCATCAGCTCGGCGACGGCGATGGAGGGGTGGGTGTCGTTGAGCTGCACCGCGTACTTGCGGTGGAAGCTGGCGACGTCGTGCGCGCTCTGCAGGTGGATGCGGATCATGTCCTGCAGCGCGCAGGAGACGAAGAAGTACTGCTGCTCCAGGCGCAGCTGCTTGCCGCCGCTGGTCTCGTCGTTCGGGTACAGGACCTTGGTGATGTTCTCCGAGAAGACCTTCTGCTCCACCGCCTTGTAGTACTCGCCCTCGTTGAAGGCCTCGAAGTCGAAGGCCTCCGCCGCCTCCGCGCTCCACAGGCGCAGGAAGTTGGCGGTGTTCACGCGGTAGCCCAGGATGGCCGTGTCGTAGGCGACGCCTTCCACCACCCGCTCGGGCAGCCAGGCGACCCGCAGCCGCCCTTCGGCGTCGGTCGCGGTTTCGGTGCGGCCGCCGAAGAACACCGGGAAGGCGATCTCGGTCCGATGCATCTCCCAGGGGTTGCCCAGGCGCAGCCAGTTGTCGGTCGTCTCCACCTGCCAGCCGTCGCG
>Ga0335071_10000675_pt1 | contig 37078 bp, 31 predicted proteins | sample Lox_Sample_15_FD_206724 | JGI IMG/M metagenome (GOLD analysis project Ga0335071, IMG submission 206724) | Soil microbial communities from Loxahatchee National Wildlife Refuge, Florida, United States - Lox_Sample_1.5 | ecosystem: Environmental > Terrestrial > Soil > Wetlands | place: USA... | reverse complement strand
AAATGGTCATCGAGAAGGCCAAGCGACTGGTCGAGCACAAGCGCGACGTCGTCATCCTGCTCGACTCCATCACCCGTCTGGCGCGTGCCTACAACACCATCGTTCCGCCCTCAGGCAAAGTCCTCTCCGGAGGTGTCGATTCCAACGCGCTGCAGCGTCCGAAGCGTTTCTTCGGCGCGGCCCGCAATATCGAAGAGGGTGGTTCGCTGACCATCATCGCCACCGCGCTCATCGAAACCGGCAGCCGCATGGACGACGTGATCTTTGAAGAGTTCAAGGGCACGGGCAATATGGAAATCATTCTGGACCGCAAGCTCGTCGACAAGCGAACATTCCCGGCGATCGACATTCAGCGCTCCGGCACGCGTAAGGAAGAGTTGCTCATCCCCAAGGACGATCTTGCGCGGATTTGGGTCCTCCGCAAGGTGCTCAACCCGCTCTCGCCGGTCGAAGCCATGGAGCTGCTCATCGACAAGCTGGGCAAGACGCGCTCCAACGGCGAGTTCCTGTCGAACATGAGCGCGCTGTAAACCTAACTGATCAAAGGCGATCCGGGCGGAGGCAATTGCTTCCATCCTTTCGTCATCTGAGTGATAATAGGAAAACCGCTGACGTCCCCCGGTTGGTGCGGCAGGCAGATTGGTCCTTATGACGAGTCTGGCCTGAATCCAAGAGATCAGGAAGCGAAAAGCCAGATTCGTATTTTTCTGTTTAGTGGAGGTCCAGGTTGTTCTCGCCACTCCGGCGAAATGGGCGAAGGCCTGCGTTGATTCCGATGCTCTGGGCCCTCTGGCTGCTGTTTGCTTCCTCGCTCGTCATGGCGCAGGCAAGCAACAACGGAAATGCGGCCAATCCTGGCAATCCGACCTCCTCGATGGCGCCTGCTGTGACCGGCGAACCCGATCAACGCGTGCCCGACGCGCCCGCCCCGCAGTCGGCCCCATCCGTCTACCCGTCGTTCGATTCCTCCAGTAAGCAGAATCTGACCCCAGCCGTGTCGCACCCCCCAATGGCTCTGCCCTCCGACAAGCTGCAATGGAGGCCCGCCATCATCCAGACGACCGAGCTGGTCATCTTCCAGCATGCCTTTCGTGCCGCGTTCGATCCCAGTCTGCGCTATCTGATCGCACACAAGCCCTTCTGGCACGACTACGGCGTTTCTCTCACCGACTACCACATGGACCACTGGAGCGACGGCGATAGCTTTGTGGTGAACGACGTTGGCCATCCGCTCAATGGCGCGGTGTACGGGCGAGTATTTCTGCAGAACTATCCCAGGAGTTTTGTACAGATTGGCCGACACAACGGGTACTGGACCACCCGTCTGCAATCCTTCGTCTGGATGATGTTGTGGTCCGCCGAGTTTGAGGTCGGTCCGCTCAGCGAAACCTCGATCGGCAATCAGGGCGGCTTCTACTACAGCAACGGGTGCGGCACCTCGCCAGCCTGCCTTACGACCCCACCCTATTCCGCTGGCGTCGGCAAACACACCGGCGTCGGCGGCATCACCAACAACACGGGGTGGACGGACTTCATCATGACTCCTGTCGTCGGCCTGGGATGGCTGGTCGGCGAAGACGCGATCGACCGCTACTTGGTGACTCCTATCGCGCGCAATCACCGTATCCTCGGGGGTCGCGTTCTGCGAACTGCACTCGAGCCCAGCCGGTCTTTCGCTGCGCTGTTTGCTGGAAAATTCCCTTGGATGCTTCCCGTACCCGAGACCAACTTCGTTGACCGCTATCCGAGAGTGCTCAAGCCCAAAGACCCGAACCAGCCACAGCTGCAGCATTACTCCATTGGTACTCAGTACACCAACATCAGCCTTCCCGTAATCAAGCCGGGATGTGAGACTGCCTGTCGCGTGCCGCTTTCGGGGGCCGGGGTTACGTTTGGCTACAACTTCACCCGCGGGTTCGCATTCGACAGCGCGGTTAACTTCCTCCCGGCACAAGGTGGGACTAAGGGCATGATGCAGGGCCTCTTCGGCGTCAAGATGGGTGAGCGCTGGAACCACTGGGGCCTGTTCGCCAAAATCCGTCCCGGATTCATCTATTACAACGAGGCGTGGCCCGGAGGCGGCGCGCAGACCCCGGGCAGCCTTTCACGGTTTGTATGGGATGTCGGCGGTGCGGCGGAGTTCTACACCCACCACAACGGCACGTTTCGCGTGGATCTCGGCACCACCCTGGTGCGATATCTCACCAACAAAGTCGATACTCGTTACACCCAAATCGGGGGCGTAATTTCCTCGCAGTACTGGGTTACCCAGGGTAACGTCCAGTTTTCGACGACCTACGCCTTGCGCTTCTGATCAGGCAGACCAACTCAATTGCAGACGATTCAGCGGACTTGCACGCCTGCGCTGGTTGCCAGGAACCTTACGCCAACGACCGTGTCGTACTAGGAAACGGATGCCCCCGCGTTCTCCAACCGCTCGCGAAAATACTCCTTCCAACTCTCCGGCAGCGCTTCGACTGTAAGTGCTCGATGCAACAAATCAACATCCGCGCTGCTGAATCGCTTCTCGATGTATAAGCGGGTGATGTCCGACACCGCGACTTTTTGCGGGTCGCGACTGAGTACTTGGATTTCGTCGCCGGCTGCAACTTCTCCTTCGCGTATGACGCTCAGATAAAATCCCGAAAGGCCACTGGCGAGGAAGCGCTTCACCATGTCGTCCATGTCAAACCGGATCCCCAGCTTGAAGCAGGGAAGGCGCGGTTGCGTGACCATCACTTCGGCCGAACCGACGGAAAATTTGTCTCCGATGTAGACCGAATTTTCAGAGAATCCCTCAACGGTGAAGTTCTCTCCAAAATTTCCCATCGTTAGCGCGCGGCCCGGCAATTGCGCTCGCCAATAGCCGTAATGCTCAACCGGATAGCAATATACCGCCTTGAACTCGCCGCCATGCACCTCGAGGTCGGCCTGGCCGTCACCATTGAGATTGTGTTTCCGCAGGGCGACTCGCCCAGAGACAGGCTCCTTCCAGATGCCGGTCGTAATAGATCGACCTCGCCACGAGACCTCGCGGGGAAGTCCGCAATTCACCGAGATGAGCTTCGTATTGCACCTCCTGCACTGTGCCACGCTGTAGCGACAATTAGATGCAATATCGTCTGACTCCGGTTGATGAACTTCTGATCTCAAAGGAGTCCGCGTTCGCCCCCGGATGGCGAATGTCGGGAGTCTGACAGCGAAGTCTTCAGTTTCCCAGCTTCACCATCATCTTCCCCCGAATTCCTCGCGCGGACTGCAGTCTGCGCGGCCGAGATTGATCCAGAGTAATTGAGGCGGAAGCTGCAAGGCTTCCTCTTTTTGATTGGTCGGAACCTCTACCGATCCTATCTTGGATACGGGAGATGACCGGGATCACCGCGTCGTCAAAACCGGGATACACTACAGCACAAGAACGGCTGTGTCTTTCGCTTGCGCCCGTGACTTTAGTCATCGCCGGTTTGTCTGCTTCCGAGTAGGCTGCAGAGCAGGTGGTCCCATTGAAGTTGAATCCGTGCATCGGAGGCAATCGGCACGATCCAGGGCTATGGCAGGTCGATCGCAAAACCACAACATTCATTTGGAACGCGATGTGCTCTGCCTCCGTTCGACTTCACCACGGGGTGCGCCGCCGGTCTCGCTGTTGAAGGGAATTCGGAGAGGGGAGAGTGTTCATGCAATACAGAAGACTGTGGATTGCCTTGGGGTTAGTGATGCTGGCTGGATTCACGGTGCTGGGCACCGTCGGCTACAAGGCCATCAACAACGGTCCGCCGATTCCTGGCAAAGTGGTGACGGCCGACGGGCAGTTGCTGTTTACCGGAGAAACCATACGCGACGGCCAGAATGTCTGGCAGTCCACCGGGGGGCAGGAGATCGGCACCATCTGGGGACACGGTGCCTACGTCGCCCCTGACTGGAGCGCCGACTATCTCCATCGCCAGTCCGTCATCGTGCTCGACCTCTGGGCGCAGCAGCAGGGAGCAGCCAACTTCGACGCTCTCAATCGTGAGCAGAAGGCCGCGCTGCAGGCGCGCCTCACCGAAATGACCCGCCGCAATACCTACGACCCTGCCACCGACACCATTACGCTCGACAACGATCGCGCCGCAGCGTTCCGCGAGCTTGCGGCCTACTATGCCGACGTCTATGGCAACGGCCGCGATGCCTACGCTATTCCTGCCGGCGCCCTGACGGATCCGGCCAAGCAACATGCGATGGCCACGTTCTTCTGGTGGACGGCATGGGCGGCCAGCACCAATCGCCCCGGCCAGGACGTCAGCTACACGCAGAACTGGCCGCACGAAGAACTCGTCGGCAACCGTCCCACCGGCGGGGCGGTCGTATGGAGCGTGATTAGCTTTGTCCTCCTGCTCGCCGGCATCGGCGGCATGGTGTGGTACTTCGGCTCGCAGGACCGCGAGCCTTCGCACGAAGTCATGCCGCGTCGCGATCCCCTGCTTGGCCTGAATCCCACGCCCTCGCAACGGGCCACCGTGAAGTATTTCTTTGTGGTCGCCGCGCTGTGGGTGGTTCAGGTCGCACTCGGCGCCGTCGTCGCCCACTACGGCGTCGAAGGCGGAGGCTTTTACGGAATCCCACTTGCGAAGTGGCTTCCCTACTCGGTTGCCCGCACGTGGCATTTGCAGATCGGACTCTTCTGGATCGCCACTTCCTGGCTGGCGACCGGCCTCTATGTTGCGCCTGCCGTCAGCGGCTTTGAGGCCAAGGGACAGCGTCTCGCCGTCAACATCCTCTTCGTCGCGGTCGTGGCCGTGGTCGTCGGCTCCCTCGCCGGAGAATGGCTGGGCATCCAGCAAAAGCTCGGCAACCTGTGGTTCTGGCTGGGCGCGCAGGGCTACGAATACGTAGACCTCGGACGCCTCTGGCAGATTCTCCTCTTCGTTGGACTCACGTTTTGGCTGTGGCTCATGTGGCGCGGGCTCAAGCCGGCTCTCGCACGACGCGACGAGAACCGCTCCCTGCTGTTGCTCTTCCTCCTTGCCAGCGTCGCGATTCCACTCTTTTACGGCGCCGGACTCTTGTATGGCCAGCGCAGCCCGCTAATCAGCGTCGAATACTGGCGCTGGTGGGTGGTTCACCTCTGGGTGGAAGGCTTCTTTGAAGTGTTCGCGACTGTGGTCATCGCCTTCCTGCTGACGCGCCTGAAGCTGCTTTCCATTACCACCGCTACGCGCTCGGTGCTGTTCTCCACCACCGTGTATCTCTCCGGCGGAATCATCGGCACCTTCCATCACCTCTACTTCACCGGAGCCCCCAACGTTGTGCTCGCCTTCGGCGCCGTCTTCAGCGCGCTCGAGGTCGTTCCGCTGGTGCTGATCGGCTTCGAAGCCTGGGAGAACATTCGCCTCTCGCGCGACAAGGAGCACACGCCCTGGATCGGCGCCTACAAGTGGCCTATCTATTTCTTCGTGGCCGTGGCCTTCTGGAACTTCGTGGGTGCAGGCCTATTCGGCTTCATGATCAACCCGCCTATCGCGCTTTACTACGTGCAGGGTCTCAACCTGACTCCAGTTCACGGACACACCGCGCTTTTCGGCGTATACGGCATGCTCGGCCTCGGCCTCATGCTGTTTTGCCTGCGCGCCCTGCGTCCCGGACTGGCGTGGAAAGACCGTCCGCTGGCCATCGCCTTCTGGTGCATCAACATCGGTCTGGCCGCCATGGTCGTGCTCAGCCTGCTGCCCATCGGCCTGCTGCAAGCCTGGGCTTCGGTCGAGTACGGTACCTGGTACGCCCGCTCCTCCCAGTTCATGCAGACGCCGCTGCTCAACCACCTGCGCTGGATGCGTATGTTTGGCGACACGCTTTTTGCTATCGGCGCGCTGGTGCTGGGTTGGTTCGTGCTCGGGCTGGTGACCGGACACTCCTTCGACCAGACAGCCGTAGTGGACGAAGGAACCTACACGCATCGTCACCTGGAGGCAACGACCGGAGACTAACCGTGCAACCGCGTAACCCATCCTCTGCGGGTTGCCGCGAGAGGATGGGCGCGCCTGCATTACTCAGTCCGCGAGCTTGATCACCATCTTTCCGACGTTCCTTGCGCCGGAGTGAAGCATGTCGATGAAGGCACCGGGAGCGGCGTCGAGGCCTTCGACTACGGTTTCTCGCATCGCCAGATTTCCTGCCTTCAGTGCCGGCACCGCCTCGGCCAGGAACGCCTGAGTTTCCTTCATCCAGTCGGAGACGATGAAGCCTTCCAGCCGCAGCCGCTTGCCGATGACAAGGGCCATGTTCCGCGGGCCGGGAACCGGCGTGTTGTAGCCCGAGATTGCGCCGCACAGCGCGATGCGCCCAAAATCGCGGAGGCAATAGATTGCCGCCTCCAACTGCGGCCCGGCGGTGTTGTCGAAGTAAACATGCAGCCCGTCTGGAGCGCCCTTCTTCAGGTAGCCCAGCGGCTCACCTTTGCGATAGTTGAAGGCGAAGTCCACCTTAACTTCGTCGCGCAGAAACTCGACCTTTTCGTCGGTGCCCGCACTGGCCAACACGCGACAGCCGCGCAGTTTGGCGAACTGGCAAGCGGTGATGCCGACTGCTCCCGCGCCGCCGGAAACGAAAACCGTTTCACCAGCCTGCAGGCACGCGACGCGGAACAGCCCCACCCACGCGGTCAACCCGGTGACGCCGAGAACGCCGAGATACGCCGACGGCGGCGCGATGGAGGTGTCAACCTTTCGTAGATGAGCAGTTGGCGCAACGAAAGCCTCGCGCCAGCCATACATGCTGAAAACGTGTGTACCGACGGGAAGCGATGGGTCGTTCGAGACATCCACCCGTCCTACCGCGCCGCCTTGCATAACCTTGCCAGGCTCGAATGGCGGCACGTAGGACTTTGCTTCGTTCATTCTCCCGCGCATGTAGGGGTCAACGGAAATGCAGAGGTTGCGCACCAGAACTTCGCCGGGCTGGGGATCGGGGAGTTCGACGGTAGCGAAGGAAAAGTTGTCAGAGCTGGGTTCGCCGTTTGGGCGGCTGGCCAGGCGGATTTCACGTGAGGTTGATGGCATGGCGGCCTCGCGAACAGGATAGCGCCACCCAGCGCTGTGCCCACAACAATTGGCCGACGGAGGCTATACGAACTTGATGATCGCAAAGACGAGCAAAGCCACCTGCGCGCCCACCACCGAGATCCAGATCTTCTGCCGCAAGCGTGAGCGCGAGATGTCGCGCCGCAACTGCATCTGCGCGGCGACGATCGATGGCGCAATCTCCTCCACGTTTGCCGGAACTTCCATGAGTTCCGCGGCGTCGACCGCCGTGGAATACCTTAAGTCCGCCCGGGGAGCGTCGGGCAGATAAACCTTGGGCGTATCGAGCAACGACGACCAGTCGAGGATTTGCAGCCAAGTATCGGCGGCGAACGATTCCACCGGTCGAGACGTAAGATCGAGCGGAGGGAGCTTCGGCGGGGCGAGACGGTCGCGCACGTTGCCGAGCATCGAATACCACCAGGGATGCGCGATGGCGTCGCCGAGCAACTCGCCGACATCGACCGGCGTGGAGGTCAGCTCGAGCGGCGGCAAGTCTTCGGGAGCGACGACGTCGGCAATGTTGGTAAACACCGTTCGGTACCAAGGTGTGGTGAGGCGGTCTCCCAGCAACACCCCGACCGGGATTGGTCTCGATGTGAGTTGCAGGGGAGGCAGACGCTCGGGGGCGATGCGGTCGATCAGGTTCAGGACCAGCGAACGCCACACAGGAGTTGTCAGTTCCTCGGGAGGTGCGAACTCAAGGTTATTCATTGCCTGTCTTGATTGTAGCAGCGGGGCCGGGAGTAACCGGAAATGAGCCCTTGGCATCTCGTCACAACGGAGCGGTGTCAAAGCGCCAGATGCGGAAAACCAAGGGCTAGCTGCCGGCTTTTTGGAGATGCCTGACTCCGTCCGCCCCCGCCACGATTACATCCTTCGCGATGCCGATGAACAACCCGTGTTCCACAATACCGGCGCGGTCGCTTAGCTTGCGGGCGAGGTCCACCACGTCGGCGATGGGTCCGAACTTGCAGTCGAGGATCATGTTGCCGGAGTCGGTGACGTATTGTGCGCCATTTGGTTTTTTGCGCACGCTGGTTTGCGCGCCGAGCGATTCGAGGAAGCGCTGTTGCGAGAGCCACCCGAAGGCACTGACTTCCACCGGCAGCGAGAACCTGGTGCCAAGTCGGTCGGAGAGCTTGCTGTCGTCCACGACGATGATCTCGCGGTCGCTCGCCTGGGCGACTATCTTCTCGCGAAAGAGCGCGCCTCCGCCGCCTTTTATGAGATTGAACTGCGGATCGACTTCGTCGGCGCCGTCGATGGTGAGGTCGACCTTGTTGGGCATTGTGGTCTTCATCATCGGGATTCGTAGGCGCTTGGCTTCGTCAAAGGTCGCCTGCGAGGTTGCGAAGCCAGTAATTTCCTTGAGCTGGCGGGTGCGAAGTAACTCGCCGATCCGGCGGGTCGCGAAAATGGCGGTGGTTCCGGTGCCGAGGCCGACAACCATGCCCGACTGCACGAATTGCACAGCAGCTTCGGCGGCTTCCTGCTTGAACTTGGCGCGCGGATCGGGGGCCTGTTTGGGCACGCATTCCTCCTATACTGGAGCGACAGGAGAATGATCATGGCGGGGAGTCTTGAGGGTCAAGTGGCAATTGTTACTGGCGCGGGCGGTGCGTTGGGCACTGAAGTTACAAGCGTGTTACTTGGAGCGGCAGCGACCGTCGTCGGTATCGATCGCGGGAGCCGGGGCGATGCGCCAAACCATGGCGCGAACCGCTTCGCTGCGGACCTGACGAGTGCGGCAGACGTCGCGCGAGTAATAAACGAGGTCGCCGCCAAGATGGGTCGCATCAACATCCTCGTTCACGTGATGGGCGGCTTTGCCGGCGGAATGAGCATCGCCGACACTGACGATGCGACATGGCAGAAGATGATGAACCTGAACCTCAATGCCGCGTTTTACGCTTTGCGTGCGGTGGTTCCGGTCATGCGCAAGGCGGGGCAGGGGAGAATCATCGCCATCGCCAGCCGACAGGCGGTACAACCGGCGGCGAATGTGGGAGCGTATTCGGCCTCGAAGGCGGCGCTGCTTTCGCTGGTGCAAACGGTGGCGCTGGAAAACAAAGACAAAGGCATTCGCGCAAACGTAATTTTGCCAGGCACGATGGACACTGCCGCCAACCGCGCCGCCATGCCGAAGGCGAACTACGACAAGTGGGTGAAACCGGCGCATGTGGCCGACGTCATCGTGATGCTTGCCGGCGGGACAGGCGGAGATATTACGGGCGCAGCCATTCCGATTTACGGCCCGGAAGGGTAACTGGCGTGGAGGCGGAAAGGAATTTCGCTCGATTCACGCGATGGCTCTTCTCCTCGCGCGATGGCGCAGGCGACCGTAACTTGCCGCGCTGGCTTTTTCTGCGCGGACTCGGTCTCGTCTACCTTTCCGCTTTCTACCCGCTACTGTTTCAGATCAGAGGGCTCATCGGGCCCGACGGGATTCTTCCAGCCAATGAATATCTCGCCGAATTAGTGAAGCTCGGCGACAGACGCTTCTGGTTTGCCCCGACGCTGTTCTGGATTGCGAGCACCGACCACGCACTCATGGTGGTGTGCTGGATCGGCGTTGCAGCGTCGATCCTGGTCGTGCTGAACATCTGGCCGCGAGCGTCACTGCTGGTGTGCTTGGTGTGTTTCTTATCGTTCATCGCAGCGGCGCAGGATTTTTCGAGCTATCAGTCGGATGGAATGCTGTTGGAGGCGGGCTTCCTGTCGTTGTTCTTTGCGCCGGCGGGACTCCGGCCGGGATTCGGTCGCGACAAACCGATCATTCGTGCCAGCCTATTTCTGCTGAACTTTGAGTGGTTCCGCATCTACTTCGAGTCCGGCATGGTGAAGCTGGCCAGCGGCGATCCGCAATGGCGCAACTTCACCGCCATGGACGAGTACTACCAGAACGGTCCGCTGCCCACATGGATCGGCTGGTACGCACAGCACCTGCCGCACGGCTTTCACGCGTTTGCCACCGCCCTGACTCTGGTCCTGGAACTCGGGCTGGTGTGGATGCTCTTCATGCCGCGGCGATGGCGCATCGTCTGTTTCTTCATCGTGACGGCATGGCAGATTCCGGTGATCTACACCGCAAACTACACGTTCCTGAATTACCTCGTGACCTTGCTTGGGGTGTTGCTACTCGACGATCGGTTTTTTGAGAGGTGGTGCCCTAAGTGGGTGTTGCGGCGTATCCGTTGGTATCAAGATTCCTCGACAGTTGCAGACCGCCACACGACGCCGGAGGTCACGCCTTCGATTTTCCACCGTTCGCTGCGCGCCACCCGCGTTGGCCTCACGGCCGTGATGCTGCTCTGGATTTTCTACTCGACGACCCTGCAGATGGTGTGGATTCTGCTGCCAACGCGAGCGCTGCCGACGTCTCCCGTGGCGGTGCTCGAACCGTTCCGCATTGCGAACCGGTACGGATTGTTCGCCGTGATGACGCGCGGGCGATACGAAATTGAGTTTCAAGGATCGAACGACGGCGAGCACTGGGACGCTTATCCATTTCGCTATAAGCCGCAAGACCTGAACAAGCCGCCGGGAATTTATGCGCCCTATCAGCCGCGCTTTGAATGGAACCTGTGGTTCGCGTCGCTCGACACCTGGCGTGACGACATGTTCGTTGTCAGCGCCGAGGAGAGGCTGCTGGCGGGGAGCAAGGACGTGCTGGCACTCTTCGCCCGCAACCCGTTTCCGGATGCGCCACCGAAGTACATCCGCGCGGTGGTCTGGCAGTATTGGTTCACTTCGATGGCTCAAAGGCGAGCCACTGGAACCTGGTGGAGAAGGGAATTCCTGGGCCTTTACGCGCCCGAGCTGACCTACATGCCCGACGGCAAGCTGGCCGTGGTTGAGTGGCCGCCTCCGCAGTCGCCTCGCCCGCCGTAAGCAACACGCGCTCTCACGGCAAGCTACGGATTTGGCCCGCGGGCGATTTCCGCTTTGGCGGCAGCAATGACAGCATCGGCCTGGGCGTCGGTGGCTTCCAGCTTCCGGAGTTCGTACCGCAATTCGGCTTCGGTCATCGGTCCGATCGTCCGGGAATAAGGCGGAGTTCGTGGGCTGGGCATGTCCGTAAACTGCAGCATGAAGCGATCCTCATCGCCGATCCGGTCTGCAGGCAGCACAGTCCATTGCTCGAAACCCATGTACATTTCCTCGGTTCGTGGCGTTTGAGAGACGTGTGCTACTACGCTACTTTGCCTTGGTTACAGGGAGGTTACAAGTCGGCCAACTGCTCACCAAAGCCGACCACTTCACGCCTGGCACCATCTTCGTGAGCCATCAGGCTCCCGGCATTGACCCGCTTTTCAGGAACCTTCCTTCGCGCAGCTCCGTGAACGCCTGCGGACCACGACGAATGTCTTCCACTTCTCGGATGGCGATTGTGCCGCTTTGGTTGCGCGGTGGAGCGATCCGACCGTAAAGGCTCTGCGGAAATATGTTTATGGCAACTCTCTCACCCAAATGTTCCGGAAGCTGATGGGCTCGCTCTTGTCACCGTGTGCCTGCAGCTTGATCGGTGCCCCGTCGAACGCCTTGTAAAACGGCTTGCCGATGTACAGCGTCTCGCCCTGCAACTGAAAGTGGTTCTGCACCACTACGCCGTTGAACATCGCCGTTACGTATCCCGGCGTTTTCATCGAGCCGTCAGGGAAGAACGTCGGCGCCGTCCAGATCACGTCGTAGGTTTGCCATTCCCCCGGCTTGCGGTTCGCATTCACCAGCGGCGGAGACTGCTTGTAAATGCTCGCGGCCTGCCCATTCACGTACGTCTTGTTGTTGTAGTTGTCGAGCACCTGCAACTCATAACCAGCGTCACCGGGGCCCGTAGAAGCCAGAAAAACGCCGCTGTTGCCGCGTGCCTGCCCCGAGCCGGTGATGTTCTCCGGAATCCTCCACTCCAGGTGCAACTGGTAATTCTTGAACTTTCGCTTCGTCTCGATGTTGCCTGCGGTCTTGCTTACCGTCATCACGCCGTCGGCGACGATCCACTGAGCCGGGGTGTGGTCTCTCGCCGAAACCCACTCGTCGAGGTTCTTTCCGTCGAACAGAATCACCGCGTCCGAAGGCGCCGCTCCGCACGTTGCGCCCGGCGTGACGACCTTCGGCTCAGGCGACCAGGCTTCCGTGTCCTCGGGCTTCATTCCACTCGAAGCCCGAGCTGGAGCCTGGCTGTAAAGCGCGAGCGAACCACATAGAACCACCAACACCGTGAGCGATAGCAAAACCCCTCTGCGCGACATGCCACGAACATACACCGAAGAGCGCGCACTCAGCCACTCACAATTCGTTCGCTCCTGCTTCCTGCACGTCTTGCTCGACAGATATCGCCAGCTCCTCCGCGGTGCGTGCCAGCGCCATTACATCGTTAACCTGCCGGTCAGTATCGGCGGAGCAAGCTTTGGCCGCCGCTTCCAGCTCCTGCAACGCCTCCGGCAGTCGGCTGCGGAGAACCGTTGGTTTGCCCTCGATGCGGTCTGCGATGCCCTCCAGGGTCGCCGCCATCGCATCATCGAACCCTCGCTGCGCCGGTATCATCTCCGCGGGAATTTCGAAGCCCGGCAGCTCGAGACGATAGCGAATCGCCGCGCCGCGCAGGAGAAAGATCGCCCTCAGCCTGGACTGCCATTCGCGAATTCGATTGCGCAGCGCCAGGTCTGCCGCGCGTGAATCTCCAAACTCGAAGATCACCGCATCCCCCAGGCTCCGCACCTGGTCGAAATTGGCGTTGATGGTTTGCCCGAGCGCATAGGCCTGCCGTATCGCCTCCTTGCGATCGCTCACGTCCACTGGCCGCGCCAGTTGCGCCAGCAGTCGCAGGCTGGCGATAAACACGCGCCTCATTTCCGCCGCCGCGGGGCGCCCCCAGAGCTGGTCAAAGATGAGCCACATTGCGAGCAGCCCTACCAGCACGCCTACCACGCGGTCCCGCGCAATGCTGAGCGACGTTTCGAATCTATACGCCTGTAAGTGCACGAGATAGTATGCAAGAGCCATCTGCACTCCAAAGTACGAGATGCGCGGACTGGCCGTCATGAACCACGCCGAAAACGCCGTCACGGCGGCGAACACAAGCGTGAACCCGAAGATCGTGTCCACGCTGGGTAAGATGAATATCTGTACGCCCATCGCGAGCACGAACCCGCCCACTGCCGCTCCCAGGAATCGCAAAACCTGTTTCTGCCGTGAAGCTCCGATCGTACTGAGCGCGGTAAACGCGCACGTCACCACCGACGTGCTAATGCCGGGCCACGGCAGCGCCGTATACAGCATGTAGCAAAGCATCGATGCCATTGCGCCCTTCACCCCAAATTGCAGGTGTGCAAGATTGGTGAAGGCGTCGTGCGCAAACAGTGGGGCCTGAGGTGGTTTCGATGCGTCTTCCGGCTGCGGCGTCGGCGGCGCGGCGAACATTTCCGGGATGAGCTGTACCGTCTCTTCCAACTCCCGCAACAGCGGCATTCTCGGCGTGGCGGCGCCAAGATCGCCAAATCGGATTGACGCAGGGATCTCGCGTGCCTCGAATTGCTGTCGCAGGCGAGCGACGGCATTGGCCAACTCTCCGGCACGTCGCCTCTCGTCGTCGCTCGGGCGGACCGCCAACTGCGTCAATCCCGCCGTAGTGTCCACTAGCGTGCCTACCAGCGAGATGACTCCACCCGTGCGCGCCACATACGTCAGCGCGTAGCCCGATCGCTGCGAGAACCTGCGCGCCAGCGAGGTACCGAGCATGGCGAAGCGGTTGATCTGACGAAGTGCCTGCGTGTCCGGCGGCCTCCCTTCGGCATAGCACCGCATCACGTTCTCCACGGCAGTCAGACGCTCCTTTACCGGAAGAATCACGTTGTCGCCCGGCGCCAGCCGTGCGAACGCAATCTCGACGAGCAGCGTTGACGTTGTGCCTAGAATTCCCGCCCACCACAGCCACAGCGTATCTTCCACGTTCACTTCGGCCGGTAGCGGACGGTCCCAGAAGGGAATCGCCACCGTCACCACCGCCGCAAACATGAGCACGCCGACGTAGCTGTTTACCGTCGATAGTCCGAAGAACACGGCAAACAGCGCGCAGCCGACCCAGATGTATTGAAAAATCGGGTTGACCGTGAAGATCGACGCGGAAACGATGACGAACACCAGTCCGATCGTGAGCCCGGTCACCATCGTTATCACCGAATTCAACGTGGCCTTCGTGCTCTCGCGCGAAACAAACAGCGCGATGATCGCAGCCTGGAATCCGTACGGCGCGCGATAGGCATTACACACCAGCATCACCAGCGTCGCCGCCAGCACCATCCGGCCCACGAGTTGCACCCGCTCCGGATACGGTTTCAGCTCCTCGCGCAGAAACTCCCAGAACCAGTTTCGGGTGGTGTGGCCGGCTACGGGAGCAGTCGCGACGGTGGCCATGCTCAAAACCCGCGGATTATTACAATTGCCGTCTCGCCCAGCCGCAGTGAGTCCGATGGCGGTTCACTGATCCGCACGCGCACCGGATACCGCGAAGCCAGGTGTACCCAGTTCAGCGTGCGCGTCAGATCGGGCAAGCCGTTGCCGAGGTTGGTGATGACGTCAGTCGAAGGCGTCACGCCATACCCCACGCTCTCGACAACGCCGTTGAACCGCACGTTCGGCCGTGACAGTACATACACATCCGCCTTCATCCCCGGCGCGATGTGCTTGAGTTGCGTCTCGCGAAAGTTTCCAATTGCCCACCAATTGCGCGCATCGATCAGCGTAAAAATTTGCTGACCGGTGTGCGCGTAGGCTCCTTCGGAAAGAATGAGGTTCGTCACCCGCGCGTCGAAAGGCGCATACACCCTGCAGTTGTTCAGGTTGTATTCGGCGGTCTGCACCGCCGATTCCTTTGACCCGCGTTGCGCCGTGAGCGGGTCGAGAAGGCTTACCGCGTTGCGCGATTGCTCCAGTTGCGCCTGGCTCTGCGAAACGACGGCCTTCGCCCGTTCATATTGCGCGTCGGCGGAGATCAGCCGCGCCTGAGAGAGCTTCAACTGCGATTCCGCCTGCTTTAGTGCCTGGGCCTGCGCGACTTCCTGCGTGCGCGCCAGGTCCACTTGATCCGCCGTGACAAACTGTTTCGCCAGCAGTGGCTCCACACGATGCAGGTTGTTGTTAGCGTAAGCCCATTGCGCCTTGGCGCGCTCTACGCCCTGCTGCGAGTTGGCGACATCAGCCTTGGCTTCATCGACAGCAGCCGCATAACGACTCAAATCCGCCTGCGCGCTGTGGGTGTTGGCTTGCGATACCGAGATCCCATTTTCCTGAGAAGCGATGACCCGCTTCGTGTCGAGAATCTGGCCCTCCAGCATCTCCTGGTCCGACTTCGCCTTCTCTAGAGCGTATCGGTATGGCCGATCGTCAATCTCAAACAGCAACTCGCCTGCCTTCACATACTGGTTCTCATGCACATAAAAGTGCGTGATGGGGCCATCCACCTGTGGCGCGATGCCGATGTAATTGGCGAAAACCACCGCCGTGTCGGTGCGCGGGTAGTAGTTGACAACGTACACCACCAGCAAACCGGTGATTACCGTGGCCACCACGATGCCGATGCGCAGTTTCCGGATCGTCGATTCATGGGGCGTAGTGACGTCGGCCATAACGCAGCATCCTCAGTTGCGAAAGAAAATCAGCCAGGTGGCAAAGGTGAAAAACCCGGTCAGGCACGAATACATCAGCAGCGGCGGATTCAGCGCTGCCGCCAGGTTGTACTTGCGCAGCAACCCCCGCGCCGCGCCCGTCAGTAAAATGCCAAAAATAAAGCAGATCAACCATGCCGGAAAGTACGATCCTAAGATATTGAAGGCCGGAGCTTGCCGGCACCCCGTCAAAATAAGTGGCGCTAAAAAAGCCACATAGCTAAAATTCTTCATGTGATGATTGATGTTCATGGCTTCCCCGGTTTGGCCCCGGCGTGCAGCAGGTCTCCGGTGCGGAAGGCCAGCTCCGCCAGCGTCGTTAACACCTGCGTGCGCGCGGTGATGTCGGTGCTGCGCGCCTGCGCCAGAACGCGCTGCGCGTTGGTTACGTCCAGCAGGTTGCGCACGCCGTAGTTGTAAGCTTCGAGCGCCGCATTGTAAGACTCCTGTGCCGACTGCAGCAACGCAGTGGCCGCCTCTCGCTGGCGAAACGCGGTTTTCACGTTGGAGTACGCCCGCCAGACTTCGTCGGCAATCTGGTTACGAGTGGAGTTGATCTGCGCCGTCGTGGCGCGGGTGTTGGCTTCCGCCTGCGCCACGGCACTGCGTCGCGCGCCGCCGTCGAAGATCGTCCAGTTCAGCGTAAGCGCGGCGCTACCGGCGAACAAACTGGTATCGGTGGCCGGAAATTGTTCCTGAAATCCATAAAGGTATTGCTGGCCCGCGAGCACACCAGCACTCAACTTGGGATAGTAGGCCGCACGCGCTTCCTTCGTCGCCGCTTCCTGCGCCCGCAGGTTCGCGACCTGCTGCAGCAGGTCGGGTCGCTGTTGCAAGGCTCGGTCGATGAGTTGTTCGGCCGAGTCTGCCAGAGAATCGGGAGTTGTGAGCGACGTGATCGGCTCGATATTGACTTCTACGGATGCGGAAGTTCCGATGGCCGCCGCGAGGTCGCCGCGCGCCGTTTCCTTCGCTCCCATGGCCGACTGCAGATCGAACTGCGCCTGCGCGGTTGCACTTTGCGCTTCCAGCAGGTCAGGACGCGTCGCCAGGCCGTGGTCCAGCCTGTCTTGCGCTGCTTCCTGCACGGCCTTGGCATTGGCAAGGTTCGCCTCGGCCGCCTGCTGCTGGGCGGTCGTGCTCAGTACCCGGTAGTACGCCTGCTCAACCTGATAGATGACTTTTCGATGAGTGTCGTTAAAGCCGAAGTCGGTCGCCACCAACTTGGCAGCTTCCTGCCGAATGCGCGCCGAGCGGCGGCCGAAGTCGAGGATCGTGTAGTTCAATTCCACCGCGAGCTCCGAGGTCGTGGTGGTTTGCCGGACGTAGCTCGTATCGAACAGAAGGCCGGACCGATCGGCTTCGCCCGAAACGATCGCACCCAGCACGGGGTACAACTCGCTCTTCGCGATCCCCAGCGCCGCTGCCTGCGCCTTGGCCCGCTCCCAGGCGAATCGCGTCTCTGGGTTGTGCTGCTGGGCAAGGTCCACGAGCTCGGGGAGTGAGTATGCCTTGTTGGGATCTACCGTGAATTTGGGCAAAGCCACGCTTTGGTTCTGCGTCCGAATTTGCTGCTCGAACGGCGAGGTCCAGGGACGGTCATGGGTCGGTGGAGCACTTTGCGCACCAGCGCTCACGCAACCGAAGATCACGATTGAAGCCATCAAACAGCAGTCGAAAGAAGCCTCGTACCAGCGCATGAGCAATTCGTGATCCTGTTCCTCGCAAGGCCACTCCGAGGTGGCATAAGCTCCCTTGTAGTAATCGGTCGCTGTCGTACCTGGTTACGAACGTCAAACACTACGGCTCGTGCGGAATGGGAATTATTGTAACCCGTTCTCTTCACATTCCCGGTGGGCCAGCCGATCGCAAGTTCGCAGTCGCGACGGATTCCCGCAAGCGCCGCTAGCAGGTTGCAAAAAAAGCAGCGATGACAACTGTTTCGTATCAGGGCATGACTTCAGTCATGCCGCACGTCGTTGAAAATGCAGCCCGGCTTGAGCCGCTGTGATTGCTTGCAGCGCCCGAATCGCCGATGCAGATTTGTGTCAGGCTCTCCTCAGTTGTAGAACTTCGTCAATGGCCACAATTTCGCAAGTGGTTGCTGTATGCCGCGGCAGACCGTGATCGGAATATCGTACTCAGACGGATACATCCAGGGAGCCTGCAGCGTCGCTTTCACAGAGCACGTACGAAACACTTCGCTAACGTCGCCGCAGTTGGCTCCTACGCAAATAAGAACCTCGCCACTGGACCCGCGCGGACCCCACAGAAAGTACTGATTGTGTCCGCTGATCACAGGCAGCTTGGGTTGGCTGAGGAACTCGATCGCCGCGGCCTCGCTGTAGTTCTGGGCCAGGACCACCGCCTGCTTTTGCTCTTCCGGTGGCAGCTCCCGGTACACCCGCTCCACGATGGCAGTCAGCTCTGTCCAGCCATGCATGCTTGCGAAGTCGCCTGGTAACTCCGCGGGAACCCGATGCTCCGTTTCGATCGTCTTGCTCGTAGTGTGCAACAGGGAGTGCAGTTCGGTGTAGTACTTGGCCAACCACGCTTCCGGCAGCACCGGCATTACCACGGGAAAGAAAACCAGGCCAAGCAGGATGGCTACCGCCGCGATCGCTGGTCGTACCCAACGAAGTTCCCGCGTCCAGCCCTCGATCTGCACACCTCCGGCTGCGATCAGGTACGGATACACGTCCGCGGGGTAGTAATGCTTGCCGTGCAGCACCATCATCATCGCAATCAGGAGGGCATACGCATCGGCCAGGAAGCGAAAATCCGCCCGCCGAATCAGCCAGACCAGTCCGATGATCCAGAAGGGCGCGAGCAGGCCGCTGATCCACAGCTGTTGTCCGACGTAGGTAACCGGCCCCACCATTACGTTTTTGCCGTGCTGCACTGCCCGCAGTATTTCCAGCATCGGGTATCCGTAGCGGACCTGCCACAGAAACGACGGCAGCGCAATGATGCCGGCAACCAGTACCGACAGCACAAACCAGCGGGAATGAAGAATTCGTCTTTCCGGTGTGAGCAGTAGCCCCAGAACAAGTGCTATCGCAAAGAACAGGACGCTGTATTTGCTCAACATCGACACTCCCATCAGCAAGCCGATAGCAATCCAAAGTCGGCAGTTCGCCCCTTTGGTCAAGCGCACAATCCACAGCGTGAGCAGAGGCCAGGACCACAGGCCGACCATGTCTGTGTGGAGCTTCATCCCGAAATCCGTCAAGACTGGTAGGAAGAAAACCACGATTGCAGAGAGAGCTTGTGCGTAAGCGGCTCCGCCAAGCTCTACCACAATCAAGCAAGTTACGTAGATGCCCGCTCCCGCAAACATCGCGGGCACGGCCCGCAATAAGACGAGGGAAGGACCGAACGTCTGCGAAGCCGCGGCGAGAAGGGGAGCAACGGGTGGCTGATCGACGTAGTTCCACGCCGGGTGCTGTCCGCACACTATGAAGTAAAGCTCGTCGCCGTGGAATCCATAATGCGGATTGCACACCACGTGAACAATGAAGGCCACCGTTGCGGCAAGGAGTGGAATTCGAACGCGGTCGGAGATGCCTTGCAGCATGAAACCATACCCTCCGTGCCCACATCTCTGCCGCCAGAAGTGTACGGTATTTCCAAATCGACGAAAAGCACGAACATTTTTCCCTCGAACTCGGTCTAAACCAATCGTCGACTTGACCTGCCGGGAGAGGTCACTGTTTACGGAACCGATCCGGCTGCGCCAACGAATTGTCGAGTTGCGCGGGACTTTGCAAACACATAAGAAACGCACTCCCCCCTTGCGTGACCGATGCTGCGTAATCTTTGATGGTTTGACGCTGCCCGGAAAGCCCCTTCGGACATCGATAATCAATAACTTATGGTGGAGGCGGCGGGAGTTGAACTTTCAACCCGCGCTAAAAACAGACAAGTTATTAATTTTTAAGCGTGCAGAAAAAGCTGAGGACGCAGGAGTGGGCATTTCGTTGCACGTGTATTGCACACAACCCTGGAGCATCGCAATATGAGGACGCGACAACCACGAATAGCAGCCTAATCGAGGCTTCCGCAGGGACGGTAGCTGTTGGCATGCGCACCGTAGGTTCGCCTGCGCTTCCGGTTCAGAATTCGCCGTGTAAGGAACCGGGAAATTCCACTGGGGGATACACTTCGGATTTGCCGTTCTTCTGTTTTCCCCACGTCCAGTACATCCCCACGTATGCGTAATTCTCGGTTTGCCCTGCGACGGAATGACCATAACAAAAGAGGAACTGCTCGCCCTCGTGATGCTTGAAGTGATAGTATCCGCCCACATCGACTAGGGTGGAGGCCTTGGTCTGCGGGGCGGCGCTTCCCTCGGCCCCGTGGTAGAAGACTTCTGCTCCTAGTTCGAGTCGCTCGCTGAGCTGTTTCTTGACGAGCCATCCCGTGTAGAAAAAGTTGCTATACCCGGTTTGCGGGACGACGGCGTAACCGGCCCCGCCGTCAAAGGTCCACTTGCCCTCATTCTTCTGCAGCCAGAGTGGAAGCTTACACCAGACCTTACCCACACCTAGTCCTCTATCCGCATTGCCTGTGGGGATTTCGAACATGGTGAAGCTGCCTATCTGTGGCCTATATTTGCCTTCTTTGATAAATGCGATTTTGGCTCCCAACTCCATGTCAGCAAATCCAAATGCAATAGGCCCGCCAGCCGGAGCTGCAACGCCGAAAGGTATTATTGCGTGCAGTTGAAGACGAGGCAGTGCTCCCCAGTTAAACTCGAATGCTGGACCTAACGAATCCATTTCTACCGGTGTACCGTCCGCTGATCCGAAAACGTAGAACTCGTAATGGTGGAAGTCGACTGGTACGGGGTCGTCCGTTTGGTAAGGCGGTCCCTGCGCCCACAGACTTGAGCCGGCTAAAAATGCGAAAATGCACGCCGCTATGGATAATCCTCGCGCCAGGTAAGCGCCGGACTCAGGGCTCGACATCGCGTCTGCTCCAGAGTTTGTCGATTGACCAGGAGCCGGGGCCGGCGATGATGAGAAACAGCAGACAGCACAGCATGGCGAAATCCGTTCTCGCGTCGCTCACCATGTACCAGAACCCCTGGCTCGGCCGAGAAAGCTCGGGAAGTTTCGTGGTAGCGATCGCTGTCGAGATGACGACCAGCAGTGGAAAGACAGAAATCCGTGTCCACAGCCCTATGAGCACAAGAACCCCGCACACCATCTCGAATGCACCTACAAAGTGAGCGGTGAACAGTGGGGCAGGAAAGCCGATGCGGGCAAATCGATTCACGCCCAGGTTCGGGTCGGCGTACTTCAGGAAGCCCTGCGTCGCGAAAATCAGGCCGACTGCAATGCGAACGAGGATGATGCCGCCGGCTGAAACCGGCACGAAATCAAGTCGTGTTTTCATGCACTACCATCCAATCGAATACCGGCGGTCACAACTCACGACCTTACCAGCATCAGCCCTGCCGTCGCGCCAATAGCTATCAGCCAAACCGAGTTCAGGCGAAAGCGAAGCAGCAGAATTGCCGACAACAAGGCTAAGCCAATCGTCGGCCAATCCCGAAGCGACGCCCGCCCTAGTTGCCAGGTGACAACCGTCATCAGCGCCAGCGCTGCAACGTTCACACCGTCCAGAAAGCGAGATGCATAAGACGATCGCCGCAGCCACGCTATGAGAGGGCCACTGATGGCGACCAGAAGAAATCCCGGCAGAAAGATTCCCAGGGTTGCCAATCCTGCTCCAGGCAAGCCCGCAAGCAGGTAGCCAATAAACGTCGCAGTTGTAAAAACCGGACCGGGCGTGACCTGGCCCACTGCAACTGCGTCAAGCAGTTGCGCATTCGTAAGCCAGTGCCGCTGATCTACCAAATATGCCTTCAGGAAGGCGAGCAAAACGTATCCGCTGCCGAAGACCACTGCCCCGACCTTGAAGAACACAAGGAATAACGACAGCAGCGAAACTGAAACGACTGCCGCTGCAGGGAGGGCGGCGACAAGTCCGCGAGAGACCGGCAAAGGCAAGACCGCTGGCAAAAGCATAGACCGAGGCCGCCCAGTCTGGATCCCGAAAACCAAGCACATGAGCACTCCTGCGCCTATCAGTACCGAGAGTGTGCGGCCCGTTACAGCGGCAACAATCAACGCCAGGAGACCGATCACCAGCTGGGTTCGGTTCTTGATGGCGGCTCGCCTCAAACTCCAGATGGCCTGCACGATGATGGCGATGACGACAGGCTTCACCCCATAAAGAATCCCGCTGATCTGAGGCAGCTGACCGAATCGCACATAAACCCAAGCCAGCGCGAGCGTCATCAGGGCAGCGGGCAAAATGAAACATGCGCCCCCAAGGACAATGCCTCTGCATCCGGCCTGGGTATAGCCGATGTAGATCGCCATCTCCGTCGAGCTCGGCCCAGGAATGAGGTTTGCCGCTCCCAGAAGGTCAAGAAATCTTTCGCGAGTCAGCCAGTGCCGTCGCCGCACGACCTCGTCTTCCATCATGGCAATATGAGCCGCAGGCCCGCCAAAGGCAGTAAACCCCAACCGCAAGAACAGGAGCGCCACATGCGAGAGGGGAGGCCTGCCCACGTTGTTGGCTGGCGGTGCCGCTTCCAAGGTGGTCTCGTGGGATTCCTGCTCTTCGCTGACCGTCAGTCGCTTACCAATATGCCTCATTATCGAATATCGATATCGCTAGTCGAGTACAATAATATCTCATCATTCGTCGAGGCAAATTCAGCCTACGGTAAATTGTGACGGGGGATTTCTTGAGAGACAAAGACGGAAAGTCTCGCGGAGGTCAATATCAGGCCCTGTATTCCGGCATAATCCGCTTGCATGTCCTGCACCATGCCTGCGAAGGTCCGGTATTCGGCCTTGAGATGATTGAGGAGCTCTCTCGGCACGGCTATCACATCGGTCCAGGAACCCTTTATCCGATACTGCACGAACTCGAAGCCAAAAAGTGGCTGCGTTCACAGAAAGAGCTGGCCGGTGGGCGTTTTCGGCGTGTTTACCGTGCCACGCGCACCGGCAGGCAGGCGCTTGCTGCTGCGAAGGAAAAGGTATCGGAATTATTCGGTGAACTTTTTGAACAACAGCGTCGATCCGAGCGCGTCGCCAATCGTCGTCGTTCCAAGATAAGAGGGACTAACAGGGGGACGGTCTAACGCCGTATCTGGAGCCGCAGAGCCGGTTTCTGAATGCGACAGGGCTGGCGCCCCACTTTATTCCTTGACTCATGCAAGTTTGCAGTCGAATCTGTCAGCACGACAAATCGGAACTGTCAGGGGATTGACGACAGTTGCTACAGCCAAAATGAATGCGGCAGACCGGAGTTCGCCGCATTCCCCGCACAGTTTTGAAAACAAAGGAGTTACAATAAAATGGTGGAGGCGGCGGGAGTTGAACCCGCGTCCGAAAATGCTGCCAGCCAAGAGCCTACATACTTAGTCAGGTTCCTGCGCCGGTCACCCGGCACTCTCGCCGCTTGCGCTCAGAACCGACAAGAAACGCTAGCAGCCAGCCTGTAGATCTCGTCCGTGCCCCCAGACGTAGGGCTCTGGACCAGCTCACTGTGCGACGCCGTCTCCCGGCCCGTGAGCAAAGCCGGGGACGACGGCTACTTAGTTAATTAAGCAGCGTATGCCAGCTGTTGGTTGGCAATTGTGTTTTTGCACACTGTTACGGACGCATGCACTCCGGTATGCCTCTTGACCGCAATCACTTCCGTCGAAGCCGTGACGCCCCCACGGTGTGGAACGGCTAGCCTCACTCTACCAGCCGTGGCCGGGAAGTCAATCCAGCCAAACCATTAGATGCTCTACGGATGGCCCGTGACGCTAGTGACTCAACACTTTGCGAAATGCGTTGAATCATCTTTCCGAACACGCCGCGCACAGTAATGACGCGACTCAATTTGCATTCGGCACTTTCTTGGTGCTCTTCGAGCCCGATCGCTTTCGGTACTCGCCGCTAAGGTTTACATTCAATCCGCAGCCGCAATTTCCGTTCTGCTCGACATTGGCTGAGTCCTTTCGAAATGTCACCCGAACCGTACAATCCTTATCGTCGGAAGGTTGGTAGGTTACAACGCCGTCTGCCGGCTTGAGCGAATCTGTTTCGATGATGCACGTGTTCTCCCGATAGCTCCCGAAGATTGAGATCTGCACCTCGCTTTCCTTTGTCGACGACACGGTAAGGAAATTGCCACCGGCTTTCGTGTATTTCCCAGCCAACTTACTTTGAGCGTAGGAATCGGCAGCCGACAGCAGCACCAAAAGCAACATGACGGACCACGCGCAGCTCCGCCGCAGGCGTAGTGTGCCGCTCAGGGCAGGACGAACCTCACCCTTAGTTGCCGCCGGCAGCCCTCTCGGCCTGCAACATCTGTAGTGCGTCATTTTGTTCCTGTTGGAATCGATTGAGCACCGATGCCTTCACCTTCGGTGTCGAGGCCGCAAAGTAAACGTCCACCTTCGACCGTTCCGCGTACAGCAGCGGAATCAGCTGCGCATCGTCCATGCTGGCAACCGAAGAGACATTCTTCAACACATTTCTGAAAATCGTCTGGGTAACATTCCCCATTTGTACCGCCATTGACCAAACTGCGTTCTGAAGCGCACGCGATCGCTGATTCACATCGAGACCAAAGTTTGCCTGCAGTTTTGCTACCTGCACATCGTAGTGTGTGGTCTGGATGTAGTCATGCTGGGCCTGCTGGAATTGGGCAGCGCTCTGCTGGGCCTCGCTTTTCCATGCAGCCTGGAATTGCTGGGTCCCACTTGTGGCGGCAGTGGGGCCGCCAGCCGCATCCAGGGGCTGCGCCAGTGCAGGGTACTGTTTCCGCAGAAAGTTCATGAAGTCCGTGAAAGTCCCCGTCAAGGTGGCAATCTGGTAGGTTCCATAGCTCCACCCACCGGTTGAGTCATGGCCGATGGAGCCGGGGTTGCCGTTGGATTCGTAACGCGCGCTGAGGGCTCCCAAGGGCGGGAGTGCCGCTGAGGTTGATCCCGAAGGGCTCGCCATAGCAGATCCTGTCTTTCCTTTGAAATACGCTCGAGTCGACAACACACTATACGCCAATTGCGTGTGCTCTGACTTAGGATCACCTTATTTTCCTTCCCGCACTTGGACCGGTGGCCGCCTCACGTTGTCCCTGCTTTTCGGCGGCCGCAATGCATGTTCCTGCGCCCTTCGTGTCAGCTCGATGCTGGTATTCCTGCCCCTCAGGCGTTTCGTCATGCAATTCCGTGATTCTGCATCTTCGCGGCGCGCGCGTCATCGAAACCTTTTGTTGGCCTGCTAATCTGAACAGCAGCGCGAATTTTTTGGGAGCGCGACCCGCGCGATGGTGAGCACGGACAAATCCGGTTGTCGGGAGACGAACGCTTGATCCCCGACTGTATTTCCTTCACTTCGATTCCTCACACCACCAGGCTGTTTAAGGATTACCTTTCCTACGCTCCCGGGGTTCAGCCTTTCTATCCAAATTCGCCCGACCCTCAGGCGATTGCAGCCCGCGCAGCGTCGATTCCGACCGCATCAAGCATCCACCTCCGAGTGGCCGACGCGCTGGAGCGGCAGAATCGCCGCTGGGGCGCGTCGGAGGCAACACTCCAGAACATTCAGCGGCTGCGCGAGGGTGCGCACGCCGTGGTCAGCGGCCAGCAGGTTGGGCTGTTCGGCGGGCCGCTTTATGCGCTGTTCAAAGTCGCTTCCGTATTGGCATTGGCAAAACGGGTGGAGAGCGCCGACATTCCCTGCGTGCCGCTGTTCTGGATGGCGACGGAAGATCATGACCTTGCCGAAGTCAACCAGACGCTGCTGCTGGGCGGCGAGTATCAGTTAAATCGGTTCACGCTTCCGGCGGAAGGTGAGAAGGATTCGCCGGTGGCGATGATTCGCCTCGCGCAAGGCGCAAACGAGGTTGTTGCGCAGGCCGCAAGGCTGCTTGGCGACTCGCCCGTGGCGGAGTTCCTCCGCGAGACCTATCGCGCCGGCGAGACCTTCTCCGACGCCTTCGCCAGGTTATGTACCCAACTGTTCGGCGACTACGGCCTTATTCTTTTGGACCCGGCCGACGACCAGTTGCATCGCATCGCGGCCCCGCTGTTCGTAGAAGCCGTCGAAAACGCGGCCCAGCTCGATGAAGCTCTGCTGGCGCGCAATGCCCAGATCACCGCCGCTGGTTATCACGAGCAAGTGAAGATCACTCCGGAGTCGACCTTGCTGTTCGCGCTCGCCGATGGCGCGCGGGTTCCGGTGCATCGCGCCAACGGCGACTTCGCTATCGGTAAGACCAGGATTTCGCGCGACCAACTGCTGCGACTGGTCGCCGATCATCCGGAAAAATTTAGTGCGAATGTACTGCTGCGGCCGGTCCTGCAGGACTACTGGCTGCCGACGCTGGCTTACATTTGCGGCCCGGCTGAGGTTGCCTACTTCGCGCAAGTCGGCGTGGTATTCGAGCGGCTGTTGGGTCGCGTGACCCCGATTCTGCCGCGCATGAGCGCGACACTGCTCGAACCGAAGATCGAAAAGCTGCTGAACAAGTACACGCTGAATCTCGAACACCTGTTCGGCGGCGAGATGGAGTTGCGCGATCACCTGGCGCGACGGTCTCTGCCGGCCGAGTTAACGCTGGACTTCGAGCGCGGGCTGCTCTCCGTGGAAGAGGCGATGCAACGCATCAGCGAGTCCCTGCAGAAGCTGGACCCGACTCTGGTCGGCGCTGCCAAGCACGCCGCCAACAAAATGAGATATCAGGTCGGGCGTTTGGAAAAACGAGCCGCTCAGGCCGAGTTGCGCAAGGAAGAGATCCTTTCGCGCCATGCCACCATGATCGAGAACGCACTCTACCCCAAGCGTACCTTGCAGGAGCGCGAGATCGCCGCAGTTTACTATCTGGCCCGCTACGGAAGCGCCCTGATCGACCAGCTTATCGAGGCCGCTTCGGCGCGCTGTCCCGAACACAAGATTGTGCGCGTGGGATAGAAAGCCTCGTCGGTCGTGACTGGGATAAGAGACTCGCAACTAGCGGTCAGGCACAGCGAAGAGCGAAATGCCAATCTCCTGCTTCCGGCTTGCTCGGCGGTCGAGATGAGTGAAATGGTGCTCTCTCCAGGCCGCACTTCGGTGTAAGCTCATAACCACTTTGATCTTTCATTTGCCGGGGTGAAAGCTCCTTGCTTTGGGACATCGTTGTCATCGCGATTTGTGTGCTGGTGTCGCTGGCATTCTTGTATCTGGTAACGCGCACTTCTGCAGCGCACGAGCGCAAGGAATCAAACGACTTTACCGGCGCGGTGGTCGCCGTCATCGGAACCACCTACGCCGTTATCCTGGCGTTCATGCTGTCGGGCGTTTGGAACATGCTGCAGCAGGCGCAAGCCAACGCCGAGCAGGAGGCGAATGCGCTGGTGAATATCTGGCGAATCGGTGACGACATCGATCCTTCCCTCGGTGAGCAGACGCGGCTGTTATGCATGCGTTATGCGCAGGACGTACTGACCCTGGAGTGGCCGGCGATGGAAGCTGGAAAAGAGCTGCCTGCGGAAACCGGCGAAGTCATCAATCAGCTTTGGAAGCTGGCAGGACAAAGTCAGGCGCACTCCAGCACGGACTCGATTGCCAGCTATCAACTGATGGAAGAGATGCGAGCCCTTACCGAGCACCGGCGGATTCGCATCATGCACAGCAAGGAGCAGCTGCCGGGAATTCTGCGGGCGGTGCTGATTGCCGGCGGAATCATCACGGTTGCGGCTTCCTGTTTCTTCGGCGTGCCCAGCTTTCGCTTCCACGTGCTGCAGGTCGTGGTGCTGTCGTTCCTGATCTCGCTGATTCTGGTCGCGATTGCTGACCTCGACCGCCCTTATCAGGGCGCGGACATCGTTCAGCCACAAGGGTTCAGCACCGCCGTACAGTTATTCGAGCGCCACGCGGATTAGCGGCAAAGAAAGGCCGGCCGTCTTGCGCTGGCCGGCTCTTCGATGAATCAGATTAGCTGCGTTCCAGGCTGGACACCTCGATGGGCTGTTCATCGGCTCCGATTTCGGCGCTGAGGTGTTTAGTACCGTATTCGAAACCTTTGTCGAATGCCTTGAGGTTGAGCTCGCGGAAGGCTTCGGGCACCGATGCGGCCACAGCCTGGCGAACCGCTTCCGGCTCGAGCACGTTCGTCACGGCCGCGAAGAAGCCAACCATGACGATGTTGAGCACCATGCGCTTGCCCAGTTCTTCGGCCAGCCGAGTCGCCGGTACGCCGTAAACCCGCACGCCGGCAGGCAGTTTATCCACCCGAACCAGGTCCTGCTCGATGATCAGGATGCCGTTTTCCTTCAACTGCGGGGAGAACAGCGTGTAGGCTTCCTGCGACATGGTGACAAGGATGTCGGGCCGCGTGACGTAGGGATAGAGAATCGGCTCGTTCGACAGAATGACCTGCGCGCTGCAAGCGCCGCCCCGGGCTTCCGGACCGAACGACTGCGTCATGGTGGAGAAGCCGTTCTCGAAGATGCAACCCGCCTTGCCGATGACGATGGCTGACAGGATGACGCCCTGTCCCCCGAACCCGGAGATGCGGATTTCGGTTAGATTTCGCATTCGCATGCCTCTCTTTCCACGTAGCTTTCGCCAAGCGACTCGTGCATTCTCTCGTGCATCAGATCGCGGTAGTCGGCGCGTTCGCGGTCCACAAACTTGCCCACGATGATCTCGCCCCCCTTGCTGAGCGCGACTTCCTGCGTCGGGCAGCCGTTCTTCACCTTGCTGTGTTCCTTGTAATAGATCATGGTGTCGAGGCCGTCGCCCATCTTGTTGCGGCGCTGGTATAGCGTCGGACATGGGGAAATGACTTCCAGGAAGCAGAAGCCCTTCTTGCTGAACATCTCCTGCATGGCGCGGGCCATCTGCCGGACGTGGAAGGTCGTCCAGCGCGCCACGTACACCGCGCCGGCCGCTTCCACCAGATACGGCAGGTTGAACGAGGAGTCGAACGTGCCGTATGGATTCGTCGAAGTCACGACCTCACCCGGCGTAGTCGGCGCCGTCTGGCCGCCCGTCATGGCGTAGATGAGGTTGTTGATGCAGACAACCTTGAGGTCCACGTTGCGCCGGGCAGCATGAATCAGGTGGTTGCCCCCAATGGCGAACAGGTCGCCGTCTCCGGAGTACACCACCACGTTCAGTTTCGGATTGGCCAGCTTGAGGCCCGTCGCAAAGGGAATCGCCCGTCCATGCGTCGTGTGGAACGAGTCGAGGTTGACGTATCCGGCGACCCGCCCCGTGCAGCCGATGCCGCTGACGATCGACAGGTTCTTGATGTCGATGTTGCCGTCCACCAGCGCGCGGGCGAAGGAGTTGACGCTGGTGCCGATACCGCAGCCGGGGCACCAGATGTGGGGGATGCGATCCATCCGCAGGAAGTCGTCAACCGGATTGTGATGAACGGGAAGGCTCGTGCTCATCGCGCCACCTCCATGATCGCCTTCAGAATGTCCTCGGGATTGTGAACGCTGCCGCCGGCGTGTCCGACAAAGCGCATCGGAACTTCACCGGCAACCGCGCGCTCCACTTCGCGCACCATCTGGCCAAGATTGATCTCGGCGACCACGATCGCATCGGTGCGGGCGGCGACTTCCTTCATCTTCTTCTCGGGGAAGGGCCAGGCGGTGATGAGGCGAAACTTGCCCACCTTCACGCCCTTGTCGCGAGCCAGCTCGATAGCGCGTTGCGCCACCCGCGAAGTAATCCCGTAGGAGACAACCACGACGTCGGAGCCTTCGATCGCCTCCTCTTCGTACATGCAGATCTGGTCGGCGTTCTTTTCGATCTTGTCCACCAGGCGCCGCACCAGCTTGTCCTGCGCGTCCGGCTTCATGTTCGGATAGCCGCGCTCGTCGTGCGTGAGTCCCGTCACGTGGACGTTGTAGCCCATCCCGGTGTGCGGCATGTCGGGAACCATGTCTTCCTTCGGCTCGTAGGCTTTGAATTCCTCTGGAGGAATTGTCGTGTACCGCCGCGGCGTTACTTCGATCTGCTCCGGCGGAGGAATCACCACCTTCTCCGTCATGTGGCCGACCACTTCATCGAGCATCACGAACACCGGGCACCGATACTGCTCAGCAAGATTGAACGCCTGCACCGTCAGGTCGAAGCACTCCTGCGGAGAGTTGGGGCACAGGGCGATGGTCGCGTAGTCCCCGTGCGAGCCAAATCGCACCTGCATCATGTCGGCCTGCGCCGGAAGCGTAGGCAATCCCGTCGAAGGACCCCCGCGCTGCACGTCGATGAAGACGCACGGCGTTTCCGTCATCGCTGCCAGTCCGATGTGCTCCATCATCAGGGAGAAGCCCGGCCCGGAGGTCACGGTGAAGGCCTTGGCCCCTCCCCAAACTGCGCCTTGAATCGTGATCGAGGCTGCCAGTTCATCCTCCATCTGGATGAACGTTCCCCCGACCGTCGGAATGCGCGATGCGAAGCGCTCAACCACCTCAGTGGACGGCGTAATCGGGTATCCGGCTGAGAAACGCGCGCCGGCCGCGAGGGCGCCTTCGCAGCAGGCATGGTCGCCGTCAAGGAAATGAGAGCCGGTCAGAACACCGGCCGGGTCAGCGTGCATCGGTGGCCTCCTGGGGGGTGCGTGCGGCGGCAGCGACCCGCGGCTCTTCTTTCTTCTCTTGCTCCGTAGCATTTTTGAAACCGAAGATTGCGAAATCAGGACAGTACATTCCACACAGATCGCAGCCGCTGCATTTATCGGGATTGACCATATAGGGCGGGTGATAGCCCTTGGCGTTGAAGGCAGAAGAGAGTGCCAGGACGTGCGTGGGACAGAATTCCACGCAGAACCCACAGGCCTTACACCGCTCCACTTCGATTTGAACCGAACCCTTTGCCATTCTGTTGTTCCTTGGCGGCGGCTTCGGCGGCTCCCCACATTTCCCAAAGGAGCGGAAATATGGGCCACCCAGGTCGTCGCGGATGGAATTACGTTGCGGTTGGAACATCCACCAGGTACCGAACGATAGTTCGATTTTTGACTACTTCATACCCGACGTGAAGTGATGGGCGTCACAGGGGGGCGTGAGCCGCGACACGTTGGGGGGAGCAAAGATCCACCACAAAAACACGCAGAGCACGAAGAAGTTCAGACAGGGTTGTTCCTTGTCGGCCTCTATGGGATTCTTCCTCAGGGTTTCGCGTCCGGAGGACTACACAGGATACTGCTGTTGACAACGGCAACGTGAACATACGTCGTCCTGGAGCGGAAAGAAGGGACAAACCGAATATTTTCGAGCCTTGTTACAGAAAAGCCCCGCTCAGCTTTTGTGAGAACGGGGCGCACCACTTTGGATATCCTTAATGGTCGGAAGACTCGACCTGAGGCACGAGGCGTGGTCTTTAGTTCGCACTGCGGTTGACCGTCTCTATGACTTTGTAGACCTCAATGTTAGCGCGTGTGCGGACCCGGTCGAGGCGATCGAAGACGTCGGTTGCTTCGTTGTTGGGATGAACCTTCGGCCAAAGTGAGAACGAGATGCCCTGCAGCAGGGAATTCCAGTCTGCAAACCGATCCACCGTCATGGCGTTGTAGGGAAGGTTGTCCCCATCGGGCATCAAAAGTCCGACCACGGCCCAAGAGCCTTTGCCTCCACCCTTGATGTATTCCTGAACCATCGGTTTCCAGTATGTTGTTTCCAGTCGCTGCCAGTCTTGCATCGCTCCTGGCTTGATGTTGTAGTGGTTGAGGCGGACATAGCTGCCCTTCCCTAAGGCCGATCCGACGCTATCGATCCCATACCAGATCTCAACGTCTACCAGGCGACTGAGCGCATCCCGCTTTGCCGCCAAGTCCTTTGCGGTCATATTGATCTTGGCTTTTTTAAGCGCCGCGTCCATCTGCTCCGGCGAAGGCGTCTCCGGGGGCAGACCCTTGTAGCCATACACGATCCGGTAATCGCACCTGGCAGAGGAGCCGGCCGGTATTGCTGCCCGTTCTACAACAAACCAGTCAAACTCACCCGCATCGGCACGGGACTGATTCAATGGCACACTGACGTCGTGCACGAAGGTTTCGAAGTCCGCGCTTTTTTCTGGGGCGACTTTTATGCAGTAATCGCGGCCAGTCGGTGGCTGCTGCTGTTGCTGGGCGAGAGCTGCCGTCCCGAACACCATAAGGCAGCATGCGGCGCATAGTAATTGGCGCATCTTTTGGCTATCTCCTTGGATTGAACTCACAGCCGGGAGCACTCACTTCGTCCCGGCAGGTAGTGACTGTAGGGGCAACCTACCTGCATGCGCAAGCGAATTCGTACCTTTCCAGAATGCTTACACCACAGTGGAGTTGTAAGGCGTCACTAAAGCGCAATAGATTCGCGGTATTCTTTGCAAGTTCGTGGTGGCGCCTCAGGCCACATCCGACATCATTTTCGTTCTACCCGAGGTCCAGTGACTGTTTGCAGTTTGCTGTAGATAAATCGCCGTATCGTACGCACGTGAGTCGAGCCCTGAGGTGCGAGGGGGCCAGTGCGGTGAAAACAAGACGCCTAGAGTTAAAACTCGGCTTTCTTCTTTGTCCCAGATTTCAGTGAAGCGTGGTGCTTCCACCGAAAGTCCGAGAGCTGAGCTGACGCCGCTCCGCGGCTGGGGAATTCCTGACCGGCTCTGTGCGCGCGCTGACGCGCACGCCTAAAATCACGCCGTCGCTCCGCGACTGCGAAAAGCGGAAAGCAACAAGCAAAAAGCAAAAAGCGAAAAGCAAAAAGCAACAACCGATAAGCAGTAAGCGCAGAGCGAAGTGGCGAAGTGGCTAAGTGCTAACGGCTTGTTGCTGATTGCCGGCTGCTGGCCGGCGCACTGCCGCTGGTGCCCCATGTCTCACTGCGACGTGATAGCCCTCACTGCGGGGTCGCGAGAAGGGGAGCACTATCTGGTCAGGAGGGAAGGGGTCCCCAAATCATGGGTCTAATGACGCTTCTCCACGACCATGCAACGAGTATTGATACTTGGTGCCGCTGGACGAGACTTTCATAATTTCAACGTTGTTTTTCGCAACCATCCTGAATTTCACGTCGTCGCCTTCACCGCCACACAGATCCCCGACATTGCTGGAAGACACTACCCGCCGGAGCTCGCGGGCGAAGGATATCCCCTCGGCATTCCAATCCTGGAAGAGAACCGCATGGAGGAGATCATCCGCGACGAGCACATCGACGTGGTTGTCTTCTCCTACAGCGACGTGACGCATGCGACGGTAATGCATCTCGCCGCGCGCGCCGTAGCTGCCGGAGCTGACTTCTGGCTGCTCGGCGCCGAGCGAACTCAACTCGCCGCCAAAGTGCCCGTCGTTTCCGTCTGCGCCGTGCGCACCGGTTGCGGCAAGAGCCCCGTCTCCAGGCGCTTTGCTTCCGAGTTGCGCCGCCTCGGCTGGAACCCCGTCGTCGTACGCCATCCCATGCCGTATGGCGACCTGACCGCGCAGAAGGCCGAGCGCTTCGCGACGATTGTCGATCTCGAGCGTTACGAGTGCACCATCGAAGAGCGCGAAGAGTACGAGCCCCACATCATGGAAGGCACCACGGTTTACGCCGGCGTGGACTACGAAGACATCCTGCGCCAGGCCGAGAACGAAGGCGACGTCATCCTGTGGGACGGCGGCAACAACGATACTTCGTTCTACAAGCCCGACCTCGACATTGTGGTGGTCGATCCGCACCGTCCCGGGCACGAGCTGGGCTACTGGCCGGGCGAGGTGAATTTCCGTTCGGCGCATGTGCTCATCATTAACAAGGTCGATACCGCGAATCCCGAATCCATCGCCGCCGTCAAGCACAACATCGCGCAGTTCAATCCGACGGCGCAGGTGATTGAGACCGCCTGCACCGTGACCGTCGAGGATCCCGACTTGATCAAAGGCAAGCGCGTCCTCGTCGTGGAAGACGGTCCGACCCTCACCCACGGCGAAATGCCGTACGGCGCGGGCGTGGTGGCGGCCAACCGTTTTGGCGCGGCAAAAATGGTTGACCCGCGGCCCTTTGCTGTGGGTTCGATCCAGAAGACTTTCGAGAAGTTCACCCACCTCGGCAAAGTCCTGCCCGCCATGGGCTACAGCGAAATTCAGCGCCATGAGCTGGAGACCTCCATCGCCCGCACCCCCTGCGATGTGGTACTGGTGGCGACGCCGATTGATCTGGCGCGAGCCATCCGGCTCGACAAGCCGAGCGTGCGGGTGCGTTACGAGGTGGAGGAGATCGGCAGACCCGCCATCACCGCGCTGCTCAATCGCTTCACCAAAGAATACAAACCGGCGGAAGAACTGGCCCGGAGGTAGCCATGCTGCACAAAGACTTTCTCTCGATTCGCGACTTTACGCCCAATGACATCCGCCACTTCCTCCAGATGGCATGCCAGGTCAAGGCGCGGCCCGAGCAGTTCGCGGAGGCATTGAAGGGCAAGACGCTCGCCATGATCTTTGAGAAGCCATCGCTGCGCACCCGTGTCACCTTCGACGTTGGCATGGAGCAGCTCGGTGGCCACGCTTTGTACCTCTCCCCCGCCGAGATCAACCTCGGCCAGCGCGAGAGCGTTCACGACGTGGCAAAGAACCTGGAGCGCATGGTGCAAGGCATCATGATTCGCACCTTCGCGCACCAGATCGTGGAGGACATGGCGAAGCATGCCGGCATTCCGGTGATCAACGGGCTCACCGACTACAGCCATCCCTGCCAGGCTATGGCCGATTACCTCACCATGCTCGAAGTTAAGGGCCGCGTTGCCGGGCTGAAGGTAGCCTATATCGGTGACGGCAACAACGTGGCGCGCTCGCTCCTGTTCGCGGGCGCTCAGTTGGGTGCAAACGTCTGGCTGGCGACTCCGCCCGGCTTCCAGCCCGAGGCGGAAGTGCTGGCGTGGTGCAAGCAGCGCTGCGTGGAGACGCGCGGCGCCGTCGCCGTCACCAACGATCCCGAGCTGGCGTGCTTCAACGCCGACGTGGTGTACACCGACGTCTGGACGAGCATGGGCCAGGAGGACGATGCCGAACGCCGCCTCTCCGCGTTCCGCTTGTATCAGGTGAATTCGGCGCTGATGCGCCACGCCAAGCCGGAAGCCATCTTTCTGCACTGTCTTCCGGCGCATCGCGGAGACGAAGTGACCGACGAGGTGATCGACTCGCCCCAGTCGTTCGTCTTTCAACAGGCCGAGAATCGCTTGCACGCGCAGAAAGCGATTCTGCTCGAACTGCTGTGGGACAAGGCGGTCGATGCCCGCCCCGTCCGCATGGCGGAAGAGGCCGCGCTGGAGATGGTTCGCTAAAAACCGTGAGCCGCCAGACCACCGGCGGCTCTCAGTGTTCGGTGTGCGGATGACTATGGCTCGGCAAAGACGCGTGCCCAAAACTGCTTCGTATCAGGGCACGACTTCACCGCGCGCTGAAAAGCTCGCTTCTGCAACTGCTTCGTATCAGGGCACGACTTCACCGCGCGCTGAAAAGCTCGCTTCTGCAACTGCTTCGTATCAGGGCACGGCTTCACTGCGTGCTGAAAAGCTCGCTTCTGCGACTGCTTCGTATCAGGGCACGACTTCAGTCGTGCCGCCAAGGCCCTCATTGAATTCTTCGCGGGCTTTAGCCCGCGCACAGCGAAAGGCGAAAAGCCAATAGCGAAAAGCCAATGCCGAACCAACCCAACACCGCGCTCATTGCTGTAGGCGGCAACTCTCTCATCCGCGCCGGCGAGAAGGGCACCATCGCCGAGCAATTGGCGAACACCCGCCGCACAGCAGTGGCAATTGTCGGTCTCATCCGGCTCGGCTACCGCCTGGTGATTACCCACGGCAACGGCCCGCAGGTGGGCGCGCAGTTGTTGCGCTCCGAGCGGGCCTCCGACGTCGCCTACAGCCAGACGCTCGACGTCTGCGGCGCGTCCAGTCAGGGCGAGATCGGCTACTTGCTCGAACAATCTCTCTGCAACGAGTTGGCCGCCCAAGGCATGCATGTCCCCGTCGTCAGCATCGTCACCCAGACGGTCGTGTCGGCCGACGATCCTGCCATGCAGCATCCCACCAAGCCCATTGGGCCGTTCTACTCGCGCGCCGATGCGGAAGAGAAGCGCCGCCAACTTGGCTGGCACATTGTGGAGGACGCGGCGCGCGGCTATCGCCGCGTGGTGCCCTCGCCCGAGCCGGTGGAGATTGTTGAGCTGGAGGCCATCCGCGCGCTCATGGAACGGGGCGTGCTGGTGATCTCCACCGGCGGCGGCGGCGTGCCCGTGGTCTCGCGCCACGGCGCGCTGCACGGCGTGGAGGCGGTGATCGACAAAGACCGTGCCTCCGCGCTGCTCGCGGCCACGCTCGGCGTGGACCGCTTTCTCATCTCCACCGACACCGACTACGTTTACCTGAACTACAAGAAGCCGGGGCAGACTCCGCTCACACGTGTCACCGCAAGTGTGATCCTGCGGCACCTTGCCGCAGGTCACTTCCCGCCGGGGAACATGGGGCCGAAGGTGGAGTCGGTGCTGCGTTTTCTGGACAGCGGGGGACGTGAGGCAATCATTACCTCCTTCGAACATCTGTGCGAAGCGCTGGCGGGTGATATGGGTACCCACATCGTGCGCGACTGCGCCGCGGCCACAGGCAAATCGGAGGTAGGAGAACTTTTGGAGACGGTGTCGTGAACGCAGTTTCGTATCAGGGCACGACTCTACCGGATGCGGAACAACTCGCTTCGGCGACCGATTCGTATCAGGGCACGCCGGTGAATTTTGCTGAAGCCTCGCCGATTGTTTCGTATCAGGGCACGACTTTACGGGATGCGGAACAACTCGCTTCGGCGACCGATTCGTATGAGGGAACGCCGGTGAATTTTGCTGAAGCCTCGCCAATTGTTTCGTATCAGGGCACGACTTCAGTCGTGCCGTATGGCGTTGAAAATTTCCTGGGCTTTAGCCCCTGCGGTTTTGTTGCCGTCCGCTTTTCGACTTTTTCCGCAGCCTCTTGCGTCGTGCCGCACGAGCGTCCACCTCAATCGTCGCGGGTTTTACAGAGTGCGGAACAACTCGCTTCGGCGACCGCTTCGTATCAGGGCACGACTTCAGTCGTGCCGTATGGCGTTGAAAATTTCCTGGGCTTTAGCCCCTGCAGTTCTATCGCTGTCCGCTATTCGACTCTTTCAGTACCCTCTTTCTTTAACCCGCGAAGAGCGAGAAGCGTCCCATTGCTCTTGCAACCTAACAAGAGGCACTAGGTAAATCATGCAAACCATCGAAATCCCCAAATCGCAGTCCTCGCACCGTGGCCACACCGGTCTCCGCCACGTGGTCGAATCGCAACAATTCACCGTTCCGCTGCTGATGGAGTTGTT
>Ga0335071_10000674_pt1 | contig 37099 bp, 48 predicted proteins | sample Lox_Sample_15_FD_206724 | JGI IMG/M metagenome (GOLD analysis project Ga0335071, IMG submission 206724) | Soil microbial communities from Loxahatchee National Wildlife Refuge, Florida, United States - Lox_Sample_1.5 | ecosystem: Environmental > Terrestrial > Soil > Wetlands | place: USA... | reverse complement strand
ATGGCGGGCCTCGACGGCATCAAGAAGAAGATCGACCCCGGGGAACCGCACGACATGGACCTGTTCGAGCTGGAGCCCGAGGAAGCGGCGAAGATCACCCAAGTTCCGGGAAGCCTCGAGAAGTCGTTGGAGGCTCTCGAGAACGACCACGACTTCTTGCTCGAGGGCGGTGTCTTCACCGAGAACCTGGTCGAGACCTGGATCGAGTACAAGCGCAAGAAGGAGAACGACGCGATCCGCCTCAGACCTCACCCATACGAGTTCTTCCTTTACTTCGACGCCTGAAGTAGCCACGGAGGAAGGACGGGCGCGCAGTCTTTTCGACCGCGACGCTCGGGGAGGGGCAGCTCCCTGCCCCCTCCCCAAACCCTCTTGCTTCCAAGCAATATCAAACGATTGACAAGAGCCACGTATGGGCCGATCGCGCCTTCAGTCTGATCTTGCTGGCTTCGGCAAACACGCCCAACTGTGGAATCATTTCCAAATGCGTTTTTATACTCCTGTGGTAGCTAGAGGGGAGCCAAGGTGCCAGTCCATGAAGCGATGTTTCGCGCAGGCCGCCGAAGAGGAAGGTTGTGTTCGATATGACTGAGAGGACTGGCTCCGTGCTCGTGGTGGGGGGCGGCATGTCCGGGGTTCAGACATCGCTGGATCTCGCAGAATCTGGCTTCAAGGTCTTCCTCGTCGAGCGGAAGCCGAGCATCGGTGGGGTGATGTCCCAGTTGGACAAGACGTTCCCCACGAACGATTGCTCGATGTGCATCCTGTCCCCGAAGCTGGTGGAGGCGGCCAGGAACCCGATGATCACGATAATGACCCTATCCGAGGTGGTGGGAGTCGAGGGGGAGGCACCGCTTTTCCGAGTCAAGATCAAGAGACATCCGCGATACGTCAACGAGGACCGTTGCGTGGGATGCGGCCTGTGCGCGGAGAAGTGCCCGTCGAAGGTGCCGAACGAGTACGATCTGGGCATGGTCCAGCGAAAGGCGATCTACGTTCCCTACGCGCAGGCGGTCCCGATGAAGTACTCGGTCGATGAGTCGAAGTGCCTGTACCTCACGAAGAACCGCTGCGGCAACTGCAAGAAGGTCTGCCCCGCGGACGCGGTCGACTTCGAAATGAAGGAGACCGTCGAGGAGATCGACGTCGGCTCGATCGTGCTGGCTCCAGGTTATGAGGTCTTTGATGCCAGGCTGAAGAAGGAGTACGGATACGGGGAATTCAAGAACGTCATCACCTCCCTCGAGTTCGAGCGTATCCTGAGCGCCACCGGACCGTTCCAAGGGCGCGTCGTGAGGCCGTCCGATCACCAGGCGCCCAAGAAGATCGCATTCCTGCAGTGTGTAGGTTCCAGGGACGAGAAGGTCGGCAACCCCTACTGCTCCTCTGTCTGCTGCATGTACGCGATGAAGGAAGCGATCATCGCCAAGGAGCATGCTGGCGGCCTCGAGTCAACGATATTCTTCATGGACATTCGCGCAGTCGGCAAGGAGTTCGAGGACTACCGCGCCAGGGCGGAGAGCGAGTACGGAATCAAGCTCAAACGAGGCGTCAGGGTGGCCTCAATCGAGGAAGACCCAGATACAAAGAACCTCCTGTTGCGCTACAGCAACGGCGCGGAGGAGAACACCGAGGAGTTCGACCTCGCGGTCCTTTCGGTCGGGTTCGAACCCCCACAATCCGCGCAGGCGCTGGCGAGGAGCCTTGGCATCAAGCTCAACGAGCATGGGTTCGCGGAGACAGCGAATTTCGATCCGCTCTCGACGTCCCGAAGGGGCGTCTACGTCACGGGGGCGTTCTCCGCGCCGAAGGACATTCCGCAATCGGTCGCGGAAGCATCCGGTGCCGCCGCGAAGGCCGGTTCGCACATCTTCGATCACCGCATCCACTTCGAGAAGGAACTGAGCCCTGAGATCGACGTCACTGGTCAGGAGCCGCGAATCGGGGTCTTCGTCTGCGACTGCGGTGTAAACATCAAGGGCACGGTCGACGTCCCGAAGGTTGTCGAGTATGCGAAGACCCTACCTAACGTCGTCTTCGCAGAGGAGAGCAAGTACACCTGCTCCGCCGATTCGCAGAAGAGGATCGCGGATGTGATCAGAGAGCACAATCTCAACCGCGTCGTCGTTGCTTCTTGCACTCCTAGAACTCACGAGCCGCTCTTCCAGAACACGATCAGAGAAGCAGGCCTCAACCCCTACCTCTTTGAAATGGCGAACATCAGGGACCAATGCTCCTGGGTTCACATGCAGGAGCCGGAGAAAGCGACGGAGAAATCGAAGGACCTCGTCCGAATGGCGGTCGCCAAATCGAGGTACGTCGAGCCTCTTCCGACCCTTACGTTCCCAGTTGGCCACACCGCCGCGGTAATAGGGGGCGGGTTGGCAGGCATGACGGCCGCGCTCGAGATCGCGTCTCAGGACTTCAAGGTCGACCTGATCGAGAAGACGAACGCCCTGGGCGGGAACCTCAGAAGGACGATCATGGGCGAGGACGTGGAGACTGGGCCGGAGTTGGCGGCGCGGCTCGCTGACGACGTGGCGCAGAACCGGAACATCACCGTCCACCTCAACGCTGACGTGAAGGACATCGCTGGCTACGCTGGCAACTTCTCACTGCGCACCGACAAGGACGAGATCAAGGCCGGAGCGATTGTCGTGGCCACCGGAGGGCAGGAGTACCGACCGACCGAACACCTGTATGGCCATGACAAGCGGGTCGTCACTCAGACCGAGCTCGAGGAGCTGATGAGCCGCGGACCGCTCGAGGCCAAGAGCGTGGTCATGATCCAATGCGTAGGGTCGAGGAATCAAGAGATCCCCTACTGCAGCCGCATCTGCTGCTCGACGGCAGTCAAGAATGCGATCTGGGTCAAGAGGAAAGCGCCCGACACCGAGGTGTACGTCATTCACAAGGACATCCGCACGTACGGCTTCGCGGAGGAGCTTTACAAAGAGGCGGGCGTAAGAGGCGTCAATTTCATCCGGATTGCTGAAGGCACAGTTCCAGACGTTTTCAAGAACGGCGACCGTATCGAGGTCAAGTCCAAGGATGTCATCCTGGGTGAGGAGGTAACGATCAAGCCCGACCTGGTCGTGCTGAGCACAGGGATCCGGCCGAACCCCGACAACGACAAGCTCGCGAAGATGCTCAAGGTGCCGCTCAGCAAGGACGGGTTCTTCCTTGAGGCGCATATGAAGTTGAGGCCGGTGGATTTTGCCAACGAGGGCATCTTCCTTGCCGGCCTCGCGCACTGGCCCAAGCCAGCCGAAGAAAGCATCGCTCAGGCGACGGGAGCGGCGGCAAGGGCGATCACGATAATCTCGAAGGACGAGCTCACTGGGACCGCCTTCGTGCCGACCGTTGACGTCACTAGGTGCAAAGCCTGCGGGACGTGCGTCGAGGTCTGCGCCTTCAATGCCGTTAGCATGGTGGAGACCTCGCCTGGCATATCGAAGGCCTCGGTGAACGCCGTCCTGTGCAAGGGGTGTGGTGGCTGCGCCGCGGTCTGCCCGACCGGCGCGATCGCCTCGACGCACTTCACTGACAAGCAACTACTGGCGGCGGCGAAGGCCGCAGTGAACGGGGTGACGGAATGAGCGATTCCGAACCGAGGGTGCTTGGCATCCTGTGCAACTGGTGCTCGTACGCGGGCGCGGACCTCGCGGGCGTGAGCAGATTCCAGTATCCTACCAACATCCGCACCCTGAGGGTGATGTGCAGCACCAGGGTCACGCCCTACATCCTGCTGGAGGCGTTCAGATCCGGAGTCGATGGGATCCTGGTGGGCGGATGCCACATCGGTGACTGCCACTACATCACAGGGAACTACTACACCGAGAAGCGGATGGCCCTCACCAAGAGCCTGATGAGGGCTGCCGGTCTGGCGCCAGAGCGTCTCAGCTTCCACATGGTCTCCGCCTCAGAGGGGAAAAGGTTCGCGGAGGTCGTCACCGAGTTCGTGTCGACGATCAAGGGGCTCGGGCCTTCCGGAGTCGCATCGGACGCGAAGCTCCAGAAGAGGCTCGAAGCGGCGATCGACACGGCCAAGGCCTACCGGCTGAAGCTCCTCAATGGCAAGGAGCTCGGTCTGGAGGCGAGCAACGTCTACGACCAAGCGATCGACGAAAAGAAGCTCGACGGCATCCTGGAAACGGCTGTGAAGGAGGAGTACGAGAGAAGCTACATCCTTCGCATGACCAAGACCGAGTCGCGCTCGGTGAAAGAGATCGCCGCTGAGCTCGACACCGACCCATCCGAGGTTCTGGAGCAGGTCGTCGCGTTGAGAGCGAAGAACCTGATCGCCATGGACGGGATCGATGACCGGACGCCGAAGTACCGAGCCACAGCAGCGGGAGGGAGCTGAATGGCGGACAAGATCGGCTCTGTGCTGGTGATCGGGGGTGGCATCTCCGGCATACAGACGGCCCTTGACCTCGGCGATTCCGGCTTCAAGGTCTATCTCGTGGAAAAGAAGGGAAGCATCGGGGGCACGATGTCCCAACTGGACAAGACCTTCCCGACCAACGATTGCTCGATGTGCATCATGGCACCGAAGCTCGTCACCGCGGGCAGGCACCAGAACATCGAGCTCATCACGAACGCAGCGGTCACGAAGCTCGAGGGCGAGCCGGGCAACTTCAAGGTCACGATCAATCAGAAGCTCCCGAAGGTCAAAGCCGACGTCTGCACCGGGTGTGGGGTCTGCGCGGACAACTGCCCGATCGAGGCGAGGGACGAGTACAACCAGGGTCTGAAGAGGAAGAAGGCCATTTCCGTCCAATATTCCCAAGCGGTGCCGCTCGTCTACGGCATCGACCCCGATCTGTGCATCGGCTGCGGAGCCTGCAAGCTGTCGTGCGTCGCCAAGGCGATCGATTACGATCTGACTGAGAAGACGAGAGAAGTCGAGGTCGGCTCGGTCATCGTCTCACCAGGCTTCGAGGAGTTCGATGCGAGGCTGAAGAAGGAGTACGGGTACGGCGAGTACAAGAACGTCGTAACGAGCATCGAGTTCGAGCGCATGCTTAGCGCCACCGGCCCGTTCAATGGAACGGTCTTGAGACCCTCAGACGGGGACGTGCCGCGCAAGGTGGCGTTCATCCAGTGCGTCGGTTCCAGGGACGAGAAGGTGGGCAGTCCCTACTGCTCCTCTGTCTGCTGCATGTACGCGATCAAGGAAGCGATCATAGCTGGCGAGCACACCGCCGGCCTGAAGCCGACGATATTCTTCATGGACATTCGCGCAGTCGGCAAGGAGTTCGAGGACTACCGCGCTCGAGCAGAACGGGAGTACGGGGTCAGGATGCTTAGGGGGAGCAGGGTCGCCTCGGTCGAAGAGGACCCCGCGACGAAGAACCTGTTCTTGCGGTACAGCGCTGCGGGCGAGACGAACGTCGAAGAGTTCGATCTGGTCGTTCTCTCGGTGGGCATGAAGCCGGCGGCCGACGCGCAAGAATTGAGCAATACGCTCGGCTTCAAGCTGAACGACCTCGGATTCGCAGAGACCGATCCGTTCGCGCCTCTCAACACCACCAGGCCTGGTATATTCGTGAGCGGTTCATTCGCGTCCCCGAAGGACATTCCCACGACGGTCGCGGAGGCATCTGGCGCGGCGGCGAAGGCCGCTTCGCTAATATCAGAAGCAAGGAACACTCAGGTCACGGAGAAGCAATTCGCGCCGGAGATCGACGTCGCGAGGCAGGAGCCGAGGGTCGGAGTCTTCGTCTGCCACTGCGGGATAAACATCGGCGGAACGATCAACGTGCCCTCGGTCGTGGAGTACGCAAAGACCTTGCCCGGAGTCGTCTACGCAGGCCAGAACATCTTCACTTGCTCCTCGGACACGCAGGGCAGAATGAAGGAGCTAATCAAGGAATACAAGCTGAACCGCGTCGTGGTCGCGTCCTGCACGCCGAGAACGCACGAGCCACTTTTCCAGAACACCATCAGGGAAGCTGGCCTCAATCCGTACCTCTTCGAGATGGCGAACATCCGGGACCAATGCTCCTGGGTGCACATGCATGAGCCGCAGCGCGCGACGAAGAAGGCCAAGGACCTCGTCAGGATGGCGGTCGCGAAGGTGAGACTGGCTGAGCCGCTCAAGAGATCGAAGGTCAAGGTGCTTCACTCAGCGGTGGTCGTCGGAGGAGGGCTCGCCGGGATGACCGCGGCGCTAGATGTCGCGGACCAGGGCTTCCAGGTACATTTGATCGAAAGGACCAATCAGCTCGGCGGCAATGCGACGAGACTGTATCACAAGGAGGGCAACCGCAGTCCGAGCGATTACATGAACGAGCTGGTCGCAAGGATCCGCGATTCAAAGAATGTTACAGTCCACCTCAACACCGAGATCAAGGACGTCGCTGGGTTCGTCGGCAACTTCAAGCTCAAGACGACCGACGGCGAGCTCGAGACGGGCGCGGTGATCGTCGCCACCGGTGCGTACGAATACGCGCCGAAGGAGTACCGCTACGGTCAAGACAGCCGAGTGCTCACTCAGCTCGAGCTCGAGAGGCTTCTGAAGGAAGGCGGGCTGAAGGCGAAGCGGGTGGCGATGATACAGTGCGTGGGTTCGAGGAACGCCGAGACGCCCTACTGCAGCCGCATCTGCTGTTCCACCGCGATCAAGAATGCGATCAACGTGAAGAAAGCCAGCCCGACGACCGAGGTCTACGTCTTCCACAAGGACATCCGGACCTACGGGTTCAGAGAGGAGCTCTACAAGCAAGCGGGCAAGCTCGGGGTCAATTTCATCCGCATGAACGAGGGCGCGATGCCCGAGATGACCGAGGACGCAGGAAGCCTCAGGCTCAGCGCCTTCGACACGATTCTCGGCGAGGAAATCAAGATCGCCCCGGACATGGTCGTACTGTCGACCGGCATCGTCCCGAACAAAGGCAACGAGGTGCTGGCGAAGATGCTCAAGGTGCCGCTGAGCAAGGACGGGTTCTTCCTCGAGGCGCACATGAAGCTGCGCCCGGTGGATTTCGCCACCGAGGGAGTGTTCCTGGCGGGCGCGGCCCACTGGCCGAAGTTCGTGGACGAGATCATCGCCCAGGCGTCGGGAGCGGCGACACGCGCCACCATGGTCATCTCGAAGGAGTTCGTGGAGACCGAGGGCATTATCGCGTACGTGAACGCGAACAAGTGCACCGGCTGCGAGCTCTGCATCCAGGTTTGCCCATTCACGGCGATCGAGAAGATCGATGGCAAGGCGAAGGTCAATGAGGCGCTCTGCAAGGGCTGTGGTACCTGCAACGCGGTGTGCAAGTCCGGAGCGATCAAGCAGAGAGGGTTCAGGGACGAGCAACTGATCGAGGTCATCGATGCTCTGTTCTGCGAGGAGGGGAGCGAATGAGCGTGAGCAACGCCGCCGAGGCCAAGACCACAACTGGCACGCAAGAAGGCGAGGTCTTCGAGCCGAAGATCGTCGCGTTCCTCTGCAACTGGTGCTCGTACGCCGGAGCGGATCTAGCGGGCGTCTCTCGTCTGCAGTATCCGACTAACGTGCGCGTGGTCCGCGTGATGTGCTCCGGGAGGATCTCGCCGATGCTCATCCTGCGCGCGCTCAAGGACGGGGCCGATGGCGTGCTGGTCTCGGGATGTCACCCAGGTGACTGCCACTACCTCAAGGGCAACCTCTACACCCGACGAAACCTACAGATCCTGAGGAGCACGATGGAGTACCTCGGCATCGAACCAGACCGCTTCCAAATGAGCTGGGTCTCAGCCAGCGAGGGCGGCAAGTTCGCCGAGGTGGTCACGACCACGGTCGAGAAGGTCCGCAAGCTGGGTCCGAACGTCAAGTTCAGACCGAAAGAAGAGGAGGGTGATTGAGCGTGAGCGACGAGATCATCCGCAGCGAGGCGATGAAGGCCCTTCGCGAAAAGGGGCTGAAGTGCTTCGTCGGTTGGACTGAGGACGGCACGCCGTTCTTCGCCGAGACCGAGGCCGACTGCGACAAGCTCGCTTTCAACAAATCAAGCGTCAACAACCTCGTTCCTTACTTGACTCGGGAGATCAGGAGCCAGAGGGGCAAGACGCGGGACGGCAAGGACCTTATCGTCAAGCCGGTCGGCGTGGTCGTGAGAGGCTGCGATTCGAAGGCCCTCCGCCTCCTGCTCAACGAGAACATCTTCACTCGCAATGAGGTCTTCATCATCGGTGTTCCCTGCACTGGGGTCGTCGACAGGCACGCCGGCGGCGCGCTGTACAAGAAGTGCGTCAAGTGTGCCATGAGGAACCCCGTCGTCTACGACGTCCTCGCATCCGAGAAAATCGCAGAAGACGAGAAGGACTTCAGCGAGGTCGAGGCCATCGAGGCGATGACGACCGAGGAGCGATGGGCGGTCTGGGAGGAGATCCTCGCGGACTGCATCCGCTGCCACGCCTGCAAGCGCTCGTGCCCGGTGTGCTACTGCGACGAGTGCCTCATCGACCCGACCGACCTGGTGATCAGGCCGGACACGACCGCCGACGACAAAGCGAACCGTCCGCGCTGGGTCGAGCGCTCGGTGAACGTCTCCGAGAACCTCGTCTATCACCTCGCGCGCCTGCCACACTTGGTCGGAAGATGCGTCGACTGCGGCGAGTGCGAGCGCGTCTGTCCGCGCCGGTTGCCGCTCAGACTGCTCACCTGCAAGCTCGAGAAGGACGTCAAGGACATCTTCAAGTACCAGGCAGCGAGCGAGGATGGCCAGAAGCCATTGATCGCGATGTCCTGCATGGAGGACGAGAACGGCTTCATCATGTGAGGCGGGGAGAATGAACAACCACATCCTGAAGAAGGAAGGGATCGCCGACGCGATCAAGGCGCTCGGCAAGGATCACGCGGTCTACGTCCCCGTCGAGAACAAGCGCGGCCTCATCGAGTTCAAGGAGCTCGGCAAGGGCGTTTCCGTCGGCAAGATGAAGCTCGATCGGAAGCCCGACACTCCTCCGAAGGCGGTGCTGTTCCCGCAGACGGAGCTCCTCCTCACCTACAAGAAGGTGGGAGGGAAGTACGCGGTCACTCCTGCGCCTCTAGACGAGAGGGAGAAGATCATCTTTGGAGCCAGACCGTGCGACGCCATCGCCATCACCCTGATGGACAAGGTGTTCTGCGGCGGGAAGTTCGTGGACTGGTACTACAAGAACAGGCGCGACAGGGTCACGCTATTCACGATCGCCTGCGACGGCCCCGCGGACGAGTACTGCTTCTGCCCGTCGACCGGTGGAAGCCCTGCTTCTAGGGACGGCTCGGACGTGATGCTGTACGACGTCGGGGATTCGTACTACGCGGAGGGGCTGACCGACAGAGGCGTCAAGGCACTGGAACTTCTGAAGAACCACCTCGGCAAGCCAACGTCCAAGCAGGAGCAGAGAAAGGACGAGATCGTCCGGAGTGCAGAGGCCGGAGAAGGATTCACCAGGAAGATCCCAGCGGAGTCCATCGCCAAGCTGGATACCTCGTTCGACAGCAAGTACTGGGAGGATGTCGCGAGGCGATGCCTGAGCTGCGGCGCCTGCACGTACTACTGCCCGACCTGCCACTGCTTCGACATCAACGATGAGCAGGGCGGGAAGAGGGTGCGCACCTGGGACTCGTGCCAGTTCGGGATCTTCACAGTGCACACCTCCGGGCACAATCCGCGCATGCAAAGAGGACAGAAGCTGCGCAACCGCTACTATCACAAATTCAAATACTCCAAGGAAAACATCGGGCGCTTCCTTTGCGTCGGATGCGGACGCTGCGTCGCGCTCTGCCCGGCCAGCCTGGATATCACCAAGGTGATCAGCGAGGTGAAGTGATGAACGGGAACAGCTACCTGCCGCGGATCGCCGAGATAACGAACATCGAGCAAGAGACCGGCGGGGAGAGGGCGATCAGGACATTCCGGGTCAAGCTCAAGGACGATTTCCAGATGGAATACAAGCCTGGACAGACCTGCATGGTCTCGGTTTTCGGGAAGGGCGAGTCGATGTTCGCGATATCGAACTCGCCGACCAGGAAGGGGTTCATCGAGTTCAGCGTGATGCGCCTCGGCCGGGTCACGGAGATGTTGCACGAGATGAAGGTAGGCGATGAGCTGGGCATTCGAGGACCCTACGGCAACGGGTTCCCGGTGGATCAGTGGAAGGGCAAGAACATCTACTTCATCGGCGGCGGAGTAGGCATGGCCCCTGTTCGGTCCGTCATGAACTACATCGTCGACAACAAGAAGGACTTCGGCGCGCTGCACCTGATCTACGGAGCCAGGAGCTCCCGCGACCTCGCATACAGGACGGAGCTCGACGGGCTCGAGCAGGGCGGGGACATCGATGTGCGACGCACGATCGATGTCGAGGAGCCGGGCTGGGTGGTGCTGGACAACAAAGCACCCGAGAACTCGAAGTTCGACCCGGGGAGCAGGAAGTTCACTGGGTTCGTCGCGACGACGATCCTCGCGCTCAAATGCAATCCCGAGAACGCGCTTGCGGTCATCTGCGGTCCGCCGATCATGATCAAGACGGCGGTCGGAAGCCTAGTGAAGCTCGGTTGGAAGGACGAGCAGATCTACACCACGCTCGAGAACCGCATGAAGTGCGGCATCGGCAAGTGCGGGCGGTGCAACATCGGCGGCGTATACGTTTGCGTCGATGGGCCGGTGTTCACGTACGCCCAGGTCAAGAAGATGCTGAACGACCAATGAGATCAGGGTCCAGGCTTTCTGCGAGAGACTAGAATGCTGCTAGCCCTGCTTGATCCCATTCGAAGGGCATCCGATCTCGCCTTGTCGGCGACCTCGTGCTCCGTCCGAAGGACATTCGCGTTATCGCTGGGTCCGACGGGCAATCCTCCGGGCGAGAACACCAAGAAGCCGATACCAGCGAGTACCGTCAACAGACCAATGAGCATGACGAGCGGACCTGCTACGCCGAGAATTACGTCCCTGGCGGACAAAGAGACTTCAAGACCGAGCAATATCAAGGCCACTCCCACCGCAACCGTTGCCACCGGTCGAATCAGATCGTTCCACGTGGATTTCTCTTGAGGCATGTCCAGAGACGCCTTGGTGATATCAACAAGGCTCTCAGTCCTTATCTCTTTGTCTCCATTCGAATGCTCCAGGAGCACCATCTCCCGCAGGTCCAATCTTATATACCTGGATTCGTTAGCTCGCAATGCGAACAAGATGACGGACCCGGTCGCCGAAGGCAATCTCGAAGCTCTCTGGAGAGAAGATGACGCCATCGATGACCGGCGGGTAAGAGCCATGGTTGTCATCTTCCGGACTTCAGGTTGCTGGTGGTCCAAGAAGAAGGGTTGCCTGATGTGCGGGTACAACCTTGCGAGCCGCGAAGGAATCGGAGCCGACAGCATCATCGCCCAGCTGTCGGAGGCGCTGACCCGCTACGAAGGCGAGCCGATGGTGAAGATCTACACCTCGGGCAGCTTCCTGGACCCGAACGAGATACCCACGGAAGCTCGCGACAAGATCATCCGTTCCTTTCCGCAAGCTGAACGCATCCTCTTCGAGAGCCGCCCTGAATTCGTGAACGAAGAGAACCTCCGCGGCCTTCCCTCAGATAGGATCGAGATCGCGCTGGGACTCGAGAGCGCTGACGACGAGGTCCTGCTCAAGTGCGTGCGAAAGGGTTTCAGAGTTGCGGATAGCGCGAAGGCCGCCGAAATAGCCATGGCGCATGGTATGAAGGTCCGCACATACCTCCTCCTTAAGCCGCCCTACATGACCGAACGCCAGGCGATCGAAGACACGATCAAGTCCATCGCGTTCGCCGCCAGGCGGTCCGAAAGCATCTCGATCAACCCTCTCAACGTCCAGAACGGGACAGAGGTGGAGAGGCTTTGGAAGAGAGGGAATTATCGCCCGCCATGGCTCTGGTCCCTGGTCGAGGTCCTGAGGGAAGGCAAGAAACTCGCCGAAGCTCGCGTCTTCTCCTCACCGAGCGGGGCGGGATCGCCTCGCGGCGTGCACAACTGCGGCAAGTGCGACGCCGACGTGATCAACGCGATCAAGCGGTTTTCATTTACCCAGGATGTCAGGGAGTTCGACGGCCTGGATTGTTCGTGCAAGCGCAAATGGAAGGCACAACTCGAGCTCCAGGACGCGATGCGTACGAGCGTCGATATCGATCGGCATCTCGATAGCGAGCTCACTCTGGACTGATTTTATCTAGCGGAAACGGAATGAAGGCTCGGTAAGGAAATGGATTACGACATCCGCAAGGGTCAGTACGCCAACCTCGAAGGCGCCGGTCTGAAGAATCTCATGGTATCCGCGTTCGGATCGGTGAAGGAGGAGAACGGGGTCCTCATCTCTTCGTTCGGCGCGATCGCCAAGATCCAAGCGAAGGTCCTCGACAAGAACCGCATCGAGATCGTCGCGGACATGGACAAGAGCGCCGCCCCGGATGTCCAGGCGAACACGATCAAGGTATGGAACCAGTTCCTCGAGAGCGCGACCGGATTCAACTCGAAGGAGCGTTCGAAGCGATTGCAGAAGAAGGCAAAGGACGGCAAGCTCTAGAGGCGAGAAATCGGCCTACCCAGCAGCGATGTCCTCGGCGTCCTTTCCAAACCGATTAGCTTATATAGAGCTACCCTTATCGACCTCTGCTCAACGCGCTGAGGACGTTCGACCAGACACCAAGGGCAATGCTCCGCATCCCTGTGACGTCTGCCAACCATTCTGGCAGGCGGGAAACGGCGTCACGGTCGAAGGTTCACAAAGGCACTCTTTGGAGCGGGTTAGCAAGAGAGTGTACTCTCTCGCAACAGTGAGAGGGGGAACCACATGTCGAACAAGAGACGTCCGAGAAAGGGATCGATGGCCTACTCGCCAAGGAAGCGAGCGAAGCGGCAGACCCCCAGGATCGAGGCCTGGCCAGAGATTGGCGAAGGCCCGAAGGTGCAGGGGTTCGCCGGATACAAGGCAGGAATGACCCACGCATTCGTCGTGGACTACAGATCATCGAGCAACACCGCGGGACAGGAGATCCGGGTGCCCGTGACGGTGCTCGAAGTGCCTCCGATGAGGATCGCGGCCGTGCGCATCTACGAGAACACGCGCTACGGGTTGCGGACCGTCGGAGAGGTATGGGCGAGCCAGGTCGATGATGTACTGGCACGCCTGCTTCCGCTGCCGAAGAACGTCGAGGCGGACAAGGCCTGGGAGAAGCTGAAGGGCGTCGACGTCGAGGACGTTCGCGTCCTTGCGTACACGCAACCGAAGCTCGTGTCCGGCGTGCCAAAGAAGAAGCCAGAGCTCATGGAGCTTAGGATTGGCGGCGGCGAGATGGAGAAGAGGGTGGAGTACGCCAAGTCCCTCCTGGGCAAGGAGATCAGGATCGCTGACTTCGTGAAGGACGGGGCAATGATCGATGTCGCCGCGGTCACGAAAGGAAAGGGCTTCCAAGGCGCGATCAAGCGCTGGGGCCTGAAGCTGCTCACGCACAAGAACTCGAAGCACCGCAGGATGGTCGGAACCCTGGCGCCGAAGCGCCCCGGATACGTCCGACCGACCGTGCCGCAGGCGGGCCAAATGGGCTATCACCAGCGCACGGAGATGAACAAGCGGGTTTTGAAGATCGGCGAGAAGGGCGAGGAAGTGACGCCGAAGGGTGGCTTCCTGCATTATGGGAATGTTGTCAACGACTACGTTCTGATCCACGGCTCAGTCCCCGGCCCGACCAAGAGATTGGTCAGGCTGCGCGACCCAGTGCGCCGCGGCGGCGTGGTCCTCAAGGAGGCTCCGTCGGTGACATACGTGTCGACCGAGAGCAAGCAGGGGGCCTGAGAATGGCGGTCAAGAAGCACCAGGTCAACGTGTACTCGGTGAGCGGCGAGGTCCTGAAGACCACCCCCCTCCCGAAGGCGTTCGCGACCCTCTACCGCCCGGACGTGATCCGGAAGGCGGTCGTCGCTGAGGAGTCGAACGCGAGGCAACCCTACGGGTCGAAGGTGGGCGCGGGCATGAGGCACTCCGTCTCAACATGGGGCAAGGGCCGAGGCGCCGCGCGTGTACAGAGGCTCGCCCAGGGAGCGAGAGGCGCGGAGTCCCCGAACAACGTCGGAGGGCGGCGCGCGTTCCCCCCGAAGGTCGAGCGCTCGTGGGAGATGAAGGTCAACAAGAAGGAGCGCGTCGCGGCGAGGAAGTCCGCTCTCGCGACCATGGCGAACGTCGAGCTGGTCAAGAAACGCGGACATCAGTTCGCGGAGGGCGTGACGCTCCCGGTCATATTCGAGGACTCGATGGAGCAGCTCGCGACGACCGCGGACGTCATGCAGGCGCTGGTCAGCGTCGGCATCTCGGACGATGTCACGCGCGCGAAGGAGGCCAGGAACGTCCGACCAGGAAAGGGCAAGATGCGCGGGCGCCGGTTCAAGGGCGCGCGCGGAGTGCTCATCGTCGTCGCGGACAAGGCGGCGCCGATATTCAAGGGCGCAGCGAACCTGTCGGGCGTGGAGATCGTCTCGCCGGAGCAGCTGAACGCCGGAACCCTCGCACCGGGCGGAGACGCGGGCAGGCTGGCGGTGTTCTCCGAGGCCGCACTGAAAATCGTGGAGGGGTGGTAAGATGGTCAAGCTGGAAGGCATACTTCTGCATCCGTACGTGACTGAGAAGACGATGAATCACATGACCGGCACCCCCACGCAGGACTTCAAGGACGGCAACAAGCTCGAGTTCATCGTGAAGAGGAGCGCCTCGAAGGCGGAGATCAAGGCCGCGTTCGAGAAGCAGTTCGAGGTCAAGGTGGCCAAGGTGTGGGTCAAGATCGACGAGGAAGGCAAGCATGCGATCGTGAAGCTCGCGGAGGGCTACTCTGCCGAGGACATCGGCATGAGGATCGGAGTGTTCTGAGGTGGGATGAATGGGAAAACAACTCAGACAACAGAGACGCGGGCGCGGCGGTCCGGTCTATCGCTCGCCTAGCCACAGGCACAAGGGCGTGCCGAGGCACCCCGAGGGAATGGGAAAGGTCGGCAAGATCCTCGATATCATCCACGCGCCCGGGCGCTTGGGCCCGTTGGCCCAGGTGGATTTCCAGGGCAAGACAAGCGTCGTGCTCGCGGCCGAGGGGATGACCGTCGGGCAGGACATGGCGGTCGGGGGAGACGTCGCCCTGAAAGCGGGGAACGTGCTTCCGCTGGCCGTCCTACCAGAAGGGACGTTGGTGCACAACATCGAGGCGAGGCCGGGGGACGGCGGGCGTTACGTTCGCTCTTCTGGCTCATCGGCGACGATCGTGTCGCGTGGCGACAAGGTCGTGGTGCTGATGCCCTCTGGTTCGTTCAAGACGTTCGACCCGCGCTGCCGCGCGTCCATCGGGACGGTGGCGGGAGGCGGGCACACCGAGAAGCCCTTCGGCAAGGCGGGCAACAAGTTCCATGCCTACCGGTCGAGGAGCAAAGCGTACTTCCATGTCAAGGGAGTGGCGATGAACCCGGTCAACCACCCGCACGGTGGTGGCTCGCACCCGCACGTCGGGAAGCCGAGCACGGTCGGCCGGAACGCACCGCCAGGAAGGAAAGTGGGTAGGCTGTCCCCGAAGAAGAAGCCAAAGGAGAAGTGATCGCGATGGCAGACGAGAAGCCACTGACGGGGACGAAGGCCTCCCGCAGGAAGCAGAGGAAGAAGAAGGGAGCGATCCAGGCGCGCCGCAAGAAGGAGTTCACCTACCGCGGCTTCACCATGGAGGAGCTCCTGGAGATGCCGTTCGAGGAGGTCCTGGGCCTGATGCCGGCGCGCGTCCGCCGCACCTTCAACCGCGGCCTCAACGAGGAGCAAAAAGTGACTTTCGACAAGATCTCTGGAGGAGAGATCGAGGTGGTGCGCACGCACCGCCGCGACATCCCCATCGTGCCGGCGTTCGTCGGCAAGAAGGTGGCCGTGCACAACGGGAAGGAGTTCAAGGAAGTCGAGATCAAGCCGGAGATGATCGGGCACTATTTGGGCGAGTTCGCGATGACCCGCAAGGCGGTCCGCCACAGCGGTCCGGGCGTCGGTGCGACCAGGTCGTCCAAGTTCCTGCCGCTGAAGTGAGGTGTGAAGATGGCAGGATACACGATGGAAGTGAACCCGGACGTCACGGCAAGAGCGATCGGCAAGGAGCTGCCGATCTCCCCGAAGTTCTCGAGGGAGATCTGCCACATGCTCCGCGGCAAGAACGTGTCGGTCGCAATCACCATGCTCGAGGAGATCGAGGCGCTGAAGCGCCCGGTCCCGATCCGCAGGCACAACTTCGGCGTCGCGCACAAGCGCGGCGTCGGGCCTGGCAGGTTCCCTCAGAAGGCCGCCAAGGCCATCCGCCTGGTAATCGAGTCCGCGCGCGCCAACGCCGAGTACAAGGGCTTGGACGCCGACAACATGCGCTTGAAGGTCATCGCATCGAGTCTCGGCCGCACCACCCCCGGCTTCATGCCAAGGGCGTACGGCCGCAGCACCCAGTGGAACCAGCAGACCGTCAACCTAGAGGTCATACTGGAAGAGGTGGAGTGAAATGGCAAACGAGAGGAAGTTCATCACTGAGAACATCCGCCGGGTGCTGTTGAAGGAGTACCTGATGAAGGCGGTGGACCGCGCCGGGTTCGGCGGGGTCGAGGTGCAGCGCACGCCGATGGGCACGCGCGTCACCCTCATCACCGAGCGCCCGGGGATCGTCATCGGGCGAAAGGGAGCGGCCATCAAGACGCTCACCACCGCCATCGAGAAGGACTTCAAGTTCGACAACCCCCAGGTGGAGGTGCAGGAGGTCGACAACCCGAACCTGAACGCGCAGATCATGGCGGAGAAGCTGGCATTCGCGCTCGAGCGCGGTTGGCACTTCCGGCGCGCGGGCCACTCGACCGTGCGCCGCGTCATGGACTCCGGCGCGAGGGGATGCCACGTCGTCATCGCCGGCAAGCTGACCGGTGAGAGGCACCGCACTGAGAAGTTCAAGGAGGGCTACATCAAGTTCTGCGGCGAGCCGAAGCTGAAGTTCATTCGGCAGGGGTTCGCCATCGCGAAGCTCAAGCCCGGCGTCATCGGCGTCAAGGTGGAGATAATGGCACCGGACGCGCGCCTGCCCGACGAGGTGGACGTAGTCACCCCCGAGGACGCGGCGAAGATGATGCCCGAGATGACCGACCGCATCTTCCCGAAGGAGGAAGTGCTCGCGGTCACCGAGACCAAACCCGAGGAGCCCGCCCCGGCCGAGCCGGCGGCGGTCGCGCCAACCGAGAAGAAGGAGGGCGGGAACTGATGGCGCTGCTGCGGGTGAGCGAGATAAAGGCGATGGACGCGGAAGCGCGCCAGACGAGACTGCGCGAGCTCCGCGACGAGCTGATGCACGAGAGGGGCACGGCGGCGATGGGCGGCGCGCCGGCCAACCCGGGCAGGATCCGCGCACTGCGGACCAACATCGCTCGCATCTTGACCGTCCAGAGGGAGGAAGAGAAGTAATGGCAGAGATTTGCTCCGTTTGTGGATTGCCCAAAGAGCTGTGCATGTGCGAGGAGATCGCGCGCGAGCAGCAGACCGTGAAGATCAGCACCGACAGCCGCCGCTACGGCAAGGTTGTCACCGTGGTCGAGGGGATCGACGAGAACGACATCGACATCGACGACCTCGCACGCAAGCTGAAGACCAGATGCGCTGCCGGTGGCACCGCGAAGGACGGGAAGATCGAGCTCCAGGGCGATCACAAGAAGAAGGTCCAGCAGGCCCTCGAAGAGATGGGCTTCAAGACCGAAGTCAGATGATCGGGCAATGAAGAGAAGTGATTTCATGAGGAAGGAGTTCGTGGGCCTGGAGGTCGCGGTTTCGTCGAGCAAGCACGCGCCTTACTTGAACGTCAAGGGGGTCGTGGTAGGCGAGACCAAGAACACTCTGCTCATCGAGATGAACGGACGGGAGATAATCGTCCCGAAGGCCGGCAGCTCATTCTCATTCACATACGAGAGCGAACAGATCACGGTTCAGGGTTCAGAGATCCAACACCGACCAGAGGACCGAATCAAGAAGACAAGGTGATATTCGATGAATAAGAGCGAGGTCAAGGACATCGGGATCGACGTCAAGGCGCCCGCGACCGCCTGCGCCGACCAGCACTGCCCATTCCATGGCAAGTTGCCGGTCCGCGGACAGGTCATCGACGGGGTCGTCGTCTCCGACAAGATGAAGAACACCGCGGTAGTCGAGCGGAATTATCTGAAATACGACTCGAAATACGAGCGGTATGAGAAGAAGACCAGCCGCTACTCGGCGCACTGCCCTCCCTGCCTTGGTGTCAAGGTGGGAGACGCGGTGAAGCTGGTGGAATGCCGGCCGCTGAGCAAGACGGTCTCCTTCGTGATCGTTGAGAAGAGGTAGATCGAATGAAAGGCATCGCAGGCAAGCAGACCCGCGGCATCATGACCGGCACCATGCTGGATGTCATCGATAACAGTGGGGCAAAGACAATCAGCGTCATAGCAGTGCCGGGATACCATGGTGTCACCCGGAGGCAGCCTTCGGCGGCGATCGGCGATATCGTCGTCGCGTCCGTCAAGAAGGGTACTCCGGAGATGCGCAGGCAAGTGGTCCACGCCATCATCGTCAGGCAGAGAAGGCCGTTCCGCCGCACCGACGGAACGATGATCACGTTCGAGGACAACGCCGCGGTCATCACGACGGAAGAAGGCGAGACCAAGGGAACGGACATCAAGGGACCGGTGGCCAGGGAGGCCGCCGAGCGCTGGCCGCGCATCGCCGCGACCGCGTCGATCATCGTGTGAGGTGTCAAACATGCCAAGCAAGCACGCAAGGAAGCAGCGCAAGGCGCAGTTCAACGCGCCCATTCACGCGCGCAGGAAGCTCGTCGCCTCACACCTTTCCGAGGCACTATCCAAGCAGTACAACCGCCGCTCGGCCCTGGTGGTCGAGGGGGACACCGTTAAGGTGGTTCGCGGTGACGATGTCGTGAGGGGCGTCGAGGGCAAGGTGTCGAAGGTCGACACGAAGACCGGACGCCTGATCATCGAGGGCATCACCATGCCCAAGGCGGACAACACCCAGAAGGCCCGCCCGATCCACGCGTCGAACGTCACGATCACCAAGCTGGACCTCGCCGACCCGCTGAGAAAGGCGAAGCTGGAGAAGACCAGGGAGGCCTCACAATGAGCAGCAACGACATGAAGCGACTGACCGCTCCGAGGAGCTGGCCAGTGGCAAAGAAGACGACCGCCTGGATCGCGAAGCCGCACCCGGGCGCGCATGCGAAGGAGAACAGCATGCCGATCGCCGTGGTGCTGCGCGAGCTGCTCCAGGTGGCGGACACCGCGCGCGAGGTCAAGCGCATCCTCGACGACCGAGGAGTGCTCGTCGACGGGCGCGCGGTCACGGACTTCAACTTCGCGGTCGGCCTGATGGACGTGGTCTCGATCCCCAAGATCGAGCAGCACTACCGCATGGTCATCGACCGCAACGGCAAGCTGCGCCTGATGAAGCTGCCCGAGGGCAAGCAGAACTGGAAGCTGTGCCGCATCGAGAACAAGACGACGGTCGCCGGGGGCAAGACCCAGCTGAACCTGCACGACGGCCGCAACGTGCTCGTGTCCAAGGACACGTACAAGGTCGGCGACGTGCTCAAGTTCGACGTCACGCCCGAGGACGCGAAGGCGACCCAGGGCAAGACGAAGAAGGCGCAGGAGAAGCGCATCCTCGAGACCTACAAGCTCGCGAAGGGCAACACCGCGCTCATCACCGGTGGCTCGAACGTGGGCGACCTCGCGGTCATCGAGGAGTACCTCGTCAAGCGGACGACCGGCCCTAACCTAGTCAAGTTCAAGGACGGAAGGTCCACGGTGAAGGGCAACGTGTTCGTGGTCGGCGGGAAGGCGCCGGAAGTGGAGCTGCCGGAGGCGAGCGCGCTATGAGCGACGTGATGCGAGCCCCGAGGATCCACAAGGTCGTCGTGAACATCGGCGTGGGCGACGCGGGCGAGCGCCTGGAGAAGGCGCAGAAGGTCCTGCAGATGCTCACCAAGCACAAGCCGAAGATCACGCACGCCAAGACGACCAACCGCGACCTGGGCGTCCGCATGGGCATGCCCATCGGCTGCAAGGTGACGCTTCGTGGGGATGAGGCGGAGAACTTCCTCCGCCGCGCGCTCACGACCCGCGAGATGAAGATTGCAGACTATTCGTTCGACCCGGAGGGCAACCTGTCCTTCGGCGTGCCGGACTACACCGACTTCGACGGGATGAGATACGACCCCGAGATCGGCATCTTCGGCATGGACGTGAACGTCGTCATCGCGAGGCCAGGATACCGGGTCTCCAAGCGCAGGGTGCTCAAGCGCCCCCTGCCGAGGGAGCACCGCATGACCCGCGCCGAGGCGATCAAGTTCATGCGCGACCAGTTCAAGGCGGAGGTGATGGAGTGACGAAGCCAAAGAAGCAGTTCGGCCGCTCAAAGGGCTGCACGCGCTGCGGTAGGAAGAGGGGCATCGTGAGGAGGTATGGCATGCATCTGTGCCGTCAGTGCTTCCGGGAGATCGCTCCGCAGATCGGATTCAAGAAGTATTCGTGAGGTGAGAAGAATGCGAAGCGACCCCCTAAACGACGCGATGTCGACGATAAAGAACGCATCGACGGTCGGTAAGTCGGAGTGCACCATCAGGCCCTCCTCCAAGCTCATCGGGCGCGTGCTCAAGGTGATGCAGGAGTCAGGTTACATCACGCAATTCGAGTTCGTGGAGGACGGGAAGGCGGGAGTCTTCAAGGTGATGCTGCAGGGACAGATCAACAACTGCGGCGTGATCAAGCCCCGCTACTCCGTGCGCAAGACCGACCTGGAAAAGTTCGAGGCGAGGTATCTTCCCGCCCAGGACTTCGGCGTGCTCATACTCACGACCACCGCGGGCGTAATCAGCCACGCGAAGGCGAAGGAGCTGGGAGTTGGAGGCAAGCTCCTGGCGTATGTGTACTGAGGGATCAAGATGACCATCAGCGGAGTAATCGAGGAGAAGGTCGAGATCCCGAAGGGAGTGAAGGTCACGATCAACGGATCGGAGGTGACCGTGAAGGGAAAGGCGGGCGAGCTCAAGCGCAGCTTCGTGCACCCGAAGGTCAAGATCTTCGAGAAGGAGGGGCACGCCGTCGTGCACTGCGAGTTCCCGAAGGTCAAGGACAAGGCGATCGTGGGCACGTTCGCCTCGCACATCCAGAACATGGTGGACGGCGTCCAGGGAGGATTCGAGTACCACATGAAGATCGTGTACTCTCACTTCCCGATGAAGGCCGGGCCCAAGGGTGACAAGTTCGTCATCGAGAACTTCCTGGGCGAGAAGGCGCCGCGGCACGCGGACATCGTGCGGAACACCAAGATCACCGTGAAAGGGAACGACGTCGTCCTGCAGAACATCGACCTCGAGGCGGTCGCGCAAAGCGCCGCTAACATCGAGAAGGCCTGCAGGATCAAGGGCTACGACCCGCGCGTCTTCCAGGACGGCATCTACATCACCGAGAAGGCAAGGAAGGTAAAGGCATGAGCCCCAAGGCAAAGAAGGAGATCAAGGAGTTCGCCGACCTTCCTTACTGGAAGGAGGAGCACCTCGCGGCCCTGAAGGAGATGGGCATCGAGGATTTGGACGGGTTGTGCGACGCGCTCAGCGACGAGAAGACGTTCAACGACATCGTCAACAACAAGAAGCTGAAGGGCATCGGGCAGAAGCACGCCGAGCACTGGCTCGAACTGATCGAGGAGAGCACGGCGGACGAGGAGGCTGAGGAAGAGAAGGAAGGGGCCCCCGAGGCGGAGGTCGTCGAGGAGGCGGCACCCGCGGAGGAACCGAAGCCCAAGGCGCGCAAGGAGAAGGTCGAGGAGCCGGAGGCCGAGGTCGTCGAGGAGGCCGAGGTGGCCGCCGAGGGCGAGTACATAACGCAGCCGAAGCCGACGCTCGACCCGCACGTCGTGGACCAGCTGGCCAAGCGCGCGGAGATCAACGACCGCCGCCCGGAGTTCCGGCACCAGGAGTGGTTCCGCTTCAAGCGCCTGGACAAGGGCTGGAGGAGGCCACGAGGCATCCACAACAAGATGCGCCGGCACTACGGCTACCGACAGCCGGTCGTGAGCATCGGCTACCGCGGACCGAAGGAGGTGCGCGACTACCACCCATCCGGGTTCGTCGAGGTCATGGTTCACAACGTGGCCCAGCTGGAGAAGGTGGACCCGAAGAAGGAGGCGGTCCGCGTGGGCGGCACCGTCGGCTACAAGAAGAGGCTCGACATCGAGAGGCGCGCTGACGAGCTTGGCATCAGGGTACTCAACAGGACGGGATGAGAATGGATCTTAAGAACCAGAAAAGAATGGCGGCCGAGATCCTCGGGTGCGGACAGAGCCGGGTCTGGATCGACCCGAACCGCATGGAGGACGTGGCGGACGCCATCACTCGGGCGGACATACGCACCGCCATCGAGTCCGGGACGATACGCGCGATCCCCAAGCAGGGTGTCTCTCGCGGGCGCACCAGGTACAGGTTGGCCCAGAAGAGCAAGGGGAGGAGGCGCGGACCAGGCAGCAGGAAGGGCACGTCCAACGCCCGTACTCCTTCCAAGAAGGCCTGGATCCAGACGATCCGGCCGATCCGCAAGGAGCTGAGGAAGCTGAGGGACGAGGGCAAGATCACGAAGACCGTCTACCGCTCCTTCTACATGAAGGCCAAGGGCGGCCAGTTCAAGAGCAGGAAGAACCTGCTGTCGCACCTGGAGATGGGCGGTTACCTGAAGGAGGCGAAGTAGAATGGCGCATGGACCGCGTTACAAAGTCGCCTTCCGCCGCAGGCGGGAGGGACGCACCGACTACCGACAGAGGGCCCGCTTGCTTAGAGCGGGCGTTCCGCGGGCGGTCGTCCGCACCTCGCTCAGGAACACCAGCGTGCAGTTCATCGAGTACGACGCGAAGGGCGACAGGGTCGTCGCCGCGGCGCACTCCAACGAGCTCGCGGAGAGCGGTTGGGACAAGTCCACCGGCAACCTGCCGGCCGCGTACCTCACCGGCTACCTGGCCGGGATGAGGGCGAAAAAGAAGGGAGTGGAAGAGGCGGTGCTGGACATCGGCCTCAGGGAGCCCGTGAAGGGCGCGGCGTGCTTCGCCGTGCTGAAGGGCATCCTGGACGCAGGCGTCGAGATCCCGCACGGCGAGGAAGTGCTTCCCTCCGAGGACAGGCTCAAGGGCAAGCACATCGGCCCGGAGATGGAGAAGCTAGTCGAAGACGTGAAGAACAAGATGGAGGTCGATTAAGATGGATTGGACCCCAAAGACAAGGCTGGGCAAGATGGTGCTCAACGGTGAGATCACCACCATGAGCCAGGCGCTCGCCACCAAGCTCCCCCTCAGGGAGCCGGAGATCGTCGATATCCTTCTCCCGGACCTGAAGGACGAAGTGATCGATGTCAACATCGTTCAGCGCATGACCGACTCCGGACGCAGGGTGAAGTTCCGGATCACCTGCGCGGTCGGAAACGGCGATGGATTCGTGGGCATCGGACGGGCGAAGGGAAAGGAGGTCGGGCCTTCGATCAGGAAGGCGATCGACAACGCGAAGCTGCACATCATCGAGATCAAGCGCGGCTGCGGCTCGTGGGAATGCGGATGCGGCACGCCGCACTCGCTGCCGTTCGACGTGGTCGGCAAGGCCGGCTCCGTCGAGGTCTATCTCAAGCCTGCCCCGCGAGGCATCTCGCTGGCGGTGGGCGATGTCGCGAAAAGCATCCTGGTGCTCGCGGGAGTGAAGGACTCATGGGGCTTCGCGAAGGGCCACACCAAGACCACGGTGAACTACGCCATCGCGACCTTCGAAGCGCTCAAGGCCACGTCCCAGATGCGTGTCACCGAGGAGCAGGCGCAAAGGCTCAAGATCGTGTCCGGACCGGTCAACGTGCACGTCGCGACTACGCAGGTCGCAGCGGAGCCCGCGTCGGTCGCGGCCGCGACACCGGTCAAGGAGGGATAGAGATGGCGTACGCGATCGTCAGGGTTCGCGGGCACGGCGACGTGCGCGAGAACATCGAGGACACGATGCGCATATTGAACCTCACGAGGCCGAACCACTGCGTGATCATGCCCGAGACCGACGCGGTCCGCGGCATGCTCTACGTCGCCAAGGACTATATCACCTGGGGCGAGGTCGACGAGACCATGGTCGCCAAGATGATCAAGTTCCGCGGCCGGCTCAGCGGCGGCAAGCCGATCGACGACAACGTCGTGAAGGAGCACTCGAAGTACACCTCGATCATAGCGCTGGCCAAGGCCCTGAAGAAGGGAGAGACGACGCTTTCCAAGCTGGATGGGTTCAAGCCGATCTTCCGATTGAGCCCTCCGCGCAAGGGATACGGGCAGGTAAAGCACTCCTTCCAGATAGGCGGCGCCGTGGGGTACCGGGGCAAGGAGATCAACGAGCTCATTGAGCGAATGTTATAATAGCAACGAACAGTTGGAGGGACGACATGGTAAGCAGGACCAAGAGATTTAGGGGCTCCAGGACGCACGGAAGGGGAAAGAAATCCGGGCGCGGAGCCGGTCTCCACGGCGGCACCGGAAACGCCGGGCTGCACAAGCACAAGGCCCAAATGATGCTGAAGTTCATGCCCGACCACTTCGGCCGACATGGCTTCAAGCGGCCTCAGGAGATGGTCGCGGCCAAGATCACCATGAACGTCGGCGAGGTGACGGAGCGGATTGACAAGCTCCTCGCGGACGGCATCGCCCAGAAGAAGGGCGACAAGATGGTGGTGGACCTGGCGAAGATGGGGGTCGACAAGCTCCTTGGCTTCGGCAAGGTCAGCGGCAAGTACGAGATCGTCGTGGCAGAGAGTTCCGAGACGGCGAAGTCTAAGGTGGAGAGCGCCGGCGGAGCGATAGTGGCACCGCAATAAGTCGACATGTGATACCATGGCTGAAGAGAAGAAGAGCCTCCTGTACAAGCTCAAACCCTTGACAGACCGGCTCCCCGCGGTCACCAAGCCCGAGGGCCACGTGCACTTCCGCACGAAGATGCTCTGGGTGATTGCGATCCTCGTCTTCTACTTCGTCATGACAAACGTCTTCATCTATGGTCTGGACCAGACCAACACTCTCGACCTCTTCGCCCAATACCGCGCCATCCTCGCGGGGGCGCAGGGCTCGCTGATGCACTTGGGCATCGGTCCGATCGTCACGGCCTCGATCATCATGCAGCTGTTCGTGGGCGCGAAGCTCATCAAGCTCGACCTCACGGACTCCGACGACAAGGCCGTCTATCAATCATCGCAGAAGTTCCTGGTCATCGTCATGATCCTGGTCGAGGCGGTGCCGCAGGTGTTCGGCTACCTCGTGCCCTCGACAGGATTCGTGAGCGGGCTGAACAGCGCCCTCGGGGCGGGCGCATTCATTGACGGCGCTGGCCTGGCGAAGATCATCATCGTCATACAGCTGTTCATCGGCTCGTACCTCGTGTTCCTGATGGACGAGGTGGTATCCAAATGGGGCATCGGCTCGGGGATATCGCTGTTCATCGCGGCGGGCGTGGCGCAAGCCATCTTCACCGGGACGCTCAACTGGAACCCGGGGAACTCGACGCTGCCGGTGAGCATCACCAACCCGCCGGCGGGCACGATCCCGAAGACGCTCTACTTCCTGCACAGCATGTCCGCCTCGCAGCTGACCGGCGGCGGATACGAGCGCATCATGATAGCCAATCCAAATCCAGTGGTCGCGTTAGTGGGAACGATCGCGATCTTCCTCTTCGTGGCTTACGTGGAGTCGGTGCGCATCGAGCTGCCGTTGGCGCACGGCACAGCGAGGGGTGCGCGTGGACGCTACCCGATCAAACTCCTTTACGCGTCCAACATCCCGGTCATCCTGATGTCGGCGCTGCTCGCGAACGTGAGCATGTTCGCCCTGCTCTTCTGGACCAATCCGGCGTTGCAGGGGATACCGATCCTGGGGCACAATCCGCTCCTCGGCTATTACAATTCCGGCCAGACGACCGCGGCCGGAGGGCTCGCTTGGTACCTCTCGTCACCGCGAGGTCTGAGCGATTGGCTGTTGCCGCTGCTCAGCCCGGATAGATACGGCTACTTGGCCTTAGGGCACGGAGGGTTGCAGATCACCGCCAAGGTGTTCACCTTCCTGACGATCATGATCTTGGGCTCGATCCTATTCGCGAAGTTCTGGATCTCGACGACGAACATGGGACCGGAGGCGGTCGCGAAGCAGATCGAGTCGTCCGGGCTGCAGATCCCCGGTTTCAGGCGCGACCCGAGAGTTTTGAAGCGCGTTCTGGAGCGCTACATCCCAGTGGTGACAGTGATCTCGGGAGCAACGGTGGGAGCGCTCGCCGCGAGCGCGGACCTCATCGGAACGGTCGGCAACGCCTCTGGAACGGGAGTGCTGCTGACGGTAGGTATATTAATCCAATTCTACGAAGCTATCAGCCGCGAACAGATGATGGAAATGCATCCGGTGCTTAGGCAGTTCTTCGGAGGCGAGTAGGTTGGCAGCCGCGCCCCCCTCTAGGCCCAAGCCGCCAACACCCGCGCAGAGCACCAGCCGCTTCGTGACGGTTTTCGTGGTCGTGCTCGCTCTGTTCATCCTCGTCGACAACAACCTGCGCACCTTCTTCGGGACCCTCGTCGGCTACGGCCTGATGCCGGTGATCGGCTTCAACAATCAGTACCCGGTGCTGACATTGTTCTTCGCGGGCATAATCATGACCGGGCTGACGGTCGTGGTCAGGCACTTCTTCACGAACTACGTGGAGCAGGCCGAGAACCAGAAGATCGTGAGCGCGTTCAACAAGGAGTTGAACGCCGCCAGGCGCGAGAACAACACCTACAAGATCAAGAAGCTCCAGGAGCAGCAGCAGGCGATAATGCAGAAGTCCATGAAGACCTCGATGCAGCAGCTGAAGCTGATGCCAGCGACGATGATCATCGTCGTGCCGATCTTCGCCTGGGTGGCCGTGTTCATGACGGACCTGCCGAACGCGCTGATAACGGTCCCTTGGGCGAACACCGTCAACCTGAACGCGACCTCGTTCATCTTCCCGAACTGGGTCCTGCTGTATTCGCTGGTGAGCATCCCGTTCTCGCAAGTGCTCGCACGCTCCCTGCGCTACTTCGACTTCAGGAGACGCCTGCACGAGCTCGCGGCAGGTACGGCATGAGGATCACGATAAGCGGTCCGCCTGGCTCTGGAAAGACAACGGTCGCGAAGCTTTTGGCGCAGAGGCTCGGCTGGGAGTTCGTGATCTCGGGCAATCTCTTCCGCGACATGGCGAAGCGATTGAACCTGAGCGTGGCGGACTTCGGTCGGCTCGCGGAAGAGGACCCGAAGTACGATCGCATGATCGATGATGCGATGGTGGCCACCGCCCTCAGCAAGCAGGACATCGTGGTGGAGGGACGGCTCGCGGGACACCTCCTCGCGCGTCAGGACGCACACGCCCTCAAGGTCTACCTGGATGCGGACCCGGAGGTGCGCGCGAAGCGCATCTGCGAGCGCGAGGCGGACGACCCCGGCAAGGTCATGCGCGAGATGCTTGAGCGCGAGGCCTGCGAAGCGAAGCGCTATGCGCAGTACTACGACATCGACCTGAACGACAGGAGCGTCTACGACCTCGTCGTCGACACCACCGACAATCCTCCAGAGAAGGTCGTCGAGATCATCCTGGAGAAAGCGGAGGGATGGAAGCGCCGCAGATGATCGTGAAGGACCGCGACCCGCTCGTGACGGAGCACGGGAAGAGGCCGTCAGAGCGCGGCATCGAGGAGCTCCTTCTCGCCGGCGTCATCAACCTCGACAAGCCCATCGGGCCGACCTCGCATCAGGTCACCGCCTGGGTGCGCGACATTCTTCAGATCAGCAAGATAGGGCACGGCGGCACTCTCGACCCCAAGGTCACCGGCGTGCTGCCGATCGCGCTCGGCAAAGCGACGCGCGCGACCGACCTCGTGCTGCGCTCCGACAAGGAGTACGTGGGCATCATGCGCCTGCACAAGGACGTCGACGGGCCGAGGCTCAAGAGCGTGTTCATGAGCTTCGAGGGCGACATCTATCAGGTCCCTCCGGTCCGCGCGGCGGTCAAGCGCCAGACGCGCATCAGGAGGATCCACCAGATCAGGATCCTGGAGATGAACGGCCGGGACGTGCTGTTCCGGGTGGCGTGCGACGCGGGCACATACATCCGCACGCTTTGCGTGGACGTGGGCGAGGCGCTCGGCGTCGGCGCGCACATGGAGGACCTGAGGCGCACGCGCTCCGGGGACATGGACGAGGAGCACAGCGTGCAGCTGCAGGACCTGAAGGACGCCTTCGTCTACTGGAAGCAGGGCGACGGCAAGCTCCTGCGCAGCATGATCCAGCCGATGGAAGTGCTTCTCGATCCGTTCCGCAAGGTCGTCGTGAAGGACACCGCCATCGACGCGATCTGCCATGGCGCGGACCTCGCGGCGGTCGGCATCGTTCGGCTCGAGGAGGGCATCACGAAGGGCGAGGTGGTGGCGCTCATCTCGCTCAAAGGAGAGGGCATAGGCATCGGCACCGCGCAGATGTCCTCGGAGGAGATGGGGCGGGCGCGCGAAGGCATCGCGGCGCTGACGGACCGCGTTTTCATGGAGCCTGGCACGTACCCGAAGATGTGGGAGTCGGCCGAGCCGAGGCAAGAGAAGAAAGCCGAGCCGCAGTAGGCTCTAGAAATCGAGGAGCGCCGCCTGGTTCCTCTTCAGCGGCAACGCCTCTATCCCGGTTCGCTTCTTGATGTGCCCGGCGAGCAGCTCGTCGAACCCATGCGTGAGGTAGATGACCTTCGGCGAGCAGGCGGCGGCGAAGCTCACCAGCTCCTCGAAGTCCGCGTGATCGGAGATGGCGAAGCCCTCGTTCGTGCCGGTGCGGTACGAGTATCCGCGGTCCGCGGCCCAGCCGGAGAACGCCGCGGTGCGCACCTTCCCGTCGCCGAGCTTGCGCCTCCAGTACGCGAGGAGCGAAGAGTTGTTGCCCGACATCGGGCAGATGGTGATGAACGGCGCTTTCGCCGCGTCCTCCGCATACGGGAGAAGGCAATAGGGGCCGCAGTCCTCCTTCACGAGCTGCGTTTCTTCGAAGACGCTGCCGTGGAGATAGGGAGCGAGGTCCCCGAGCAGATTGATCAGGCGTTGGGACTTGCCGAGCGGATACGCGAACAGGAATATCGCCGCGCCCTTGTTCAGCCCATCCTCGACCCAGTCGCGCACGATGCCCGCCAGATGGTCGGTCGGCGGGAAGACGTAGCGGGGGTTGCCGAACGTCGACTCCATGATGAGCACGTCGCACTTCCTCGGCTTCGCTCCCGTCATGCCCAAGCGGTCGCGGGGGCTGAAGTCGCCGGTGTAGAGCACCGTTCGCTCCCCCTCCAGGAAGAACATCGATGAACCGGCGATGTGCCCGGCGTTGAGCATCTCGATGCCCTCCGCCCCTTCGTAGCGGACCTCGCGGCTCAATCGGCTGGACGCGCAACGCAGCGTGATCTCGGTCGCCATCGCGCCGGTTCCGTTCACCGCCCGGGGTAGGTGATCGGAGTGCGCGTGCGAGATGCAGTTCACCGCCTCTGGCTCTAGCTTCCTCGGGTCCAAACGCACGCGTGAGCGGCCGTTGACCTCAATGCCGTTGCCCAGGCGGACCTGGAGCGCATCCCCTTCCATCACTTACCCTAATCGGGCGGGGATATTTACGCTCACCGGCCAGGTGGCCGTAGATACGGTAGCAAAGTATATTCTCCAATCAGCGCCGATAAGGTACTTAGAGGGACTGGGTAACATGGCGCCGGAAGATGACGATGAGGCGTACGAGGACGAAGAGGACCTCCAGAACGATCAGTGGTTCAAGGAGAACTACTACGACCTGATCGAGCAGTATCCGCGAGAGTGGATCGCTGTGGCGAAGGGCAAGATCGTCAGCAATGGAGCCACTCGCATCGAAGCGGAGGACAAGGCGAGGGACGCGCTCGGCTCCGACGAGTTCTCCGTCTACTTCGTACCCCCGGTGGACCGCTCCACCGACATCACCTACGCGACGCGATGACCCATTAGAGCGATGTTCTGGCGCATCGGCGAAGGGAAGCTGCACTACGAGGTCGTGGGGGAAGGGCGACCTATCCTGATGCTGCACGGGTTCCCCCTCGACTCCGCGGTCATGAAGGGATGCATGGAGCCCGTCTTCGCGCGCCACAACGACTGGAAGCGCGTCTATGTGGACCTGCCGGGCATGGGACGGAGCACGCGGATCAAGGGCGCGAACGGCTCCGATGGCATTCTGGACGTGCTGATGCGCTTCGCGCAGGAGATGTTCGGAGGGGAAAGGTTCGCGGTCGCGGGGGAGTCGTACGGCGGATACCTGGCGAGGGGACTTCTCCGGGAACGCATGTCCGAGGTCACGGGCGTGCTGTTGATCTGCCCGCTCGTGCTCGCTCCGCCGTGCAAGCGGGAGCTTCCGCCTCGAAAAGTGCTCATCGAGGAGCCGGGTCTGGAAGAAGCGATCAAGGAGGGCGAGGAGTCGTTCGCAGAGCTCGGGGTGGTGCAGACCGAGCGCACGCTGGAGAGGTTCCGGGAAGACATCGTTCCCGGGCTGCGATCGGGGGACAAGGAGTTCCAGCGCGAGCTCTTCTCCGACGGCTACGAGTTCTCGGTGGACGTCGACGTGCTGCCGCACCAATACCACGGCCCCGTCCTCGTGATCGCTGGTCGCCAGGACCACGTTGTCGGCTACCGCGACGCTTGGAATTTCTTGGAGAACTATCCGCGCGCGACCTTCGCCGTCCTGGACCGCGCCGGTCACAACCTTCAATTCGAGCAGGAGAAGCTGTTCGCTTCGCTCGTGAACGAGTGGCTGAACCGCGTGGAGGAGGCGAATGCGAAGGAGCATGAGGTCCGCGCTGAACGCGAGGGAGGCGCATGACGATGACTAATCTTCGCGACGAGATCGCGAAGCTGGTGAGGATGGCGAAGGACGCGGGGCCACTTTCGCCCTCGTGCTCTTGGACTGAGGCGTCGCTCACTTTCGGGTATCTCCCCCCTCCACCCCTTTATAACGCGGAGGACAAACGGGGGAACGGGGAGGAAAGACGGAACAGTTCATCGAGGCCGCCATCGAAGGCACGCCCCTGCTCCTCACCGGCGAGCAGGACGAGGTCGTCCAGCTGAGGCGGCGCAGCGTCGGCACTGCGATCGATGCCCTGGACTCGTTCCTGGAGGGTTTCGAGTCGTCGCAGGTGACGCTCATCGACAGCTCCGACCGGTTGCTCTTCGACATGGTACATTTGCTCAGCGTAAACCACGTCCTCAATGAAGGGCAGGAGGTGGTCTGGGTCGACGGGGGCAACTCGATCAACCCTTACTCCCTGGCAGGCATCTGCAAGCGCTTCCGCGTGAACTCGCAGGAGGTGCTGAACAGCATCAACGTCTCGCGCGCCTTCACCGCTTATCAGTACGTCACCTTGATCGAGGACATGATGGAGGCGGAGGTCCGCAGAACTAGAGCAGGGATGCTCGTGCTCTCCTGCTTCCCCGATCTCTTCCTCGACAAGGACATGTGGTGGTCCGAGTCGCTGCAATTGATGAAGCGCTGCCTGGCGACCATCGAGGACGTGACGAAGCGCTATGGGCTCATCACCCTGGTCACGAACTTCGGGCTCTCGAAGCTGCTGTTCAAGAAGAGCCTGCGCAGCCTGGTGTACTCCTCGGCGGACAAAGTGGTGCGCATCGAGAACGCGCGCTCCTCTTTGCGCCTGACGCTGGTCAACGACGGCCGCACGATGCTCTATCACCCCGTGCCCTATTACCAGCGCACCCTGGACGAGTTCCTTGCGAAGTGACGAAGGCGAGGGGGCCGCTGTCAATCGTGCAACCCTCAAGTACAGAACGCTACGACCTCGACACGATCACTATGAACGGACAGCAACTCGACTGCCCAATCTGCGGCTGGAGCGTCACAACGCCGCACGGCATGGATGACGTGAAGAAGAACGTGATGATGCACGCGAAGGACTACCACCCGGACCTGAAGCTCAGCGACAAGGACGTCACGGACATGACGAAGAGCGTCGAGATTATGGGCGGCGCGATGAAGCCGAGGGAGATGAAGAAGGGCGGACCCGGCAAGATCACGCAGAAGGAAGAGTCCGAGGCCTGGAGGGCGCAGGAGAACATCGGAAAGAGGATGTGAACCGAGACCTCACCGCTCACGCGCGAACCGTCGCCTCAGCCACGCGTCGCTTCTGTCGAGCTTGAGGCGAGAGACGAAGACGGCGACCGGCACGCGCTTCACGTAGGCGGCGACCCAGAACCCGCCGACGATGCCTGCCAGGGTATCGGAGAGGTTGTCGTTCATGGTGTCGCTCAGCCCGTGCTGCATCATCGTCCCCAAGGTGTGATCGGCGGTGAACTCGAAAATCTTCCAGAAGCCCTCGAGCGCGAGCACGGAAACGAAGATGAAGAACGGGATCCAACGAACGGGGATAATCATCTTCTGATCGTAGTAGGTGGCGACGAACAGGAAGGTCGCCATCAGCCAGGCGACAACTATCCCCGAGACGAAATGGGCGATGTAGCCGAACGCGTCGGTGGTCGTGTACCACTGCGTCACTAGGCCGGCGCAATGAAGGGAGAGCGCCACCCCGACCCCGAACGTCAGTGGCAGGGGGATCGAGATCGCCTCCTTCCAAGCGAGGATAACTGGAACGGACAGGAGCGCGATGCTGATGATCTCGGTCCAATAGGAGGATGTGTCTCCCTGGGCGAGGCTGAACCCGAACATCGCGAGCAGCACTATCGCGAACGGTGAGGTGGTATAGAGCTCTGACCGAGGGATCAAGCTCTTCCACCCCCGGCAGCAGAAGTGCGAGGCTCCGTTCGATCCGCGATGACGTTGACTGCCAGTATCATGACGAGCCCAAGGAACGTGCACGCAATGAAGAACACCATGTACGCGTCGTTGCTGGGAACAAGCGACGTCCCCAAAGACAGATCCGAATACCAGCTGACCCACCCATGGACTACGACCACGGATAGCAGGAGCAGGTAGGAGAAGAGGCCGCGGAAACCCGCGCTCATGTTCATTTCTCCTCGCACGTCCAGTCGTGCGAAAGTCGCCAGGCAGATAGCAGTCAGCGCCACGCTCTCCGCCAACCAAGACAGGGGATCGTCGATCGCGAGCAGATTCGAAGCTTGCGTCTTGCCCGCGATGGCGAGCAGGAACGGAATCGACATCATCGCCAGCAACCGCCAGTCAGTGATCCTTGCCAAGTTCTTCTCGCGAACGACCGGAACGATCGAGAATCCCACGACCCATATCGCCATCCCGACCCAGAAGACATCGGGGACGAGCAGCTCGATCGCCCCTCCGACCGCCACGACCGCGAGAAGGACGAGCGCCGCCCCCTCCTCGATCGCGGTCTTGCGCGAGCCCGTTGAAACGCCGACATTACCGGGATTCATCAGCACTCAGCCGCTCCGACCCCACTTCCCGGGAACGAAGATGAGAACGGACCCCTATTCGTTCTTTGGGTCCGCGACCGGAACCAGCGAACGCCTCAGATCTAAGCGCTGTCTCAAAACGAACCTCAGCCGCGAAACCTTATATCGTGGCTGCGCCACCTACAGGCCCACACATGACCGATCCCCAACAGATCCCCCCGCCTCAATACTACTTCCCGCCTCCGAGGCGCGGCCCAAAACCGCTGCACGTCGCGGCGGCTGTTGGCCTGGTGGTGGTGCTGGTGGTCGCAGCGCTGGGCGTGGCGATAGTGATCGGCAAGATCAGCGTCGATTTCAACTTCGGCAGCAACGACAACCATCACTACACGTTCCCCGACAACGCGACATCGGCCTGGAAGGTGTACAACTGGAGGTTCGAGGGCAATTCCTACACCCTGCGCCTCAACATCAGCGCGCAGGAGTACTACGAGTACAAGGATAGAAGCGTGGACCGCAGCCCCTCCGACACCGCGGTGATGGCGCAGTACGTCACTTCATCCGACGCCGTCGTCCTGAACCTGACCCAGAAGCTCGAATGGCTGGCGCAGAACCAGCATTTTGACACCCTGCATACCCTCGACTTCATGCTCGCGTTCGTTCAGGGCATCGGGTACTCTTACGACAACGTGAGCACCGGGTACGAGGACTACTGGCGCTATAGCGTCGAGACGCTCTATGACCACACTGGCGACTGCGAGGATCTGGCCATTCTCTACGCCTCGGTGCTCGAGGCGTCAGGGCACGACGCCGTCCTGCTGCTGTTCCCCGGCCACATGGCGACGGGGGTGGACTGCCCCTCCGCCACTGGCGAGTACTATCTCTACGACTCGGTCGACTACTTCTACTGCGAGACAACGAGCCCCGGCTGGCTGGTCGGCGAGCTGCCGCCAGAGATGCAGGGCGAATCCGCCACTGTTGTCCAGGTCAATTGACGACCCATCATGACCTGGATGAACGAATCGTATGTACGACCGATTCCCAACCGCCAATAGGAGGTGGATGGGATTGGGCCCCCGAAGGGAAGAAGATGAACAGCGTGAGGGTGGCGCAAGTGATCGTCTCGTTGATCGCCTTCGTGGCGTGGGTCTTGCAGGTGCTCGGATGAGCCCACCACTGACTCAGATCGCACCCAATGCTTTCAGGTGCGCCCCGGGCGCAGGCGCTTGGCGATTGCGGTTCTCAGGAAGAAGGCGATCATCAAGATAACCGCCAACCCGATCAACCCCGCGGCAAAATAGAGGATCCAGGCAGGAGCGCTCTCTTTGCCGGTGGCGAGGATGATCACTAGTCCAAGCGATTCTGCGATAAACGCTCCGAACCCCAACGCGAACGAATATAGGCCCATGGTCGCGCCGTAGGAGCGCGAGTCCGACGCATCCGCCATCAAGGCGAGCGCCGAGGGAACGAACGCCCCAGAGCCAAGCCCGAGGATGCCGAGAGGGATGAGGCCCAAGATCTTGAGGTGGAACCCAGCGGCGTCCTGGTAGTACAGGAAGTCCGAGAAGAACACCAGCATCACGATGATGCCGAGCATGCTGAAGACCCCGTAGGCCATGACGGGCACCCGTCCGAATCGGTCCGACACCTTGCCCCAGAACGGCTGAAGAAGTCCGAGCACCACGCCGCCGCCGGCGAACATCAGCCCGATGGAGGAGCCGGAGATGTTCTGACTGAGGAGGATTATCGGCAGGTACGTGAGCGCCAATCCGAGCACCGTGGCGACGATCAGCCAGATGGGGAACATGAGACGGACCTCGCGCACTTTGAACACCTTTCGCAGGGCGGCGAAGCTCACGTACCGCTCCGCTTTCGCCCTCACCGGCTCCACCTTCACTAGCGCGTACAGCATGATCGCCGAGGCGGCCAGCATCCCCGCCATGAGCAGGAACGCCAGGCGAATGTCAATGAGGTCGACGAGGAAGCCTCCTACGACCGCCCCAAGGATGTAGCCAAGGAAGGTCGAGTAGTCGAACCACCCCATCTGCCTTCCCCTGTCGGAGCTGTGCGCGTGGTCGGCGATCATCGCGATCGCCGGCGCCACCGTCGCTGCCGCTCCCACCCCGTGAATACCGTGCAGCACAGCCAGGTACCAGGTGTTGTTCGAGAGCGAGTAGAACGCGACCATGATCGCAGCAAGGGTCGTGCCGAGAACGATCACCCTCTTCCGCCCCACGCGGTCGCTGACCATTCCGAAGTAGTTGGCTGTCAGCATCTCGGCCAGAGGATACGGCACAGCGATTATCGCCACGCTCAAGAGCCGGGTTCCTGGGTCACCGGTGACGAAAGCGGATATGAGCAGAAGCAGCGCGCCGAACGCGGTCCTGAGCAGGAGGGTCGAGATGTAGAGAACTCTTAGGTGCCAGGGCGTCTTATGTCTCGATACCTGCACGACGTCAAACATTCGCGACTGTCAGCGATTACGCGGGCTTAATGACTCTGCCACGAAACATGGCTGGAATCTACGCCGCGTTCGACGTCTTGACCAGATCTATGTTGGTCGGCCCGATGCTAAATGTCATGAATGCCCCGTTACCACTGAACTCCATCTTGTACGGTACCAGTGGATTCGCTCCGGCGTACGTGGTCATCGTCCCCGCGGACAGGCTCATGACGTAGACGTCCACCCTCTTCTCCCCGTAGACCGTTACTAGGGTGCTGTCGGTTTGGGTCTTGGTGCCGAGGTCTGCAGTGCCGCTGAACGACGAGGTGCCAGTGATGTGCTGCCAGGAGGTCGAAATGTTCAGGCCGGTGTACTCGGTCTTGGCGTCACATCCTGCTGCAGTAACGTTGAGGAATGTCACTCGCATGCTCGCAGATATAGGGTTGCTTGCGGCGTCCACCCCCGCGATCGTGTAGACGATGAAGTCTCCGCTGTGGATTGAGGGGCCCGAATGTCCACCAGTGACCATTATCGCCACCCCTGCGCCCGCAATCACTGCGACCACAGCGACAATCGCGACGAGCGCGATCTTGTCGTTCTTCTTCATCGAACCCTGCTTCCTCGATGCGATACCGCGCATTGGACGTATTATTGTTCCGAGACAATGGCGGGAATGAACGTCTTCGCTCGTCAGTTCTCACCCGCCTCCCGCTACTATTTTGAACGCACCCGCTCGATACCACTCCATGGACTCAACGGACATCTTCGTGAACGGCTCGGCGGAGAACGTCAGGCAGGCGGTGCTCAAGGCGTTCGAATACAACCAGTTCAAGGTCCAATGGCAAACTGAGACGTCCGGCGTGGCGAGCAAAGGTAGCAAAGGCAAGAACCTCGCGCTCGGGGCTTTGGCGCAGTACTACGAGATCGGGTTCCAGATCATCACCACCCCAGACGCGTCGCTCGCATTGCGCCTCACTAAGACCAACAGTGGTTGGGCAGGAGGAGCGCTCGGCGCGCACAAGGTGAAGAAGCAATACGAGGACTTGACCAACGGACTTTCGAGCTACTTCCAAGCCCAAGGAATCTTCAAGGGTAAGACCCCATAGGGGCCAATGGAGCTTGACGATGAGCGCGCCCGGTTCGATCCTCACGAGCAGCGAGTACGTGCTGAAGAAGAAGATCCTCTCCCTCAGCGAGCATTACGACCTGGAGGACCGGACGGGAGC
>Ga0335071_10000673_pt1 | contig 37220 bp, 35 predicted proteins | sample Lox_Sample_15_FD_206724 | JGI IMG/M metagenome (GOLD analysis project Ga0335071, IMG submission 206724) | Soil microbial communities from Loxahatchee National Wildlife Refuge, Florida, United States - Lox_Sample_1.5 | ecosystem: Environmental > Terrestrial > Soil > Wetlands | place: USA... | reverse complement strand
GCACAGGCTGCGAATTGCTCCGCCGCCCCGGCTAGGTCGTTGCGGTCCAGCCGCAGGACCGCCCGGTAGTACCCGGCCTGGTGGGCGTAGGGGGATCCCACGGCGGCGAAGGCCGCGTCCGCCTCCCGGAAGCGGTCTTCAGGCGAGAGGTCGCCGCGAAAGGCCACGGCCCGCGCCGAGAGGTAGCGGAGCTCTGCGGGGAGCTGGCCCTTGTAGTAGGTCTCGGCCTCGGCCAACAAGGGTGGGACCTCGTCCCGTCGTTCCAGGCGGACGGCGCAGTCGACGGCGGCCGACAGGGCCTCGCCCCGGTGGGCCAGCTCGCCCCCCTGCAGGTAGGCGGTGAGGTAGGGGCGGGCCGCACCGCACCAGCCGGCCTGACGCAGGGCGTCGCCCAGGTAGAAGGTCGCGGTCGGGCCGTCGGGCCCCTCGCGGAAGGCCCGGTCGTCGAGTGCCTCGCCCAGGAGGATCGCCGCGTGCGGCCAGTCGCCGAGGAGGTACTGGGTCTCGCCGGTCGAGAACTTCTGGGCGGCGAGGTCCGAGGGGGACTCCTCGGGCCGGCGGGCCGACTCTTCCACCGAGGCGAGCTGTTCCTCGATCCGGGCCGCCCCCTGCTCCGCCTCGACCAGCGGATCGGCTCGGGCCCGACCCGGAACGAGCCCGGCGACCGCCAGCGCGAACGCCGCTGCGCGTGCGCCCGGGAAGGTCACTTCTCCGTGCCTTCTTTCGGGCTGGACCCCGAGGGAGCCGCCTGGGGCTCCTCGGCTTGAACGTCGACGTCGTACCGCACCGCGGGCCGGTCCTTGAGCTCTGTGGTGATGCCGCCCTTCTCGTAGCCGACCACCTTGACGCTCGTCACCTTGCCTGGCGCGGCGGTGAAGGAGCTACTGGACTGGACCCGGAACTTGTAACCCTCCAGGTAGCTGAAGAGCCCGTACCCGTGGCCGCGGTAGACGAACTGGACCGAGACCTGGTGCTCCCCGGGCGAGACGCGACCGTTGAAGATTTCGAACTCTTCCCGCTTCTCCAGGTCGCCGTCCACGTCCACCTTGGCGTAGATGGGCGCGCCGTCGAGGGCGTAGGCCACCGACTCCAGGTAGAAGGAGGAGCCCATCTCGTTCCGGTGCAGGAGCATGGCCTTGGCCCCGGTGGTGATGTTCCCGCCGATCACCATCTCCTGCAGGCTCATGAGGCGAGCCTTGGTCCGGAAGATCTTCTCCTTGAGGTCGGAGACCCGCTCCTCCAGGGCGCGCACCTTGAGGTCGGTCTTCTCGTCGGCGTTGTTGGGGGCTTGGGCGTCCGGGCCGGGGCTCTTTTCCCCCGCGGCCGGGGACGCCGCCGGTTCAGCGGCGGCGGGCGCGGCCCCCGGGGCTCCTGCCAGCACCCCAAAGCAGAGAGCGGCCATCCACAGGTAGCGAGCCACGTTCAGCCTCTCTAGCGGTCGGAAAACCCATGACAATCCACGGGCAAGGACGATTCCTTATAGCACAGCCCGGGGCTCAAGCTCCCTTTGCCCCCGCCCCCTTTTGCGCTAGCGGGACCGCTAGCCGCCCTTCTTGAGCTCGGTCAGCACGAGCTTCGCGACCGCCTTCAACGTGTCGAACACTCCCACACCGGTCGGGGCCACCGCCTGGAACTCCGGGACGGAGCGCGGGTTGATGAGCCGGTGGAGTTCCTCGGCGGTGGCGATATTGGGCAGATCGCGCTTGTTGAGCTGGACGACGTAGGGGATGCGGTTCAGGTCGTACCCCTGCTCCTGCAAGTTGACCCGGAGGTTCTCGAGCGACTCGAGGTTGGCCTCCATCCGCTCGATCTGGGAGTCGGCGACGAACACCACCCCGTCCACTCCTTTCAGGATGAGCTTTCGCGAGGCGTCGTAGAAGACCTGTCCGGGCACGGTGTAGAGGTGGAATCGAGTCTTGAACCCGCGGATCTCGCCGAGCGAAAGGGGCAAGAAGTCGAAGAAGAGGGTGCGCTCGGTCTCGGTGGCGAGGGAGATCATCTTCCCCTTCGCCTCCGGGTTGGTCTTCGCGTACACGTACTGCAGGTTGGTGGTCTTCCCGCAGAGCCCCGGACCGTAATAGACGATCTTGCAGTTGATCTCGCGCGAGCTGTAGTTGATGAAGCTCATCGATCACTCGCTGAAGAGGTTGTCGATGTCGTCGTCGGTGATCTCGGCGAAGGGGCTCGCCGCGCCCGGCGCCGCCTGCTTCTTGGCGAGCGCGTCGAACACCCGGGCGAGCTCCTCTCCGGCCTTCTTCACCCGCAAGCGCACGAGCCCCAGCGAGCTCTTGGCATCGAAGATGACCACCAGGACGACGCGGCCCCCCACGATGCTCATGTGGAGCGACTCCCGCTCGCCCTCGTGGAACTGGTTCGGAAACTCCTTCTCGCCGATGAGCTTGGCGAGGCCGCCCATGGCGGCGACGTTTCCCGCGGTCAGGGAGGCCAGGGAGGTGGTGTCGAGGTTCTGGGCCTGCCCGCTCGAGGCGATGAGCTGACCGTTCTTGTCGACCAGGAAGACGACCTTGGCGTTGGCGTCGCGGGTGAGCCGGTCGCAGATCCCCGCGATGAGCCGGAACTCCTCCTCGTACATCACCAAGCCGGAATTCATGGTTCTCCCGCACGAAGATGCGAGCCCTTGGCCGAATACCAGGGAAACGGGGCGCTTTCAATCCCGCCGCCCACGGGGATCGGGCTCTCGATCGCTGTCACTCCCGGCGGATACCCACCGCCTCCCGCGGTCGGGTGCTGGCCGCCCGCCGAAGCGGCCGGTGAGTCCAGTGTAGCGCCTTATCGCACCGGCGCCGCGACCCCTCATAGCTCCCTGCGCCCGGCCAGGGCGCGGGCCAGCGTCACCTGGTCAGCGTATTCGAGATCCCCCCCCATAGGAACTCCCTGGGCGATGCGGGTGACCTTGACGCCCAGAGGCTTGAGGAGCTTCACGAGGTAGAGCGCGGTGGCCTCGCCCTCGACGTCGGGATTGGTGGCCACCACCACCTCCTCGGCCGGTTCCCGCTCCAGCCGCAAGAGCAGCTCGCGGATCTTGAGCTCCGAGGGGCCCACCCCGTCGAGCGGGGAGAGGGCCCCGTGGAGCACGTGATACCGGCCGTGGAACTCGTGCGTGCGCTCCACGGCGAGCAGGTCGGGCACCGACTCCACCACGCACACGGTACGGGCGTCACGCCCCGGGTCGCGACAGATGGGACATGGGTCCTGGTCGGTGAGGGTCTGACACCCGGAGCAGAGCCGGACGTCCCTCACCACCGCGGCGATGGCCGCCGAGAGCTCGCCGGCGTAGGTCGGCCCGGCCTTGAGAACGTGGAAGGCGAGCCTCTGAGCGGTCTTCTCGCCGATCCCCGGGAGCTTGGCGAGCTCCTTCACCAACCGTGCGATGGGATCGGCCACGGACACGGGCTAGCCCGCGATCCCCGGGAGCTTGATGCCGCCGGTGGCCTTCCGCATGTGCTCGTCCGCCGCGGCCCGGGCCTTCTCGGCGGCGGAATTGAGGGCGGCGGTCAAGAGGTCCTCGAGCATGGACAGATCGGCGGCCCCTGAAGCGCCCAGGGCGGCCGGCTCGATGGAGAGGCGCGTCACCTCGCACTTGCCGTTCATGCGCACCCTGACGAGCCCTCCCCCGCTCTCCGCCTCCACCGAGAGCGCGGAGAGCGTCTCCTTGGCCTCGGCCATGGCCTTCTCCAGCTTCTTCGCCTGCCTCATGAGGTACTGGATGTCCACGGAGGCTACCCCTAGAGCTCGTCGACCCCGTCGATGGTCGCGTCCAGGACGCGGGCGGCCTCCTGGATGTTCGGGTGGGTTCGAGCCGCCTCGCGGACCCGGCCCGAACGGGCCAAACGTTCGGCTGTCTCGGCCGCGGCCAGGGTCGGCCCGGCCTCCGCGGCGGGCTCGCCGGCCTTTTGAGCCGTCGGACGCAGGGAGAAAACGAGCTTCGTGGGGCGGCCGAAGAATGCCCCGAAGGCGGCCTCGATCTCCGCCTGCCGCTTCTCCACCGCAGCGGCGTACATCCCCGGGGGGACCTCCACCGCGACCTCGCCCGCCTGCAGGCTCACCACCACGGCCTGCTTGAGCGCGGCCGCGGCGATCGAGCTCTCCTTCTCCACCGCCGCCACGGCCGAGCGCCAGGTGTCGTCGGGCGAGGGCGACTTGGGCCCGACCCCCGACCGCTCTCCGGGCGTGGGGTCCGGCCCGACCGTCTCTCCGCCCGAGGCTCCGCGGCTCTCGGCGATGGGCGTGCGGGCACCGGGCGCCCTGGCCTCGGGAAGGGGTTCGGGAGGGGGGGCCTCGGCCCGCCACCCCGGGGGCTGGGCCCCTGCCCGGAGCGCCTCCGCCCGGGCCAAGAGCTCGCCGATCTCCACCCCGGGGGCGAGGAAGACGCCCGCGAGCAACGCCACTTCCATTGCGTAGCGCGGCTGCTCGGCGGTCTTGAGCTCGGCGAGCGCCTTCTGGCACAGGTCGAAGAGGCGGGTGAGCTGGGCCGCGTCGGCTGCGGCGGCCTGGGCCCGGACCTCGGCGAGTTGGGCGTCGGGCAGGTCGAGCGGGGCATCGGGAACGAGCCGCGCCACGACCACGTTGCGCAGGTGCCGGGTGAGCTCCTCCCCCACTCGCCGCATCTCCAACCCGCGCTGGTACAGCGCCTCGAGCTCGGCCAGGACCCGGGCCCCGTCGCGCCGCAAGAGCGCCCCCGAGAGTCGCGACACCGCCGCCCCGTCGACCGCCCCGAGCGCCTCGGCCACGGCCGCATCGTCGGGCGCGTCGCCGGCCGCAGCCCGTACCTGGTCCAGAAGGGAGAGGGCGTCGCGCATCCCTCCCTCGGCCTGTCGGGCGAGGAGTCCCAGCGAGAGGGGGGAGATCCCGATCCCCTCCTCGGCCGCCACCGTCGCCAGCCGATCCACGATCTGCTTCAGGGTCAGGCGACGGAAATCGAACCGCTGACAGCGGGAGACGATGGTCTCCGGGACGCGGTGGATGTCGGTGGTGGCGAGCACGAACTTCACGTGCTCGGGGGGCTCCTCCAGGGTCTTGAGCAAGGCGTTGAACGCGCCCTGCGACAGCATGTGGACCTCGTCCACCACGAAGACCTTGTAGCGGTCTCGGGCCGGCCGATATTTCACCCCCTCGACGATCTCGCGGACGTTGTCCACGCCGTTGTTGGAGGCGGCGTCGATCTCGATCACGTCGACGGAACGCCCCTCGGCGATCTCCACGCAGGGCGTGCATTCGCCGCAGGGCTCGGCGGTCGGGCCCTTCTCGCAGTTGAGCGCCTTGGCCACGAGCCGGGCCATGGTGGTCTTCCCCACGCCCCGAGGCCCGTTGAAGAGGAAGGCGTGCGCCAACTGGCCCTTGTGGAGCGCGTTGGCGAGCGTGCGGACCACGTGCTCCTGGCCGGAGATCTGCCCGAATCGCTGCGGCCGGTATTTGCGGGCGAGGACGAGGTAGGCCATGCGCGCGGGGGATCCGGAGAACCGTTCGGGTGCGGGCCGGGGGCCTTTCGGGGTCCGCCTTACTCTACAGGAGCCGGCCCACAATCCTCGGGCGCACGGAAGACCACCTACCGTTGCTCCCTTCCGGGCCTGGCGGGGTTCGATGACCCCCACGTCGCCCGAGGATTCTGGGCCGGCTCTGGGGCCGTTACCTTCCTCCATCTTCTACTAACACCGGGGTGCGTCCGAAGCTGCGGAGAGGGTGGGATTCGAACCCACGGTACCGTTCCCGGTACACATGATTTCCAGTCATGCCAGTTAAGCCGCTCCTGCACCTCTCCATTCTACGTCGGGGGGAGTCCCGAGTTCCTCTCCCCCGAACCGCCTCGAAGCGGAGAGCGAGGGATTCGAACCCCCGGTACCGTTACCGGTACACCTGATTTCGAGTCAGGCGCCTTCGACCAGCTCGGCCAGCTCTCCAGGTCGACGGGCGGGTTTAGCCGATCTCGCCAGGCGTGCCAAGGGGGTAGGTCGTGCTCCGGGCGGCCCCGGCGGGCGGACTCCGGGGGTCCCTCACCCGCGCCGCCCCCGGAAGAAGTCCTTGAGGAGGGCGGACGCCTCGGCGGCGCAGAGCCCTTGCTCCACCGGGAACCGATGGTTGAGCCGGGCGTCGCTCGACAGGTTCTGCAGCGACCCGGCCGCCCCCGCCTTCGGGTCTGCCGCCGCGAAGACGAGCCGGTCGATGCGGGCGAGCACCATCGCCCCGGCGCACATGGCGCACGGTTCCAGGGTCGAGACCAGGATCACGCCCGAGAGGCGCCACCTTCCGAGGGTGCGCGCGGCCTCCTGGATCGCCCGGAGCTCGGCGTGAGCGGTCGGGTCCCGCGTCCCCTCTCGGGCGTTCCGCCCCCGGCCTACCACCTGGCCCTCGTGGAGCGCGACCGCACCCACCGGTACCTCGCCTGCCTCGCCCGCCTCGCGGGCGAGGCGGAGCGCCTCGACCATGGCCTCGTCGACCGTCACCCCTCTTCTCTACCGCATCCCGGTCCGCCCCGGCTTCCGGGGCCCCTCGGCGAGGGCTCTAGTCACCGGCCCCTTTCCCGGGCCGCAGTTCCGGGTGATCGGCGCAGGACAGGCCGCACGCCCGGCAGGTCTCGACCGCGCACTTGGGCGTGATCCGCGCCCCTACGCCACGGCGCAGCTCCCGAGCCAAGAAGCGCTTGGCGAGCCCTTGGTCGATGAAGTCCCATGGCAAGACCTCGTCGAGGCCGATCTCCCGCAAGACGAAGTAGTCCGGGTCGTGCCCCCAGCGCGGCAGCGCTCGGCGCACGTCGCCGTCCGTCTCCCGGTGGGCGATCTCTAGTAGGTCGGCGCAGCGCCGATCGCCTCGGGAGAGAAGCGTCTGGAGATAGGCCTCGCGTGGCGAGAGGAAGTCCACCTCCACCCCGGCGGGGCGCAGCGCCCGCTCGAGGAGCCTCCGCTTGCCCTCCAGGCAGGCCCGGTCGTGCATGGCGACCCACTGGAACGGTGTCCACGGCTTGGGCACGAAGGGGTTCACCGAGAGAGAGATGCGCCCCATCCGCCCACGCCGTCTGGCCCACGGGAGCATCACCTCTTCCCGGATCCTCAGGGCCAGGCGCGCCATCCCCAGGACGTCCTCCTCGGTCTCGGTGGGCAGCCCGCAGAGGAAGTACATCTTCACGTGCCGCATGCCCTGCGACAGCGCGGCCTGGGCGGCCTCCACGATGCGGTCGTCGGTGAAGTCCTTGTTCACCACCCGGCGCAGCCGCTCGGTGCCCGCCTCCGGGGCGATGGTGATCGAGCGCTCCCCGCCCTCCGCCATGCGACGGGACAGGGTCTCGGTGATCGCGTCCACGCGCAGCGAGGAGGGGCTGAAGGTGCCCCCCCGCTCCCCGATGAAGCAGGTGAGGGCGTCGAGGCCGGTGTAGTCGCTCGTGTCCGGCCCGACGAGGCCGACGCGCTGCCCCGCCTCGATCCCCTTTTTCGCCTCGGCCCGGAGCGTCGGGAGGTCGACCTCGCGATAGGGTCGCTGCACAAAACCGGCGGCGCAGAAGCGGCAGCCCCACAGGCACCCCCGGGCGACCTCGGTGAGGAAAAGGTCCCCGAACTGGGCATCCGGGCTCTCCACCACCCGGGAGGTGGCGACGCCGCGGAGGTCGGGAACCCACCGCCGAGCGACCCGGGCGGGCGCGCCAGGCCGGGGAGCGAACCGCTTCACCCAGGCCCCGCGGGGATCGCGCGTGTCGGCGTACTCGACGTCGTAGAGCGACGGCACGTAGCTCCCGGGCAGCCCCCCGAGCGCGGCCAGGAGCTGGCCGCGGTCGGGCTCTTTCCGCGCGGCCCGCCCGAGAAGGGCGAGAAAAGGCTCCACCAGCACCTCCCCCTCCCCGACCAAGAAGGCGTCGAAGAAGGGGGCCAGGGGTTCCGGGTTCATCTGCACCGCCACCCCCCCGCCCACCACGAGCGGGTGGCCCTCGTCGCGAGCCGCCGCTCGCAGCGGTAGCCCCGCCCGCTCGAGCACCGCGAGCACGTTCACGTAGTCGTCCTCGAACGAGAGGGAGAAGGCCAGCACATCGAACGCTGCGAGGGGCCGGTTCGACTCCACCGTGCGGGGGGACGAGCCGTCCTCGGGCAGGAAGGCGCGCTCGCAGGCCGTCCCCGGGTGGAGGTTGAAGAGCCGGTACACGGCGTGCAGCCCCAGGTTGGCCATCCCGAGCCGATAGGCGTTCGGGTAGACGAGCGCCACCCCGAGCCTACCTCCGGGGTCCTTTCGGATCGCGCCGCGCTCGGCGCCTCTGTTCCCTCTGGTCACGCTGGACGTTCGTGTGTAAGGAGAGGCTGGCCGCTTCGCCACGCGAGCTTGGGCGCAACGGGCCCGACCCCGGGGAGGTTACTTCGTTTACAATCCGCCGTCCGGACCGACCATGCGCAAGACGTCCCTCCTCCTCGCCCTCCTTTCCTTGACGCCGCCCTACCCGCCGACCTCTGCGGCCCCTCCCGCCGAGGACGAGAAGACCGCCGCCGACCTTGACGCCGCCCTGGCCGAGCTGGCGCTCCCCGGGATCGGACCCGAGCAGCGCAAGCTCCTCGCCCGCTTTGCCCAGGGGGACTACTGCTACTGCGGTTGCCCGCACTCGGTCGCCGCCTGTCTACTCACGCACCACTCCTGCAAGCACGCGGCGCGCATGACCCGGCTCGCGGCCGCGGCCGCCGCCCAGCCGGGGGCCAAGGTGGAGGACATCCAGGCGTACGTGGACGGCTACTACGCCTCCTTCGACCAGCGGACGCGCAGCGACCTGGCTGGGTATGGGCCGCCCTTGGGCGACGAGCACGCTCCGGTCGCGCTTTTGGAGTACTCCGACTTCACCTGCCCCTTCTGTCAGGGCTTCAGGCCAACGCTCGAGGCCTTCGTGGCCGCTCACCCCGGCCGCGTGAAGCTCTACTTCAAGCCGTTTCCCATCGAGAGCCACGCGGGGGCGCTGGACGCGGCCATCGCCGGCGAGTGGGGCAGGCAACAGGGCGCGTTCTGGAAGCTCCACGATGCGCTCTTCTCCACCCGGGCCCACGACCTGGACACGCTCGCCGCCGCCGCCGAGGGCGTCGGCCTCGATCCCTCCGACCTGCGGGACGCGGTCACGAGCCGAAGGCTTCTGGGGAAGGTGCGCGCCTCCCAGACGGAGGGCCAGCTCGCCGGCGTGCGCGGCACCCCCACGCTCTTCATGAACGGGCGGCGGCTCACGCTCCCCGAACACAGCGCCGCCTGGCTCGAGTTCGCGCTCGAGGACGAGGAGGAGTGGCTCCGCAACAAGGGGGGGTGGGACCGGGATTAGAGAGCCCCGGGGGCCTCGGGTCGCCTTCGGGGTGCCACCCGTGTTCTAACGGCGGGCCAGATGCCGCTCTTCCTCGACATCGATCCCCACGGCCGGGTGGTTCCCCAGTCCGACGAGACCCGCCGGGCCCTGGCGGACCGGGCCGGGCGGTTCCAGCTACTCCCCGCCGCGCCCGACCTGCTCGTCGCCCGGCGGAGCCCGGTCGTAGGGGGGACCGTCCCGCCGCCGCGCTGCATCCTGGCCGGCGACTTGAGTGGCTTCCCCGTGGCCGATTTCGTCGCCTTCGTCCACCAGTCGAGGATGTCCGGGGCGCTGATCGTGTCGGTGGCGGGGGCCGAGCGCTCCATCGTGTTCAAGGACGGCGAGGTGCGGCGCGCCCAGTCCAGCGTTCCGGGAGAGCGGCTCGGCGAGGTGGCCGTGCGGCTCGGCTTCGTCACCGAGGCGCAGGTGGCGAAGCTCATCGGTTCTGGCAAACCCCTCGGGAAGGCGCTCCTCGAAGCCGGCCTCGTGAGCGCCAACGACCTGTGGAAGACCTTCCATGAGCAGGTGACCACCGTCTTCCACGCCATCCTCCTGTCGCGCGACGGCACCTTCGAGCTCTTGGAGGGTGCGGTGGCCGGGCGCCTCGGCACCCCGCTCGCCGTGAACACCCAGTCGCTCCTCATGGACGGGATCCGTCGGATCGACGAGATGAGCCTGTTCGCCGCGCGTATCCCGGGGCCCCGCGCCTACGTCCGCCCCCGCGAGCCGCGGCGAGCGATCACGCTCAAGCCCCCCGAGCAAGCGCTCCTTTCGCTGGTCGACGGGAAGCGTACGGTGGCCGAGATCGCCGCGCGGGCTCACCTCTCCGAGTTCGACGCCACCAAGATCCTCTACCACTTGGCGGAGGCGGGGTACGTCGAGGCGGTCGCTCATCCCGCGCCCGACGGCGGCCCTGGGGAACGGCTCCGCGCCATCGCCGGGGGGATGAACGAGCTGTTCCGGCTGGTGATGGGAGCGGTCCCCGAGTCCGGACGGACCGCCTTCCGGGTGGGGGTGCGGGCCTTTCTGGCCGACTCCTCCCAGGCCCTGGCGCCGGTCTGGGCCCACGCCGCGCACCTCGACGACGGCACGCTGGACGAGGAGGCGGCCCTCGGCAACCTGGCCGCGATCAAGAGCGGTGCCCTCTCCCGCCTCGAACCCTCCCAGGACCCGGCCCGCCTCCTCTTTGCCGCCCTGCGCGAGCTCCTCTTCTTCCAGCTCTTCCTGGCGGGAGAGCGGCTGAGCCCCGACGCCGACGAGGCCCTGGCGGCCGCGATCCGCCCGAGGCTCTCCGCCCTCGAGGAAAAGGCGAGTTCTGGCTAGGGCGGCCATGGAGCCTCTCCCCTACGTCACCGTCGATCTCCCCGGCTCGGGCGGCTCGCTCCGATCGACCGCGGAGGATTTCCGCGTGGAAGAGGTCCCCGCGTACCCGCCCTCCGGCCGTGGCCCCCACCTCTACCTCCGGGTCGAGAAGCGCGGCCGCACCACCCGCGACGTGCTTCGCACGCTGGCGCACGCCCTGTCGGTGCCGGAGCGGGACTCGGGCTACGCGGGCCTCAAGGACCGGGATGCGGTCACGACCCAGTGGCTCTCGTTCCCCACCGCCCGGGATCCAGATCCGGAAAGCCTCTCGGCTCCTGGGCTCAGGGTCCTCACCGTCTCCCGTCATTCGAACAAGCTCCGGCCGGGCCACGCGAGGGCCAATCGCTTCCTGGTGGTGGTCCGGGGCGGGGACCCGGACCGAGCCCGGGCCTGTGCCGCAGCGCTCTCGGAGCGCGGCCTGCCTGCGTTCTTCGGGCCCCAGCGGTTCGGGGCTGGCGGCCGAAACGCGGCCGTGGGCCGCGCCTTGCTCCGTGGGGAGCGAACTCCCGAGGCGCTTCGCGCCAAAGAGGACCGCTTCCTACGGCGGCTGTGCCTCTCCGCCTTCCAGTCCGAGCTCTTCAACCGCTGGCTTTCCGAGCGCATCGGCGACGGGCTCTTCGCCGCCGCGCTCGAGGGCGATGTCTTGAAGAAGCTCGACTCCGGCGGCCTCTTCACCTGCGAGGATCCGGCCATCGACGGCCCGCGCGTGGCGCGGTTCGAGGTCTCCCCCGCCGGCCCCATGTTCGGGCACAAGCTTCGCCCCTCGGCCGGCGAGGCGCGGGCTCGCGAGGAGCGGGTCCTTGCCGCGGCCGGGGTCGGCCCCGCCGACCTGGCCCGCGGCGGTGGAGAGACCGAGGGGACGCGACGCGCCGCGCGCCTCCCGATCGCCATCGCGGTTGAGCCGCTCGAGGACGGCTACCGGGCGCGTTTCGAGCTCCCCGGGGGCTGCTACGCCACCGTGGTGATGGGCGAGCTCATGAAGAACGAGGCTGAGCTGAACGAGAACGCCGAGTAGGTGCCGGACGCACGGCAGGGTCCCCGCGGTGGGGCCGTCCTCGCCCTACCCGAGAGCGCTAGATCGTGGCCGCCGGGGCTCCCACCGACAGGAGAACGGAGGGAGGCTTCCTCGCGCCGGAGGCGGGCCACTCGAGGACCCAGACGGAGCACAGTGGCTCCAGCTATCCGACGATATCGGCCGGCGTACGCCCGCTTGCCTCGCGGGGGTAAGATCTGTCGCCGGAGGAGTCCGCGTGGCAGCGCTCGTGGTCCTGAATGGCGCCCGGGCAGGAGCGGTCTTCGAGCTCCCGGACATGCCGACGGTGGTCGGCCGCTCACCGGAAGCGCACTTTCAGCTCGACGATCCCTGGATCTCGAGCATGCATGCCATGTTCGAGCGGCGCGGCTCCGAGCTGTGGCTGGTGGACCTGCAGTCCCGAAACGGCACCTTCGTGGGGTCGGAGCGGATCAAGGAGGCGTTGCTCCTGCCGGGACAGGTGTTGCGCTTCGGCCGGACGGAGGTGCGGCTCGAGAAGCGGGCGACGCGGAGCCGGATCCCGGCGGGGCCGCATCCCACTCCGCCGAGCATCGTCGTCACGCGTCCCACAGGCCGGCTGGACGCACCCGAGGTGACCGGATCGATCCGGGTCATACCCGAGGCCCGCGATCCCCTCGACCCGCTTCCCCTCGGGAACCGGACCGTGGCCCTGTTGCGCATCACGATCCACCTTCCCTCGTCGGCTTCGGCTCCCGACCCGGAGATCCTTCGGGCTGCGGTCGAGACGCTCCACCGATCGGCCCTGAACGAGGGTGGGCTCGTCGTCCGGCTCGGGGCGAGCGGGCTTTTGGCGGTGTTCGGGGCGACCGACCCGTCGGCCGAGGACGCCGACCTGGCGCTGCGCGCGGCCAAGGCAGCCTGCGAGGAGCTGGACGCACAGCCTGGCGGCCTCGCCGCGCGTGCTGCCGTGGAGGCGGGCACGGTGTGCCTGGGCAACATGAGCGGGGCCGACGGGTTCGAGCTCGCCGTGCTGGGAGAGGTGGCGGAGCGGGTCGATCGGGTCCTGGCGCTCGCCCGCCCCGGCGAGATTCTGATCGGGCCCGGGGCGCTCCACGCGGTGAAGGTCCCGCACGCCGCGCGGAGGCAGGTGCGCGGCGAGGAGATCGGTGTGGCCCGGAAGCGATGAGCGGGGTCTCGGGGCTTCCCCCGCTCACGATCGACGGTCACCACGATCCCGTCGGCGCGACCGAGGATGCGAACGGCGACCTCTCGAGCGCTGAGGGCGAGGGGGGTGGGAAGGCCGGCGTCCCCCGTCAAGTCAAGGGTCGTGCGTAGCGATTCCGGAGGAGGTCCTTCACGTAGCGGTTCACCTCCCACTGGTCCGCGACGGGCGTGTCGGCGAAGGGAAGGTGGGGCATGTAGGGACGGGGGCCGAACTCCGCGGTGATCGAGAGCCGGGGCGCTCCGTCCCGCGCTCGGGCGCGGAGGACGCGGTCCCAGACTCCGAGGTGCACCTCGAGTGCGCCCCGCCACTCGGGCGCGCGCGGATCCGGGACCTGCGGACCCTCCGGGAACCCCACCCGGGCGTGCAGGTGATCGGTCCGGTTCACCGCTAGCTCCAGGGCCTCCTCCTGATCCTCGAGCCATGACTCGGCCACGTTGAACCAGTGGGAGACGTCGAGGGCCAGGCGGAGCCAGGGGAGCGCCTCGAGGTACGCCCGGGTGGCGTGGGCGGCGAAGCTGAAGCGACCGCGGTGCGTCTCGTGCACGACAGGCACGCCGGATCTGCCCTCGAGCTCGCGGGCGCGCTCGAGGAGCTCCAGGTTCTGCTCGAAGCTGAAGTGGTCGCGTCCCGTCTGGGAATTGACGAGGAGCGGCCTCGCCGCGGCCAGGGCTCCCAGGCGTTTCAGGTAGGCCTCCCGGTGGGCGCGGAAGTCCGCCTCGAGCGTCTGGTGGTGTTGGCCCACGAAAGCGAGCCCGGAGCATGCCAGGGCCTCGAGCGCAGCCCGCCGGGGGCGCTCCTCGTCGGGCAGAGACAGCTCCACTCCGTCGAACCCGGCGGCCCGGGCCCGGTCGAGGAAGTCGGGGAGCTCGATCCCCTCCGAGCCCCACCGCGGGCAGAGGAGGACCACCTCCATCCCGCCGCCGAGGCCCTGCCCCCGTTCCGAGCTCGCGCCGATCACGACCGGCTGCCTTGACGGCCCCCGGGGCCACTCTCTGCCTTGGCGGTGGAAGAGGCGGGGGCGAGGGGCGCGGGTATAGAGACCTCCAGGGCGCGGCCAGCCCTGCTTTGGGCCCGGCACTGTGCTGGACTGTTATGCAAGGGTGCGGACGGGAGGTCACGCCCCTTGCGGAGCCTGCGGGCTCCCATCGGCAGCGCCTTTTAGAGCCCGTACTCGGACAGGAGCACCTTCGCCGGATCCAGGCGAGGCAGCATCATCTCGACGAAGGTGGATTCCTCGTCGGGGATGGCGGCGAGTTCCTCCTCGAGCCGCGGGATCCACTCCCGCTCCTGGTCGCTCGAGCGCAGGGCTCCGTTTCGGATGGCTTCCTCGATGAGCTCCAGGGCGCACAGGGCGCCGCGCCGCGCTGCCTCGAGGTGGGTACGGCCTTTCACCATCTCTGCCGCGATGGCGATGACGCTCCGCGGCGCGAGCACCAGCGCCTGCGGGTCCAGGTGAACGTCGGAATCGACGAGGAGCTGCTGTACCTTCCGAGCGGTGGAGGCGCCGTCCAGGATCGCTCGGTTCATGAACCGCACGTCGTATTCGAGCTGCTCGAGGTAGACCGTCGGGGCGAAGCCACCCAAAAGCTTCACGTTCTGAACCGACTCGTTACTCCACAGGTCACAGCAGGCGGCGGCCACGTTCCCCACCGGGCTCGAGTGGGCGCAGGCGGCGGTCTTGCCCTCCATGGAGATGGGGATGCCGGCGATGGCCTTCAAGTAAGGGCCCTCGTAGCCGCAATCCTTGTCGGGCCCTAGCGCGCCCTCCTCGACCGCCACCAGGGTCCGGACCACCGCGACGACCCGCACCAGGGCGGCGAAGATCTTCGGGATGAACCCCTTCTCGGCCAGGACCATGGCGGTGTTGGCGAAGCCGCAGGCGGTGTCACCGCCGGGGATCTTCCCGAGCCGGCGCGCCAGCTCGACGATCCGGCGCCACAGGAAGCGCACGTCGCGCACCCCCAGCACCGCGAGCGCGAACACCACCTGCTGGATGTCGCAGGCGAGGAGCGCGTCGTCGTGGACCTCCTTTCCGCCGGTGCTCTCGATGGAGAGCAGGTCGCCCCCTCCGGCCGCTCCGCGCTCGAAGAGCTCGAACATCGGATCGAGGTGGCTAGTGGTCCGGACCCGCGGCGGGCGCTCGAAGTCCCGCGTGTCGTTGGGAGTGAGCCGGATCTCGCTTCGTTGCCCGTATTGCCCGTGGGCCTCCTCGCACAGAGCATTCATGACCTCGACGAGCTCCACGCCGATGCGGGGAGTTCGGGTCATCTCGAGAAGGGTCTCGAACTCGAAGACGATCCCCTCGGAGTACAGCTCGCGCCCGCGCTTCAGGGCGTCGCGCACGATCTGGTGGTAGTGCGCCTTCACCTCGGGGAGGGTCTCGAGGGTGACGGCCATGGGCGGAAGAGTGAAGTTGAGCTCGGGGTAGACGCGGCCCCCCCCGATGGTGAGCCCCCGCCTGGTCGTGACCGGCCGCGGGGCATGACCGAAGAGGAGGTCCTCGGGACGCTCGATGGCAAGGTTCCGGTACTTCATGCCGCTCCTTCCCGGGCAGTGGGAGGACCCGCCCGTCTAGGCCGCCAGCTTTCCCCTGCGGGCGGGCACCGCACGGACGCGCCGCCCCGCTCCGGCCGCGCGCAGCTTGCCGAGCCGGTCGATGAGCACCGCGGCGAGCAGGGTCGCCCCGATGACGAAGGTCTGCCAGTAGACGTCCACCCCGAGGAGCGTCAGGGCGTTGGTGATGAGGGCCATGAGGAGCGACCCCAAGAACGCGCCCAGCACCGTCCCCTCCCCGCCCTGCAGGCTCGCCCCGCCGATGATGACGGCGGTGATGACCCGCAGCTCGAGCCCGGTGCCGGCGGTCACGGAGGCGGCTCCCAGGCGCGCGGTCATCACCACCCCGGCCAGCCCGGCGAGGAGCCCGGTGAAGACGTAGGCGAGCATCTTCATCCGGTCCACCGGGATGCCGGAGAGCCGCGCCGCGCGCTCGTTGCCGCCGATGTAGTAGCTCTGCCGAAAGAACCGGAAGCGACGAAGCATGAGGTCGCCGGCGGCGATAAGCACCACCGCGATGATGATGGGCGTCTGGATGCCGAAGACCGTGGTCTGCCCCAGCGCCTTGAACCCGTCGGGCAGGCCGGAGATGTTCTTGCCCCTGGTGAGGATGAGGGTCAGGCCTCTGAAGAGGCTCAAGGACGAGAGGGTGGTGACGAAGGGGTTGATCCCCACCTTGGAGACGATGAAGCCGTTGAAGGTGCCGATGGCCGCGCCCAAGAGGAGGCCCGCCAGCACCGCCAACCAGACCGGCACCTCGGAGACGAGGAGCAGTGCCGTGGCCGCGCCGGTGAGGGCCACCACCGACCCCACCGACATGTCGAACCCCCCCGCGACCATGAGGTTCGTCATGGCCACCGCGATGATGGCCTCGACCGAGAGGCCGAGGAGCAGGGCGAGGAGGTTGCCCGAGGAGAGGAAGTAGGGGGAGGCGAAGCTCATCCCCAGGAACACCGCGGCCACCACCACCGCGATCATGAACTCGCGCTGCCGCGCCAGCCGTCCGAGCCACTCCATGTCAGTGCACCTCCGCGGGCGCGGCCGCTGCTCCTCCGAGAGCCCCGGCGCCCGCCCCGGTGGCGAGCGCGATCACCGCCTCTTCGGTCGCCACCGATGCGTCCAGCTCGCCGGCGATCCGGCCCGCCTTCATCACGTAGATCCGGTCGGAGAGCCCCAGGATCTCGGTCAGGTCCGAGGAGATCATCACGATGGCGGTGCCTTGGGCGGCCAGCCCGCGGAGGAACCCGTAGATCTCGCTCCGCGCCCCCACGTCCACCCCGCGGGTGGGTTCGTCGACGATGAGCACGCGCGGGGCGATGCCGATCCAGGCCCCGATGAGCACCTTCTGCTGGTTCCCGCCCGAGAGGGTCCGCACCGGGCGGTCCCCCTCCCCCGAGGCGATGCGGTAGTCGCGGACCGCCTTCTCGGCGGCGGCGTCGATGAGCGCCTCGCTCATGAGCGGGCCCCGGCTCAGCCGGTCCAGTCGGTTGGCGGCCACGTTGGCACGCACCGGAAACTCGAGGTACAGCCCCTGCGTCTTGCGGTCCTCGGTGAGGTAGCCGATCCCCAGGCGGATGGCCTCGCGGGGGGTCCGCGGTGCGACGGCGGCGTCGTCGAGCCGAAGCTCCCCATCGACCAGCCGGTCGGCCCCGAAGACCGCACGGGCCAGCTCGGTCCGGCCGGCTCCGACGAGGCCGGAGAAGCCGACGATCTCCCCCGCCCGCACCCGGAAGGAGACGTCGGTGAAACCGGCTCCACAGAGCCCGCGCGCCTCCAGGCGCACCGGGCCGAAGGTGGACGGATCGGGGCGTCGCCCATAGGCGTCGCTGATGGTCCGGCCCACCATGTTCGAGACGAGGAAGTCCTCGTCGATGTCCGAAACCCGGGCGTCGCACACGAACTTCCCGTCGCGCAGCACCGTCACCGTCTGGGCGATCTCGAAGATCTCGGTCAGGTGGTGGGAGATGTAGAGGCAGGCCAACCCGCGAGAGGTGAGCCGGCGCAGGTTCTCGAAGAGCCTTCGCGCCTCCAGGTCGGTGAGCGACGAGGTCGGCTCGTCCAGGATGAGGACCTTGGGATCGGTGGAGAGGGCCTTCAGGATCTCCACCACCTGCTGGGTGGCAGGCCCGAGCTCCCGGACCGCCGTGGCAGGGTCGAGCCCTCGCAGATCGAACAGGGCGAGGAGCTGGCGCGCCCGGCGGTGGAGCTCGGGGAAGTCGATGGCCCCGAACCGCTTCACCGGCTGGCGGTTCGCGAAGATGTTCTCGGCGATCGAGAGGGAGGGGACGAGGGAGAGCTCCTGGAAGACGATCGAGATCCCGAGGCGGACCGCCTCCTGGGGGGAGGAGAACGTCACCGGACGGCCATCGAGCAGGATGGTTCCCTGGTCCGGCCGGTGGACTCCGGTCAGGGTGAGCATCAGGGTGCTCTTCCCGGCGCCGTTCTCGCCCACCACCGCGTGGGTCTCTCCCGCCCGGACGCGCAGGTGCACTCCGTCCAGGGCACGCACGCCCGGGAACGTCTTCACGATGTCGCGCGCCTCGAGCACGTAATCCGACATGGACGCCTCGACCGTCGACCAGCCTTCCTTGGGTGAGCGACCGGGGGAGTCGCTCCGTGCCGCGGCTCCCCCGGTCCCGGCTTTGCGGAGGGGGGTGACCTCCGCGCCGAATTTCGCTACCTCTTGAAGAACTTGTAGTTGCTGGAGTCGATGACGATCGCGCCCGTGTCCACCACGGCGGGGATGCCGAGGACCCCGGCGGACCGGTTGTCGGAGGTGATGGCCACCTTGGAGTTGTTGAGGTTGTACATGATCTGGACTGCATAGTACGGCATGAGCGCGGTCTGCTGCGCCACCGAGGCGGAGATGACGCCCTCCTTGATCCCGTCGAGCACCTCGTTGCCGCGGTCCATGGCCACGATCTTCACCTGGCCGACCTTCTTGGCCTCGCGGACGGCGGTGGCCGCCCCCGAGCCCCCCGCCGCCTCGACGCAGGCGATGCCCGCCAGGTCCGGGAACTTCTGCAAGAGCGCGGCAGCGGCCTGGGCGGCGACGCCGGGGTCGCTCTGGGTGTCGACCAGCTGGACGATCTGGATGTCCTTGAACTTGGCGAGCGCGGTCTTGTAGCCGGCCACGCGCTCTTCCAGGTTGGACTGGCCGGGCTTGAGCATGATGGCCACCTTGCCCTTGCCCCCCACCAGGTTCGCGAGCTTGGTCCCGCCCACCACGCCGGCGTTGAAGTTGCCGGTGCCCACGAAGGCCATCCGCTTGGAGCCGGGGAGATCGGCGTCCACCGTCACCACCGGGATCCCCTGGCTCACCGCCTTGTCGACGATGGCGTTGAGCGACGGCTCGAAGCCCACCACCACGAGCCCGCTGGGCTTCTTCGCGATGGCCTGCTCGAAGGCGGCCACCATCGCGTTCATGTCGTACTCCGCCGGCCCCACGTACTCGGTCTTCACCCCGAGCTCCTTCCCGACCATCTCCATCCCCATCTTGTGGTCGTAGAAGTAATCGAGGTTCCCGAGCGCCGAGACCTCGATGTAGAGCTGTTCCTTGGGGGCGGGCGCCGCCGCCGCCGGCCGACCGGCGAGCGCACAGAGCGCCACGAGAGCCGTCAAAAACGTCTTCTTCACCATGGTGTGCTCCTTCGGGAGTGCTGCCGTGTGCTGCACGCGAGTCGCCACTACAGCGAGCTACGCAGGATGAGCCTGGTGGGAACGGTCTCGTGGACCGGCCGCGGATCGAGGACGTGCTGCCCCGCCCGGACGCCCAGGCCGTAGAAGTCGATGGATACGACCGAGATGCCGCCGGCCACGATCTCCTTGAGCGGCGTGTCGTTGTAGGAAAGGACCCCCACGTCCCTTCCCAGCCTCTGGCCGGTGGCGTTGCAGTACTTGACGAGGCTCACGAGATCCCGGTCGTCGAGCACGAGGTAGGCGCTCTCGGTCTGCACCATGGGCTCGGTCAGCCGCGGGACGATGCTGGTCGCGAGGCCCGCCCGGCTACCGAACCGGAGGAAGGCGTCCTGGATCTCCACCGGGTCGTGGTTGTCGGGGGGGAACACGAGGATGAAGCGCCGGTAGCGGCGCAGGCGCTCCTGGCCCGCCTCGAGCGCCCGGATGAGCTGGGCGTCGAAATTCTGCACGATGAAGGGGGTGCTCCGGTTCGGGACGCAGGCGTGGATGTCGAGGACGAGGAGCCGCTCCGTCTCCAGATCGGAGAGCGCCTGCGCCACCTCGGGCGCGGGGAAGGGCATCACCACGTACCGGTCGTACCTCCCGCGCGCCTCGAGGAGGAGGCGCCGGAAGAGGCCGGGATTGAAGTGGTGGAAGCAGACCTCGATGTCGGCCTGCCGCGAGATGGTGTCGCTGAGGCCGGCGAAGACATTCTCCTTGAAGCCGTTCAAGGTATCGAAGAGCACGAAGGCCCGGAGCCGCGGGTCGGCGGCGTCGGTCCGGAGGTAGTAGCCCTTGCCGTGGATGGCGGACAGGTACCTCATCTCCTGCAAGAGGTCGTAGGCCTTCACCACCGTGTCGCGGGAGAACCCGTGGGCCTTGCAGGCCTCGTTGATGGAGGGCAGGCGATCGCCCTTGCGGAGCGCCCCGGTCCTCAATCCGGCCACGACGCTCTGGGCGATCTGCTGGTACTTGGGAGTCTCGGCCCGGGGATCGAGCCGGAACATCCGGCCTCCCCGGCGTGCCGCGGGAACCCGACGCGCTGCGGCCGCGCCCTGTCCGAATCCCCTAGCCACGGATCTCCTCGGGGGCGCGCTCCTTGGCCAACTGGCGGTAGAGGCAGTTCCCCAGGTCGCACAGCCCGCAGGTGTAAGGGACGCGCCGGACCTCGGGTCCCACCCCGATGAACCCGCTCACGGTCTTGATGGGCCGCATGAGGGAGGTGTCCGTGAGGCCCACGCCGCAGTAGCCGGGGGGAAGCAGGCGAAAGAGCTTCTGCTGCTCCGAGACATGCCACTCGCAATACCCGGGGCTGTACCGGTTCGTGATGTGGAGCCCGCGCGCCGCCATGCGCGCCTCGAACGCGTCCTGGAGCCGATCCATGGCCCCTTCCACGGCCAGCGATCCGATGGTGTCGGCGACGAAGCCGGTGACGGGATCGCCCCCGGACATGAGGCGGCGGGAGAGCTCCTCGATCCCTTTCCCCGCGGTGCACAGGAACACGGCCAGGGATCGGGCGCGGGAGAGCTGCCCGCTCACGATCTTCCCCACCTGGAAGGAGAGCCCTTGCGTCCGGACGAGGTGGGCCGACCGGTCGACGCTCACCTCCGGGTAGAGGACGCAGCCGCCCTCGATGGCCCAGAGCGCCTCCCCCAGGGCCGCCACCTGCTCGATGGCCTCGAGAACGGGAGAGGGCAGCTCGCCCCGCGGGTACCCGAGCACGACCCCGATGTCGTGGGGGCTGGGCCGCACCTCCGCGAAGGAGTAGCGCCGGTGCAACTCGGGAGCGGGGGAGGCCGTCGCCGGGGTCATCCGATCCCCCGGGCCCCGTCAGGCGCGGCGTTGGCGCGCTCGAGCGCCTGGAAGAGGGCGGCGATGTTGGCCTCCGGGACTTCGGGGGGCATGTCGCACCCCGTCGAGAGGACGAAGTTGTCCCACCCGGCGGTGGCGGAGAGGAGGGCGGTGGTCGCAGCCCCCACCGCCTCAGGGGTGCCGAGCCTCATGAGCCCGGCGGGATCGAGGTTGCCCATCACCAGGCGGTCGCGCGGCACCTCGCGGAGCGCCTCGAGGAGGTCGGCCTGATTCCCGAAGTGGAGGCCCCGGGCGCCGGTCGCGACCATCGAGCGGGTGCAGTGCCCCCGGTTGCCGCAGTTGTGCAGGACGAACAGGTAGCCCTGGTCCTGCACCGCCTCGACCACCCGCCGCACGTGAGCCGACGAGAAGGCATCGCACAGGTCCTCGGACAGGAGCCCGGCCGCGGGCTCGGCCATGATGAGGCCGTCGGTCCCGGCCGCCTTGAGGGCGCGGGCGTGCTCGAGGAGCAGGGCCGTGCACTTCCCGAGGAGGAGGTCGATCGTCTCTGGCTCGAGCAGGCAGGCCGTCATGATCTCGGTCATCCCGAAGAGTCTCGCGGCCAGGGAGAACGGCCCGATGCAGCCGGCCAGCACCGGGCGATCCCCGATGGCGGCGGCCGCGCGGCGGGCCGCCTCCTGGTACACGGGCAACCGGCCCTCCGTCGAGGGCGGGACCCGGAGGCGCTCGACGGTGGCCTGGTCGGTGACCAGCCGCCCCGTGACCGTGGGGATCTCGTGGTCCCGGAAGGTCACCGCGGCGCCGAAGGCCTCGGCCTCGACGGTGAGGTCCATGACCGAGGTGGCGGCGGCGGTGGGATAGGTCCGGGCCAGCTCCACCATGGCCTCCACCTGGACGCGCGCATCCGTCACGCAGTCGATGACGCGCTTCCCGATCCGGTCGATGCCGGGGTGGGTCATGATGGGGACCGCCACCCGCCCCGAGGGGCGGAGGAGCTTTTCTAAACGACGAGCGCTCACCGGTTCGTCCTCACGCGGCCAAGGTCTTGAGGTGCTCGACCGCACCCTGCGGGTCGGGGGCGTAGAAGCTCGCCCCGATCTTCTTGCGGAAGTCGTCGTTCACCGGGGCCCCCCCCACGAAGACGACGTGCCCGGGGAACCGGGCGTGGATCTCGGACACGATCTTCTCCATGTTCACCATGGTGGTGGTGAGCAGGGCCGAGAGGCCCACCACGCACCTCGGGTGCTTCTCGATCTCCGAAAGGAAGCGCTCGGCCTTCACGTCCACCCCGAGGTCGATCACCTCCCACCCGGCGCCCTCCACCATCATGGCCACGATGTTCTTGCCGATGTCGTGGAGGTCGCCCGCCACGGTCCCCACCACGAACACGCCCTTGCGCTTCACCGCCCCCGAGCTGAAGAAGGGCTTGAGGTGTGCCATGGCCGCGGTCATGGCCCGGGCGGCGAGCAGCATCTCGGGCACGAACGCCTTCCCCTGGCTGAACCTCTCGCCGATCCGGGACATCCCCGAGACCAGCCCCTCCTCCAGGATCCGGTCGGGGGGTATGCCCGCGGCGATGGCCTCGCGGCAGAGCTCGTCCGCCCCGGGCTGCCCTCTGAGCTTGGGCGGGTAGGGGGCTGCCTGGTTGATCTTCCCCAGCTCGACCGAGGTCGAGAGTCTCTGCAGAGTTTCGCTCGTGACGTCCGCGACCATGATGGCCTCACCGTGCGGAGCGACTTCGGCAATGCTGCCGTTGGTAGGCCATCTTTCAGCAAGTTGTCAACCTCGCAATCATCGCCCTGCCCGGTCCAGTTACGGCAATATCCAGTGTCTCCGCGGGAGTCTGCGATCCGAGCCGTCGACCAGCATTGTCCTCGATACTGCGTCTCAGAAAACCCATGGACGCTTTTTTCAGCAACTTGCCACAAGTATCCAAGTCCAGTAGAGGTGCGGGGGGAGTGCTCGCATGACTTCGAAGGACAGGAAGGCTCCGAGCATCGGAGACGTCGCGCGCCGGGCGGGGGTCTCCATCTCCACCATCTCCCGCGCGATGAACGACAAGGCGCGGCTGAACCCACAGACGTACGAACGCGTCCAGAACGCGATCCGCGAGCTCAACTACCGCAAGGCTCGCAGGGGACCGGCCCCGGCCCGCCCCCGGACCGTCGCCGTCGTGGTCCCCTCGATCCTGGATCCGTACTTCTCCGTCGCGCTGCACGGGATCGACAGCGTCGCCAAGACCTACAACTTCACCACCCTGTTCTTTGACTCCTGCAACTCGGCCGACCTCGAGGTGAAGAACGTCGTCAGGATCCTCGCCAGCAGCGTCGATGGCGTGGTCTTCGTCCCCGCTGGCGATTCCCGCGAAGGCTACACCACGCTCCGCGAGGCGGGCACCCCCGTCGTGCTCCTCGATCGTACCCTGGAACTCGATGACCTGAGATACGTCATCTCAGATGACGAGGAGGGGGCTTATCTCGCGGTAAAGTACCTTGTCGATCTCGGACATCGCGAGATCCTGTACATCGGTGGGGACCGCAACACGAGCACCGAGCAAGCTCGACTCCGAGGCTACAAGCGAGCGATGCGTGGCCGGGGGCTTCACCTCAGCAGGCAGTCCGTCATCGAGTGCTCCTTCGACTCGGAACGCGCCTACGAGGCCACGAACCAGCTCCTGGGCACGAGGCCCCCTCGCTTTTCGGCCATCTTCGCCGGGAACGATCTCATCGCCTTCGGGGCCATGAGGGCCCTCCAGGAGTCGGGCCGCAGGGTGCCGCAGGATGTGTCCGTAGTTGGTTACGGCGATATGCCTTTCGCGGACATGATCTCCCTCACTTCTGTTTCATGCCCGGTCCTCGAGATGGCAAAGAGTGCGATGACCTTGCTCGTACAGCTCGTGGACCGGAGGTTTATCAGCTCACCTCGGATTGTGATGAGGCCCGCTCTCGTCCTCCGCTCGTCCTGTAGCCGGCTCTTGGCCACGCCCACCTCGGTGTCAGGTTGAGCCTCCACTGCCAACAGATGAGGAACTCCTCCCTCGAGGCCATCGACACGCGCATCGCGGTCCCTCAGCTCCCGACGGGGGAGCGGGCGTGGGACCGGACTGAAGGCCCGAGCCCTTGAGGCCCTCTCGAGGCGCGTCCAGCAACAGCGGCGTGCGATCATGAGGTGCTCGTGCGCGCCCGAAAGCTCTTTTCCTGGGTGATGGGATTCGGCCCGGCAACCGCGTGGGTCGTGTTCGCAATGCTGCACTTCGGGCCCTCACGAGGATACTGGCTCGCGCTGCCGTTCGTTTTGGCCGTCGCGCTCGGGATCCTCGGGCTGACCGGGCTTTTCGTGGCCTACTTTCCGGCCGCCCTGGATCGGCTTGGCTTGAGACGATTCAGCGCCTGGCTGAGGACTTGGTGGGATGAGGATGCCAGGTGACGGAGATCGGGACACGGACGGCCGGCACGTGGTTGACGGGTCTCGCCGGCTGACGTCTCATCCGCAACATGAACCCTCGAGCGCTGCTGGTCGGCCTCCTCTCCTTGCTCGTACCCGGATCGGGGCAGATGGCCGTTGGCAAGGGGGACCGCGGAGTGGTCATCCTCCTAGCCACCATCGTCGTGGGCAATCTCAACGCCATCTGGTTGAGCGTTGCCGCGGTGGCACACCATTCCTTCTGGGCCACCACGCTCCCCCGGGCGCTTCATGACCTCTTTGCCTTCTACGGGGTGGTCTTCTGGGTCTGGCAGGTGGTCGACGCCGTGCGAGAGGGAAGACGCCGGTACTCTGCTTGATTCCAGCAAGTGATCGTTTCGGGTTGAAGGCGGCGAGGACAAGGCCGTCTCCGGGTCGGGGAAACTCATCCTGCGGCTTGGCAGCGACGTCACCGTGGGCGGATCGTTCCTCGGGGTCCCGGTGGCGATGAGCTTGGGGCCCGCTGCTGCAAGAAACGGAGCCCAGATCGGGCGGTTCGCCTCGACCAGCCCTTAGGAGGGCGGGAGGTAACTTTCTCCCTCCTCGGGTGTGTGAATAGCTGAACCCCGGCGGCAAGGAACGGGGTCGCGAAAGACGAGGCTCTCCATGCTGAAGTTACGAGCACTGGCGCTCACGTGCACACTCATTCCAGCGAGCGCTCTCGCTGCCCCGAACAGCCAAGTCCTGGCACTACGACAGGAGGTCGCTGCGCTCCAACTCGACCACACCCTGAACCTGAGCAAGCAGCAGGCGCAGGCTCTCTTGCCGGAGATCCAGGAGGCGAAGGCGAAGGTCGAGGCATTCAAGAGTCAGATGACCGCCTCCGAACCTGCCCGGGTGGCTGCCCTGACCCAGGCCGTTGCCGATCTCAAGGCGACAGGGACCATTTCCGGCTCGACCGCTCAGGCGCTGCAGGCTGCCGGACCCGGCTCGGACGGCACGCTTCGGCAGGACCTTAAGTCGTTCTGGGAGCAGGCGCGCCAGGTCCTGACCCCCAGCCAGCTCCAGTCGCTCAAGACGGTCCGGCTCGGAGTCGGTCAGCCCCCGTCGGGCGCGGAGATGGGCACCCCCGGTCCCGGGCCCGGCGGCCACGGGCACTTCGCGCGCCGCTTCTTCGTGCTGCATACGTTCCTCTCCGACGAGTTCGTTTCCTTGCTCCAGGCACGGGCGGCGTAACGACGCATTCACATGGGATGATGGCGGCCGTCTCCCGCGCCGCCATCGTATTCTTGCCAGCGGTCATGCAATGGGAAGAGCCGGGCGGGTCGCAACGATCGCGGAGTCCTCGGTGGTCGCCATCCCGGCGCATAGTCCGACCGACCAGGACCCGGCGGCTCGCACCACAACCCTCCCAGGCATGCACGATACCCGGGCGTGTCCCGATCCGTTTTCGGGGAAGGTTCTAACCGGGCCGGCGTTCAAGTCGAAGAGCTGGGTATCGGAGGACCACATGGCCATCCACATCGTCACTCAAGTGGACGGAGAAGAGCTCAAGATCACCCTCTCGCGCGATGACGCCGGTAACTACGTGGCCGAGGCGGCGCGAATGGTGCACGCCGGGCCCACCCCCGGCGCCGAGACCCCCCGCTTGCGCGTGGTCGACCCGGTGAAGGAACAAGCCCTGAGATCGCTCTTCGATGCCCTCCACCGGCTCGCCGCCAGTCGCCAGCGCGATCCTCCAGGGGGGGATCCCGGGCCCCCCGCCGCGGCATGATGGACGGGCTCGCTGTTTGACGGTCTTCGTTGGGTCCTCACTGCAAGCGAGGCTCTCCACGACTTGGGCCGTGCGGGCTTTCCAAAGATGAGGCGGGGCGGACGGAGCTCTGCGGCGCCTCGTGGGCAGGAGCCACCGCCAGCGCAAGGGCCAGCAAGACCGCCCGAGCGATGATGAAGTAGACGGAGCCCGTGACGCCCAACCGCCGTTGCGACGAACCGAGCCGACCCCCTGGTCGTCGCAAGAACAGGTGCCTCTCAGGCGTCCACAGGCGTTCGGCGCGGGGGTACACCCGAAGAAAAGGATCGCCGTCCTCGCGGGCCATCCACCCCCAAGTGATAAGGCACCATGACCAAACGCGCCGGTCGCCCTGGATCCCCACGACATAGCGAAGCCCTCCCTGGCGAAGCGCCTCGCGGAACCCCGCAGGGGCCCTCAGGGTCCCGCGGAGTTTGCCGGGCAGAGAGGGCCGGCCACCGACGCGTTGGACCGGGGACGTAGAGCAAGTGAAGATCCATCTCGTGAAGCAACTCGGGCGTGACGCCTGGAGCGTCGCGGCCGAGCAGCCTCTGCCGGCCAATTTGTCCGGTAGCTCCTCGGGTGCGGCTTCCGGACCCGCCATGCCATGGCGCACGTCTCCGTAGGGGACCCGTGCAACACCCAAGACGGACGTGGGCAATGTGGCCGTCCATTTTCACGCGAAGCTGGTCCGAACCTCTTGGCGCTCGGAGCGGCCCGGTGGCCGTTCCCAAGGCATCGTCGAGAAGAAGAGTACGATGCCGATCCTCTCCCATGTGGTACCTCTCGGGCGCCATCTCGAAGCGCCAGGAAGGCGCCCGAGCAGACGGTGCAGACAAGCTGGTCCGGCCCAGCCACGCCTGCCAGCCACCGGGCGGCGGCGAGCGCCTCGGGCCGCCGATGATCGCGGATGGACTTCTCCACGCCCGGGAGAACCACGATGGCCCCCGTGGGCAGAACTTCTGGGAGTGTGCCTACGCCCGCCAGGGTAAGACCCAGGGACGTGTCCGGCCGATCTACTGGCCCAACGTAGTGGATCCGGAACGGGGCGCCGAACTGCGCAGCCACGCGCAGGGTTTCTGCGGTGCCCGCGAAATCGAGCAGCATGGTCCCAGGCAGGACCACGAAGTAGACATCAGGGCCGAATTGCTGGTCGCGCTCGATGTGGCTCGACACCTGGTCGTCTATTTCCGGCGAAACGCGGACGACCCGCAGCTCTCCCCCTGGCTCCTCCACCGCAACCATATCGACCGACGCGTGCACGATGCCCAGGACCTGGTGGTCCGCGACCCGCGAAACCGGTGGACCATCCCCGAGCTTGCCCGCCGGGTTCATACCAGCCCTCGACACCTCAACCGGCTCTTCCACGTCTATGCCGGCATCGCGCCGTTGGCCTACGTGCGGAAGATCCGGGCAGCCAGCGCCCGCCAACTGCTTCAGCAGCCGGGGGCGAGCGTGGAGGGCGTCGCAGAACAGGCCGGCTTCCACTCCGCCGACCAGCTGCGGCGCGCGTTCCGGAAATTCGAGCAGCGGCGCCCCTCCGACGTCCGTCCACATAGCGCTGCGAGTGGTGCCGGTGCCCCGCGGGTACGGTAGGCCGAGCAGCCTCGCCTCCATCGTCCTGCCAGTTGAGGGAGGGGACAGGCCGCGCCTTTGATCCCAATACGCGTCCGAAGCGACGGGATCGACCTAGTTCGGTCTCGCTTCTGGGAGGCCGCCAACTCGGGCGAGCGATGGCCGCACCATTCCCCCTTCCTTCACGAGCGAGGGAAGAAAAGCACCCAACTTCCTCGACTGACGTCGCCGATAGCGAGATCCTTGAATGTGATCTTGACGAGAGTTAGGCGGCCACAACAACAGTTCGGCTTCGGCCTTCGGTTGCCCGCCACCGTTTCCGGTAAGGCATAATGACCAAAGGCTGAGAACCCCTTCACGCGCCTCGGGGACCCACATGGAACCGTTTCGCTACCACGTATACGCGTGTCAACAGGAGAAGCCCGGCGAGGCACCCTGTTGCTCAAGGCAGGGATCGGCGCAGGTTCTCGAAGCCCTCCGACGGGAGCTCGCCGCTCAGGGGCTGACGGGAGACGTTCAGGTCACTACCTGCGGTTCCGTCGGCTTGTGTGGCCGCGGGCCGAACATGGTCGTCTACCCCGAAGGCGTCTGGTACTCAAACGTCCAGGTTGCCGATGTTCCCGAGTTGGTGCGGGAGCACTTTAGAAACCACCGGCCCGTCGAGCGACTCGCAAACCTCGATCCCGGAGCGTTGAGGGCGGAGGTCGAGGAGAACCGCGCGAAGGCAATGGCCGCGCTCCGGGCCGCGCAGAAGGACTCCTAGACCAAGGAGCGGTCCAGCGGTCCGGTATAGGCTGCGCGGCCGGCGGGTCTCTCCCCGTTCGGCCGCTCCGCCACGAATGCAACGTTGTTGGCTACTTTCCCGCGGCCGCCGCCTTGCGCACGATGGGGGGCCTCGCCTTGACCGGAGCCGGGTGCCTGGACTCGGAGGCCTTCTCGGCCGCGGCCGCCCTGGACTGTGGCGCCGCCTTGCCCTTCTCAAACACCGAATCGGGCCCAAACTTGGCCACGATCTTCTTCTTCGTGTCGAGACCGGTGAGCTCGATGACGAAGGTGGGAACGCGTCGCGCGCGGCGATCGGCCACCCACTTCGTTAGCTCCTTCTTGGGCGTCGAACGGCGCCGGCGCGCCCCGGGGCCGCGCTTGGTTCGGACCGACGACGCAACTTGTGCTTTCACGCGCAGAGCGATCGCCTGCTCCATCGATCGGGCCACCGCCTTGGACAAACGATCGATGATGGGCCGAACGGCATCGCGAATGGCAGCGTCTAGTGATCCGGCTACAGCAGCTCGCGGCATTATTGGATCTCCATCCCCCACTTATTTTGACTGAAACTAACCGTTCGCGTTTAGCATTACAACCTTTTTCCTTCGCTGGGGCTATCTTCTACGCCCACGCTCGCACCGGGGAGACAAGACCCTTCCCCGCAAAGTGCTCGTTGGAATCCTTCGTTCTCGCTGCGGTGCGCTCGCTCGCCGCGCAAGGTTTGGGATTCTTCGATTCGTCAAGAGGCAGGGGACGTGGGAACCCCTCGCGATATTCGTCTCCCAGATGCCTTTCTTGCCGAGGACCGCGAGTAGCCGACCATCTCAAGCAAAGGGAGGCCCCCTCCCGTTTCTCCGCTCGGGTGCCGCTCGGGGCTTCGCGCCGACTTGGATGCACGCGGCTCCCCCGGCCCGACTATGATTGCGGTGCACACGCGCGCAACCCATTGAGGTGCACCGATGAAATACAACCGACTGGGCGGAACGGGCGTCTTCGTTTCCGAACTGTGCCTCGGGACCATGACCTATGGGGGAAAGGGATTCTGGACCGTCATTGGTAAGCTGGGGATCGAAGAAGTCACCGCGCAGTTGCATCGAGCGGTGGATGCGGGCGTCAACTTCATCGACACGGCGGACGTGTATCACGAGGGCGAGTCGGAGCGGCTGGTTGGAGAGGCCCTGCAAACGCTCGGCCTCCGCCGCAGCCAACTCGTCGTCGCCACCAAGGTTCGCGCCCGGACCGGCACCGGACCGAACGAGGTGGGTCTCTCCCGCAAGCACATCTTCGATTCGATCGACGAGAGCTTGCGCCGGCTCAAGCTCGATCATGTCGACCTCTATCAGATCCACGGAGTGGATTCCGCCACGCCCCTCGAGGAGACCCTCGGCGCGCTCGACGACGTGGTGCGCGCGGGAAAGGTGCGCTACGTGGGGTTCTGCAACTTGCCCGCCTGGTACGCCATGAAGGCGCTCGCGCTCAGCGGGTCGCAGGGCCTCGCCCGGTTCGTTTCGGCCCAGGTCTTCTACGCCATCGCCGCTCGGGATATCGAGAGGGAGATCGTCCCCCTGGCCCGCGAGGAGAGGCTCGCGATCCTGCCCTGGTCGCCGCTCGCAGGGGGTTTGCTCACCGGGAAGTTCAAGGCCGGAGAGAAAGGCCCCGCCGAGGCACGCCGAGCGCAGTTCGACTTTCCCATCGTGGATAAGCCCCGTGCGTTCGCCTGCGTCGACGCCATGGTACCCATCGCCCGGGCTCACGGCGCCACGGTGGCACGCGTTGCGCTCGCCTATCTCTTGCACAAGCCCTTCGTCACGAGCGTAATCATCGGTGCGAAGACGGACGAGCAGCTCTCCGACAACCTGGCCGCGTCCGACTTGCATCTTTCTCCCGAGGAGATGGCCGCCCTCGACGCGGTGAGCGCCCTCAACCCGGAGTACCCGGGCTGGATGGTCGAGTTCCAGAGCCGCGACCGCGAGCCGGGGTCCTCGAGAAGGGATTAGGCGAGGCCCACCCGCCCCTCAAAACGACCGGTCCGCCTCTCGAGAGAGGGGGAGGGGACCGATCGCCCCGGAGGCCTAAGATCGCTCGCCGCGCTCCCTTCGTCGGCCCACCGCGTCAGCCAATGCGGGTCGAGGAGCGGAGGGAGCCCCCCGCCCGACCGGTGGGGCCCGCCACCGAAGGGGCGTCGCGTTCATCCGGTGTTGCGGCGGAGCCCTCCGCGCGGGAGGTTAAACTGGCACCCCTCCCCCGAGGCGCGCATTGCGATCGATCACGAGTTCCACCACCCTCTCGCTTTTAGCGTTCGCTGCTTGTGCCACGCCCCATGGCGCCGTGCACGAGGTGGACTACGCCACGCTCGTGGCCGCGCCGGATCGCACCGACGCCGACCGGGCCCTCGACCCGGGTCGTCATCCGGTAGAGATGCTCGCTTTCCTGGACGTCCGCCCCGGGATGCGGGTGGCAGACCTGGCCGCGGGTGGCGGGTACACCACGGAGCTATTGGCCCGGGCCGTCACACCCGGTGGCGTCGTCTACGGTCAGAATTCCGCCTTGATGCTCCGGTTCGCGGGCGAGGCCTGGGCGGCCCGCCTGGCTCGCCCCGCCATGGCCGCAGTGGTGCGCGGAGACCGCGAGTTCGAGGATCCTCTCCCGCCGGATGCGCGGGAACTCGATCTGGTGGTGATGAACGCCGCCTACCACGACCTCGTCGCCATGAAGGTGGACAGACCGCGAATGGATCGAGCGGTCTTCCAGGCGCTGCGCAAAGGGGGGGCGTTCGTGGTGGTCGACTCGAGCGCGCGGCCGGGCTCGGGCGTGTCCGACTCGCCCACCCTGCACCGTATCGATGAACAGGTCGTGAAGGACGAGGTCCTGGGAGCGGGGTTCCGGCTCGCAGCGGAGGGAGACTTCCTGCGCAACCCCAACGACCCTCGCGACTGGAACGCATCCCCGCGCGCCGCCGGTGAGCGGCGCGGGACGAGCGACCGCTTCGCGCTCCGGTTCGAAAAACCCTGAGCGCCGCCCAGGATTCGGCCAAGGGGGCTCGTCGTCCCCGCCTCACGGCGGATCGAGCGATCGCCGCCCGAGGGGAACGGGCATCGCCGCCCGGACCGGAAGCCAACGGGACGGCGAAGGGGAAGTCCGCCCACCCCCGCACGCTTGCGGGTATCATGCCGAGGCTCACCGGCTCGCACTCGAGAGCGGTGATCATCCTGAGGTGGGTTCATGGCGTTCGCGTGCCCGCGGTGGTGGAGCTCGAAACTGTTCCTTGCCCCCCTTGTCGTTTCCGTGGCGGGCGTGCTCTGTGGCGCCGGTCCCGCGCCCAAGGCGCCCCCGAGCGGCCAGACGGAACTCGACAACTTGGACTGCTTCGGGTGTCACGACGACCCGACGCTCGAGGGAACCGGCCCGGACGGAAAGCCGCTTTCGCTGCTCGTCGAGGAGGGAAGGTTCGAGAACTCCGCCCACGGGCGCAATCGGTGCACGAGCTGCCACGACGACATCGTCGAGGTCCCCCATCCCGATGGGTTCCGGCCGAAGCCCGTCGCCTGCTCGAAGTGCCACCGGGTCGAGACCGCTATCTACCGGAGTAGTGATCACGGGATCGCCGTGCACAGCGGCGTCGAGGAAGCTGCCTCTTGCAAGGATTGCCATGGGGCGTCGCATTCGTTGCTCGGCCCGCGGGATCCGAAATCCCCCGTCCACCGGACCAATATCCCCGGCACCTGTGGGCGTTGCCACTCGAACGTCGAGGAGATGCAGCGGTTCGGGCTGCGGCAAGCGGACCCCGTGGCGAGCTACGAGAACAGCGTCCACGGCCGGGCCCTCGAGCAAAAGAACGAAGTCAATGCCGCGGTCTGCACCGACTGCCACGGCTCGCACGACCTGCACCGTTCCACCAGTCCAGAGTCGAAGCTGGCATGGAAGAATGTGCCGAGCACCTGCGGCAAGTGTCACGAGAACGTCGAGCGCACCTATCTCCGGAGCATCCACGGCCAGGCTCTCTTGCTGGGCGTTCGCGATACTCCGGTCTGCACCGATTGCCACGGCGAGCACACCATCGCCGCCGTCGCCTCCCCCGAGTCCCGCGTCTCCCCGGCCAATCTCCCCAACACCTGCGCACAGTGCCACGCCGCTCAGCGCATCATTACGCAGTACAAGCTCCCCCCGAACGTGGTGAGCACCTACGCCGACAGCTTCCACGGCCTGGCGCTGAAGGGCGGGAACCCGACGGTGGCCAACTGCGCCTCGTGCCACGGCACCCACGACATCCTGCCGGCGAGCGACCCCCTGTCTTCGGTGAACCCCAAGGCCCTGCCGCAGACCTGCGGGAAGTGCCACCCCGGCATCGGGACCCGTCTCGCCGCCGAGTTCTTCAAGATCCACGCGCCCCAGGGCCCCAATGCAGAGAACCCCTGGGTCGTGAACCTGGTCACCAATATCTACCTCACGCTTATCACCCTCACCATCGGGGGAATGGCCCTCTTCGTTGCCTTCGACTACCGGCGCAAGGCGCGGGATCACGTTCGCGCCGTCCGGGAGAGCCCCTCCGCCGAATGGCGGCTCTCGCCCTGGGTGAGGCGGCAGCACCTTCTCGTCACGATCCTGTTCGTGGGGCTCGCCTACACCGGCTTCGTGCACCGATTCCCCGAGGCGTTCTTCAGCTGGCCCTTCCAGGCACTCCCCCAAGGAAACGCGGTGCGCGGCCTCTTGCACCGGGTCTTCGGCTTTGCCTTCGTCGCCTTCTTCCTGGCCCACGCCGCGGTGATGATCGCCACCCCCGCGGGCCGTTCCTACGTGAAAGCCCTGCGGCTCCGTTGGGAGGACGTTCGGGACGCGACCACACAGCTCCTCTTCAACCTCGGCCTTCGCAGCGCGAGGCCCCCACCCCGGCGCTTCAACTACGCGGAGAAGGCGGAGTACTGGGCCCTGGTTTGGGGATCGGTGGTCATGGCGTTGACCGGTGTGATGCTGGTCTTCACGGAGGCGATGCTCCGGTTCTGGCCCAAGGTCCTAAACGACGTAGCGCAAGTGGTGCACTACTACGAGGCCGTGCTGGCCACCCTCGCCATCCTCGTTTGGCACATGTACTGGGTCGTCTTCGATCCGGGTGAGTACCCGATGAACCCGGCCTGGCTCATCGGGAAGAGGTCCGGGCACGCCGCCCGGCCCACTTCGCCCCCCGCGGCGGGTGACGAGACTCCCCCCGCCACGGAAGGACAGGACCCCGGCGGCGATGCAGGGGGCTCCCGCCCCGCCTAAGGGGACGCCGCATGCTCGGGGTTCACTGCATCCGTTGAGCCCGTGGGGGAACGGCTCCGGTGGAAGCCTGCACCGGGTGATACGCGTGGCGGACGACGAGCCCGAGGAATGGAACCCCCGATGGGCTCACCCAATGAGCCACGGGCACTGCACTCCCCGTTCCGAGGGGCGGTTCAAACGACGACCGCTACCACGACCCTTCCGCCGACGTCTTCCGAACCTCCGCGGGCTCCGCCAGTACCCCCCACGTCGGGAGGCTCAGGAAGCTGTCGGCCGCAAGCTTCTCCATCTCGCAAAAGAGAGCCCAGGGAGCCGCGAAGGTGACGATCTGTGGCCCGAGCGTCTTCCGGACGTACCCTCTCGCGGAGATGTCCGTGTGGCCGACCACGGCGCGCGGAAACGGCCGATCGGCTTCCCGCATTGGAAGGATCCCGATGGTCTGGCAGCTCGCCGCGAAGGGGATGGCGACGTTCTCGTTCCCCGGCCGTCCTGCGTTGGCTAGGACGACCAGCGCCGAGAGCTGGTGCGCGTTGACCGGAAAGACGACCGTCACCGGTGTTTCGCGTTCCGGCTCGACATCCGCGAGCGGCTTGAAGACGACGTACCGGCTCGGCACCTCCCGCATCGGAAGCTGCTCGACGAAGGCTCGGGCGAGCGTCGGCGATGCGATGTAGCGCTCTCCTTCAAGGAATCGCTCCGCGAACCCCCGGCCTTGTGGGAGGGTGGCAGCCACCCGCCGGCCATGCTCCCAACCGGCGTTCCCCGTGGAGAGGAACCGCACGAAGCACTCGACCCCTCCCGGGAAGGTCTCGTAGGCGTTCCCGAAGCCGAGGCCCACCCCGCCTCCCCAGCAACCGTAGGTGCTCCGGTCGAACGCGGCCCAGCGTCCCTGGGTCGCCACGGCCGTGAACATCATCATCACGCAGCCCCACTTCCCTTCCTGGAAGCGTGCCGCGCCAGCCGGCACTTCCTCGCAGAGGAGGATCGCCACCGGCTTCAGCGACATCGACAGGACCTTCTCGATCTTGCTCTGCATGGAGGGCTCCGGACCCTCCCATTCTACCCTCTTCTCGAGGGAAGCGGCCCGCTTAGCCCGCCCCCCCGCAGGGCCACCGGTCCCGTGCTCCCATCTGCCGTCCCCCCTTGCGACGCCGCTTTAGCTCACCCAACGGGATCGGGGGAGCCTTCCGCCACACTCCACCTCGGGGGGGGAGGGCCCGAGGCCTCGATAACACCCACAGTCAATGCCGAGCGGCTCTCGACGCTGGCCTTCCTCAGCGCCGATGCGAAGGCGGAGTCGGTCATAAACATCACGCCGCTCACGGACCTCATCATCCGTTCCTGGTATGGCGTTCAAGGCGTCTCGGTGGACGTTGCCTTCTCGTCTCTCACTACCAACACCCCGCCGACGCCGACCGCGGTTCAGGTGATCAGCGACGTGGTGACGAAAGTGGTGGAGGCATGGCTGAACGCGGAGAACGTGCCGACCGCGGGGAGGGATACCGGCGAACTCTTGCCGTCGCGGAAACGAGTTCGTGCGGGGCTTGAATGCACAGGTGGCCACCGCCAATCACCGGGACTATGAGGCCTGGTGGCTGGTTCCAAACGACCGGGTCACCTCCATGCCGACGATGTACGGGTAGTCCCCGAGAGGCATTCGCACATGGGCGCGTCGACGGTCATGAGGCTTCGGCGGCTGCCACCTTGGGAGTCGTGGAGCGAGATCCGGCGGGCGGGTGAGCCCCGCCCTTTGCGCCGCGGAGGTGGGCAGAGGCGAGAGTTCGGCTCCGACATCTTTTGCGCGCTGGGCTCTTCGGGGTCGACGGCTGTATACCGGAGGCGTGCAGCGCGGCCCAAGAAGACGCGGGGGTAGTCGGCCTTGGGGTGTAGGCCCCATCGCCCTCATCGCCTTCCCTGACTCCCAGAGGCTGCCTTCCTCCCGGCCGGGAGGCGGACCGGGGATGCTCCTCGATTGGGAGGAGCAGAAGACCCGTGATCCGGGGACCCTAGGGGCCCAGGGACGGTCGACCGCGAGGGGAGCGCCTCGGCCTCGAGCCGCTCGGGGGTGAGCCGATGCCTCTTGAAACCTCTCCAGGAGTCCTCTCCCACCTACCCCAGGCCAAGGCGACGACCGCCCGGGTGGCGGCCCTGGCCTTCCTCGTCCTCGTCGGGTTGCGTCTCGTCTACTGGCTGGTCGCTCCTCCGAACTCGGACGAGGCCTACTATTGGCTGTGGGGACTCCGCCCGGCCCTTTCCTACTTCGACCACCCGCCACTTCACGCCTGGATCCAGGGGCTCGTCCACGCGGTCCTGGGCCAGTCGCGCTTCGCCCTACGCCTCGCTCCCGCGGCGACGACCGCCGGCACCGTGTGGCTCGTGGCGAGGATGGCGATGCGGAGCGCCGGGGAAACGCGTCCCCCGATCGTCCTCTCGGGGGCGGTGATCTTGGCCTCGCCGCTCTTCCTCATGCTCACCTCCTTCGCCTGGCACGACCACCTGCTCATCTTCCTCGTACTCCTTTCGGCAAGCCTCTTTTCCGACGTTCTCGCCGACGTGGCCGCGGGGCAAGAGGGGTCCACCGCGAAGCTCCTCGGCGCGGGCGCCACGCTCGGGCTCGCAGCCCTGGCCAAGTACAGCGCGGTGTTCTTGGCCGTGGGCGTGGCGGCGACGGTGCTTTCGCATCCCCGCCTCCGCCCGATGCTGCTCCAGGGGAGGCTTTGGGGAGCGGTGATCCTCTGCCTCGCGGTGATGAGCCCGACCCTCATCTGGAACGCGAGGCACGGGTTCGCCTCCTACCGTTTCCACCTTGCCGATCACATCGCCCGGGAGCTCAAGTTTCACCCCATCGGCCTCGTGCACTTCCTCGGCCCGACGATCCTCTTCCTCTCGCCCGTCCTGTGCTTCGCCTTTCTCGCCGTCGTACGCCGCGGCGCCCCCGGGCCGACCCCCTATGGCTCGATCCTGGCCCGGCTGGGCGTCGCGGTCTTCGCCGCCTCGTCGGCCACGTTCCTCGCCATGTCATTCGTGGTCTGGACGCTGTACTACTGGAACCTGGTCGCCTACCTCCTGCTCCTCCCGCCCGCGGTCGGGTGGTTCTCGGAGCATCCCCGGGCGCTGCGATGGCACCTGGGCATCGGAGTCTTCCTGGCCGCCGCAATGGTGTTCCACGGCGCCGTCGTCCCCTTGTCGGCGCTCATCCCCGGCGTGGCCGACGACGACACCTTCGAGGTCTACGGCTGGGAGGGCATCGTGGCGGCCATCCGGGAGGAACAGCGGCCAGGAGAGAAGCTGCTCGCGGACGACTACCGACCCGCCGCCCACCTCGATTTTACCCTCGGTGGGCTAGACACCGTGGTAATCGCCGATCGACCGTCGCAGTTCGATTTCTGGCCGGAGCCGGCGCTGCGGCAGGGGGATTCGGCGATCATGCTCACCGACGCCCGGGAGCCGCCGAAGAAGAAGCTCATGAGTCGCTTCCAGCGGTTCACGCACC